>WNFY01001571.1_pt1 | contig 26907 bp, 27 predicted proteins | sample 5400091 | NCBI WGS metagenome assembly WNFY01 (sample SAMN13153364, study PRJNA577476) | soil metagenome | isolation source: 60 cm soil or saprolite under grassland replicate 1 | place: USA:California | collected 2016-06-15 | reverse complement strand
GAGTCGCACTCTCGGGAAGCGCTTGGGATCGCTGCCGAGCGTCACGACCGGTCCGGTCGCATCTTCGGCGTTGGTCTCCTGGCCTGCATCGCGGCCGAACGCGGCGACCTCGACCGAGCCGGCCGCCTATGGGGCGTGATCGAGAACGAGCAGGCGTTCGCACCACTCGGCGGCTGGCAGCGCCATCGCGATGACTGCGAAGCGGGGATCGTCGGCCACGCGACTCCCGAGTTCGAACGGGCCCGGGCCGAGGGACGCGAGCTCGAGCTCGACGAAGCGGTGGAGCTGGCTCTCGCCGGCCGGCCGGCCGCTGCAGACACCTAGACTGACTGCCCCGTGGCTCCGCCGACTGACCTCCGTGAGTGGATCCGCCTACTCGAGCGCGAGGGCGAGCTCGTTCGCATCTCCGCCGACGTCGACCCGCACCTCGAGATCACCGAGATCACCGACCGCGTCGTCAAGGCGGGCGGGCCCGCGCTGCTGTTCGAGAGTGTCATAGGCGCTAGCCTCCCGCTGCTGATCAACCAGTTCGGGACCGAGCGGCGGATGTGCCTCGCGCTCGGGGTCGAGTCCCTCGACGAAGCGGGCCGGCGGCTTGGCGACGTACTCGAGATGCAGCCGCCGCAGGGGCTCGCGGAGAAGGTTCGAGGCCTGCGCAAGCTGAAGTCGATCGCCGACTCGCAGCCGAAGCGCGTCCGCAGCGGACCGGTGCAGGAGGTCGTGCTCACCGGAGACGAGGTCGATCTTGGCGCCCTCCCGATCCAGACCTGTTGGCCGGGAGACGCTGCGCCGTTCATCACGCTCCCCGCGGTGATCACGAAGGACCCGCGCGACGGCACGCGCAACGTCGGCATGTACCGCCTCCAGGTGCTCGACCGCCGCACCACCGCGATGCACTGGCAGATTCACAAGGACGGTCGCGCCGACTACCTCCTCGCCGACGGCAAGCTCGAGGTCGCGGTTGCGCTCGGCCTCGACCCGATCACCGCCTACACCGCGAGCGCGCCGCTGCCGAAGCACGTCGACGAGCTGATGCTCGCGGGCTTCCTCCGCGGCGGCCCAGTCGAGCTCGTCCAGGCGAAGACCGTCGACCTCAAGGTCCCGGCCAACGCGGAGATCGTCCTCGAGGGCTACATCGCGAAGGACGAGCTGACCACCGAAGGGCCGTTCGGCGACCACACCGGGTACTACACGCCGCCCGAGGAGTTCCCGGTCTTCCACGTCGAGGCGATCACGATGCGGCGCGACGCGATCTACCCGTCGATCGTCGTCGGCAAGCCGCCCGCCGAGGATGCGTGGCTCGGCAAGGCGACGGAGCGGATCTTCCTGCCGGCGATCCGGATGAGCGTCCCCGAGATCGTCGACTACGACCTGCCGGTCGCGGGCGCATTTCACAACTGCGTCCTCGTCTCGATCCGCAAGAGCTTCCCCGGCCAGGCACAGAAGGTGATGCACGCGATCTGGGGGCTCGGCCTGCTCAGCCTGACCAAAGCGGTCGTCGTCGTCGACGAGTGGGTCGACGTGCACGACTACGAAGAGGTCTTCTTCCGGGTCTGCGCCAACGTCGATCCGCAGCGCGACGTCCTCCTCTCCGAGGGCCCGCTCGACCACCTCGACCACGCGCCGACCCGCCAGTTCTACGGAGGCAAGATCGGGATCGACGCGACGCACAAGAGCGAGGCCGAAGGCGCGCGTCCGTGGCCCGAGGAGATCCGCATGACCGACGAGGTCCAGCGCCGCGTCGACGAGCGCTGGGAGGAGTACGGCCTCGGTGCGGCGGCGGCCGCCGAGAACGGCCGCAGGAGCGCGTTGCGCCAACTGTTACGTCGTTGACGACGTAGACCTGCGACGATTGAATCCCGTCGCCTGACAACACGAAAGGGAGGCTGCTCGGGTGGAAGACCCGCGGGGGGATGAACAGCGGCACCAGCCGCCGCCGAGCCTGTGGCCTGTCGGGTTCGCCGTCGGCATCGTCTGCCTTCTCGTCGGCCTGATCGTCAGCTGGCCGGCGGCCGCGGTAGGGGCGGCGATCGCCGTCGTCTTCGGCTTCCTCTGGGCGCGTGACGTCGTCGCCTCGGGCCGAGGGCCGGCGCTTCCGGGCCCGGCCGAGCCCGAGGCAGCTCCTACCGCTCCCGCGATCCCGGCCCACAAGGGCGAGGCAGCGATGCCCGAGCCCGAGCCCGCGGAGCGCTTCCCGCGCAGCGTCTTCCTCGAGATGTCCACGCTCGGCCTGGGCGGCATCATCGGCGGCATCGTCACCGTGCCGGCGATCGGCTTCGCCGTCCTGCCCGCGTTCCTGAAGCAGCACAGCCCCGAGATCGACCTGGGCCCGATCACCGACTTCCCCGAAGGCCAGTACGTCGTCGCCACCTTCCTGCGGAATCCATCGGAGGGTGAGATCTCCCGGCGGACGGCCTACATCCGCAACAACGGCATGCGGAGCGGCACGCCGAGCTTCACATGCATCTCGAACCGCTGCGCGCACCTCGGCTGTCCCGTCCAGCCCGGCGGCCCTGTCTTCGACAGCAAGAAGCAGACGGTCAAGACCAAGAACGGCGAGGTCGACCTGATCCCGGCGTTGCCGGCGGCCGGGTTCATCTGCCCCTGCCACGGCGGCGCGTACGACCAGGAGGGGAATCGCACCGCCGGTCCGCCGGTGCGCGCGCTCGACCGCTACCAGTTCCTCATCCGCGACGGCCACCTGGTGCTCCTCGGGACCTACAGCGTCTCGAGCGTGAGCGGCAGCGGCGCCCGGGCCAAGATCCACCGTTACCAACTGACAGGCCCGGGCCAGCACATCGACGCGCCCGAGTCCTGGCTCTACCCCGTGCAGCCACCGCACTGATGGCGAGCCGAAAGTCAGCCCGGCGGCAGCAGCTCGAGCGTGCGGCGATGTATCCGCTCGACTGGCTCGAGGAGCGCTCTGGCCTTGTCGGCGGAGTCCGCTACTTCCTCTTCCGCAAGGTCCCCGGCGACACGAACTGGTTCCACACGCTCGGCTCGGCAACGCTGACAGCCTTCCTCGTCCAGCTCGTGACCGGCGTGATCCTCGCGATGTACTACAAGCCCGACCCGAGGTCGGCGCACGCGTCGATCGACCACATCACGCACGAGGTGACCCTCGGCTGGCTCGTGCGCGGGATGCACAAGTGGGGCGCCAGCGTCTTCATCATCCTCATGTTCATGCACATGGGGCGCGTGTTCCTGTTCGGCGCCTACAAGTATCCGCGCGAGCTGAACTGGATCATCGGCGTGCTGCTGCTCGCGACCGGCCTCTTCGAGGGCCTGACCGGCTACTTGCTGCCGTTCGACCAGACCGCCTACTGGGCGACGGTCGTCGCGATCAACATCAACGGGACAGCGCCGTTCGTCGGGCCGTTCCTCGCCTCGCTTCTGCGCGGCGGGGCCGAGATCGGGCCGGACACGCTCGCGCGTTTCTACTCGCTGCATATGCTCCTGATTCCCGGCGCGCTGATCGGCCTGATCACGCTGCACCTCTACCTCGTCATCCGGCTCGGCGTCACCTCGCCACCCTGGTCCAGCGAGGCGGCGGGTTCTGGGCGGCCGCCGGAGCCGCCGCCTGCACAGGCCGGGCTCGTCCGTCCGCGCCCGCGTGCCGCCGTCAAAGGGAGGCCGACCGAATGAGTGCGCTCGACGACCGCCGCCGGCGGTTCACGCAGTACAAGGAGGACGTCAAGCAGCGCGGGAAGCCGTTCTACCCGTACGCGATGTTCCACGACACGGTGATGAGCCTCGTCGTGGTGTGCGTGATCTTCATGCTCGCAGTCATCTGGAGGTACGGCTGGTTCGGCGATGCCCTCGGGGTCTTGAACGGACCGAAGGCAGACCCTGGGACGACCTCGTTCGTGCCGCGGCCCGACTGGTACTTCTACTTCCTCTTCTACCTGCTGCGGATCTTCAAGTGGCCGGAGTCGGTGATCCTCGCGACGGTCGGGATTCCGACGATCCTGCTGATCATCCTGCTCGCCTTGCCGTTCGTCGATCTGCGAACGGAGCGGCGGCTGGGACGGCGGCCGGTCGCGGTGGTCGCGGCGGTGCTCGTCGTGATCTCGATGGGCGTCCTCACCTACAAGGGCGCGACCGCGAAGGAGGCGATCGCGGCCGAGGTGCTCGCGGCGGTCCCGAGCTGGGCGCAGAAGGAGGGCTTCGCCGGGAACAAAGAGGCGCTGGCCGGCGCGAGGCTCTTCGCGGAGTCGGCATGTACGAACTGCCACACCTACCTCGGCACGGGCTCCTCGAACCTCGGCGCGCCGGATCTCTCGGCGGAGGGCGCGAAGGGCAAAGGGATCCAGTTCCAGATCAGCCATCTGAAGTGCCCGAGCTGCGTCAACTCCGGCTCGCCGATGCCGTCGTTCGCCGACCTGGGCCAGGACAACCTGAAGAAGCTCGCGACCTTCCTCGAGGCCTCGAAGGGAGGGAAGTAGGTGCACGTCTTCCTCGGCGTCACCGGCGCGTCGGGGGCGCCGTATGCGGCGCGGCTGCTGGAGGCGCTCGGCGAGGCGGGCTGCGAGGTCGGGCTGTGCGCGTCGCGCGCTGGGATCGAGGTGGTCGCGACGGAGCTCTACGGCGACGCGCGGCTCTCGGCGGACGAGACGCTGGCTCGGCTGGTCGAGCCGGTGCGTGAGACCGTCACGTTGTACGACGAGCGCGACTGGCACGCGCCGTACGCGAGCGGCTCGGCGAAAGTCGACGCCTACGTCATCTGCCCGTGCTCGATGGGGACCCTAGGGACGATCGCGTCCGGCGCGATGTCGAACCTGATCCAGCGGGCGGCGAGCGTCGCGTTGAAGGAGGGGCGGAAGCTCGTCCTGTGCCCGCGCGAGACGCCGCTTTCGCTGATCCATCTCGAGAACATGCTCCGCGTCCGCCAGGCGGGGGCTGTGGTGCTGCTCCTCGCGCCGGGGTTTTACGCGGGGGCTTCCTCGGTCGGTGATCTGGTCGACTTCGTGGTCGGCCGCTGCCTCGACCAGCTCGGGCTTGAGCACGCGCTGGTCCGCCGCTGGGGCCAGGAATGAGCTCCCAAACGGGCACCCTTCCCGCCGAGGGCGTCCGGGCGATGTTCGACCGGATCGCCCCGGTCTACGACGCGATGAACCGCGTGATGACGGTCGGGCTCGACGGGCGCTGGCGGCGCGAGACGGCAGCGGCCGTTGTCTCGCCGGGTGATCGCGTGTTGGACGCCTGCTGCGGCACCGGTGACCTCGCGCTCGCGTCTCTGCGAGCCGGCGGGATCGTGACCGGGCTCGATTTCTCGGAGCGGATGCTCGAGCGCGCGCGGCGCAAGTCGGACGAGATCAAGTGGGTTCAGGGCGATGCGTTGGCGCTGCCGTTCGAGGACGACTCGTTCGACGCGGCGACCGTCGGCTTCGGCGTGCGCAACCTCGAGGATCTGGATCGCGGGTTCGCCGAGCTCGCGCGTGTGCTCCGGCCGGGTGGCCGGCTCGGCGTCCTCGAGATCACGCGGCCGAAGGGCCTGCTCGCGCCCTTCTACAGCGTCTGGTTCGGCGGGATTGTCCCCGTGCTCGGGAAACTGCTGCCGGGCGGGTCGGCGTACACCTACCTGCCTGCGAGCGTGAAGCGTTTTCCCGGACCCGAGGACCTCGCTCGCTTCCTGCGGGAGGCGGGCTTCTCGGACGTTCGCTATCGGCTCTTCGCGGGCGGGATCGTCGCGCTGCACACCGGGGTCGCGGCGTGAGCCTGGCGACGATTCGCGAGAGCCCGGGGCTCGACGAGTACCTCGACGGGCTCGAGGAGCGGCTGGCCGCGGCCGTCGAGGAGTGCCCGGGTCTCGTCGCGACGGTCGGTGCCGAGGCGCTCGCGGCAGGCGGGAAACGGCTGCGGCCATTGCTCGTCTTCCTGACCGCGCCCGAGGGTGAGATGCCGATCGCCGGCGGGGCCGCGGTCGAGCTCGTCCACACGGCGACGCTCGTCCACGACGACCTGATCGACCGCGCCGAGTACAGGCGCGGCCGGGCCGCCGCGTGGGCGACTCACGGGCCGGAAGCTGCGCGGGCGGCCGGGGACTACCTCTTCGCGCGCGCCTTCGCGGAGCTCGCAGCGACCGGCGACGACCAGGCGGTGCGCTTCCTCGCGGGCGCGACGCTCGCGCTGGCCCGTGGCGAGGCATTGCAGCGCGCCCAGGCCCACGACCCAGACACGACAGTCGAGAGCTACCTCGAGCGCTGCGCCCTCAAGACCGGGAAGCTCTTCGAGGCGGCCTGCCTGCTCGGCAGCGGCGGCGACCTCAACCTCGGCGCGTTCGGCCTCTCGCTCGGGATCGCATTCCAGATCGCCGACGACATCCTCGACTGCTCGGGCGAGACGATCGAGACCGGCAAGATCGCCGGCAGCGACCTGCGCGAGGGGACGCCGACGCTGCCGCTGATCCTCGCAGCGCGCGTCGACGGCTCGGTGCGGCGCGCTCTGGCGGGCGGACCGCTGAACGGTGCGCTGATCAGAGTCGGCGAGACCGGCGCCCTCGACGAAGCGCGGATCGTCGCGCTCGACTACGCGCGCCGAGCGCGGGCGCGCCTCGACGGCCATCTCCGCCGCGACGAGCTCGAGGCGCTCACCGACGCCGTGGTGGACCGCGAGTCGTGATCAGGCTCGGGCGCATCTCGTACGTCAACATGGCGCCGGTCTTCTACCGGCTCGACGCCGAGGTCGAGGAGCATCAGGGCGTCCCGACCGACCTCAACCGGCGCCTGCTCGACGGCGAGCTCGACGTCGCGCCGATCTCCTCGATCGAATGGGCGCGCCACGCCGACCGGCTGCGCCTTCTGCCGCGGCTTTGCGTCTCCTCCGAGGGCGCTGTCGATTCGATCCAGCTCGTCGCCCGGCGGCCGCTGGAGCAGGTGCGGACGATCGCGGTCACCCCGGAAAGCGCGACCTCGGTCGTCCTGACCAAGGTGCTTCTGCCGGAGGCCGAGCACGTGCCTGAGAGCGAGGAGGCCGACGGGAAGCTACTGATCGGCGATGCTGCGCTGAAGAGCGCCTTCGAGGACCCGACCCCGCACCACGACCTCGGCCGTCTCTGGCTCGAGCGCACGGGTCTGCCGATGGTCTTCGCGGTCTGGGCCTGCCCCGAGCCGCTCCCGTCGGGGCTGCTCGAGCTGGAGGAGGCGCTGGTCGCCTCCGTGCTGACGGCACGAGCCGAGCCCGAGCAGCTCGCGTACGAGTCGAGCAAGCGCTACGGCTATCCGGCCGGCTTCCTGGCGCGCTACTTCGAGAAGCTGCGCTACCGCTTCGGCCCGCGCGAACGAGCCGGGCTGCTCACGTTCCTCGAGCTCGCCCGAGACGTGGGCGAGCTGGACGAGGTTCCGGAGCTCCGCTTCGTGGCCCGTGCCGAAGCGACCGTCTAATCCCGGCTTGGAACCTCGCGGCGTGGACGAACAGGTCGTTCCGGTTCTGTATGTCGAAGACGCGGGTCGGGCCGTCGCCTGGTATGAGCGGCTCGGGTTCCAGAAGGAGTGGGAGCATCAGTTCGAGCCGGGTTTTCCATGGTTCGTCTCGGTGGCACGGGGTCGCGCACGGCTCTATCTCTCCGAACACAAGGGCGACGCTCGCCCCAACACGCTCATCCATCTGTACGTCAATGACATCGACGCCGTCTCAGACGAGTTCGGCGTTCCCGTCGATGAAGAAGGCCTTGCGGGGCGCGAGTGCGCGCTCGAAGACCCAGACGGCAATCGGCTGCGCGTGGCGACGCCCCGCTCCTGACCCCAAACTGAAACCAGAGGTTCGCTGAACGGTTGACGAAACGCGCGACCGGGCGGCACCATGCGCGCGATGTTCTGGCCATACCGTCCTCGCGCGGGCTTTCCCGTCGTCCCGCGCTGGCTGATGATCCTTTTGCTGGTCCTCGCGGCAGCCGTGTACGTGGCCGTGTTCAGCCTCATCTCTCACGAGCCGAGCTACGGCCCAATGCCGTAATCAATTGGCGGTGCGACGAACCGCGTCACGCGGTAGACGCTATACGCCTCGCCGTCGCGTTAGGTTGAGCGGGTGCACGAGCTCGTTCCCGACGACTTCGTCGTTCCGACCGGACTCGAGCACGAGCGGTTTCGGTTGCGGATGCTGACCGTCGACGACGTCGTCAAGGACTTCGACGCGATCTGCGACCGCGTCGACCACGAGGGCTCATCGCAGCCGCCGTTCGTCCCGACCGTCGCGCAGAACCTCGTCGACCTCGGCTGGCACCAGAAGGAGTTCAAGCTGCGGCGCTCATTCGCATACACCGTCGTCGCCCCGGACGAGTCGCGTGTGCTCGGTTGCGCCTACATCTCCCCGTCTGAGACGCACGATGCGCGCGTGCGCATGTGGGTTCGCAGGGACGCCTGGGAGGACGGGCTCGACCCGCTCGTCGAGGCGGCGCTGCGCGAGTGGCTCGGGCGCGAGTGGCCGTTCCAGAGCGTCGACTGGGCCGAACGGGGTTAGCGTGTGGTCAGCGGGGCAGGCCGTTCGGCTCGGCGGTACTCGACTTCGTAGCCGAGGCGCCGCGGGATCACGAGCAGGCCCTCCAGGTCGAGGTCGATTCTCGCCCCGGCCTTCTGCGTAACCTCGTCCTCGATCGGGAGGTCGAAGTCGTCGGCGCCGTAATCCAGCGCGCGGAACGCCTCCTCGTTCTGGGTCAGCACGGAGGTACGGATGTGGCGCACGTTGTCGAGGAAGATGCGCGAGAGCGCGATCCAGCGCCAGTACTCCTGCGGCGAGATCTCACGCCCGCCGAAGGCCGTGCCGTACGGCTTGTACGTCCAGCAGAGGAAGGAGAAGAGCCCGCCGGCCTCGTCCTGGAAGTTGCGCGTTCGCTGCAGGTGCTCGAGCCGCTCGTCGAGGGTCTCGTCGAAGCCGATCACCATCGTCGCCGTCGTGTTCAGGCCGGCCTCGATGATCGCCCGCTGCGCCTCGAAATAGTCGGCCACCGTGTACTTCCACTTGGCGTGCCGGGCGCGGAAGTCCTCGGTAAGGATCTCGGAGCCGCCTCCCGTGATCCAGTAGACGCCTGCCTCTCGCAGGCGCTCCGCCGCCTCCGCGTACGAGATCCGGGCTCGGTCCGCGAGGAACACGAACTCCGCGACCGTCAGCGCGTAGAACTCGACCCGCTCGCCGTACCGCTCGCGCACCGACGCGAACAGGTCGCAGTAGTAGTCGAGCGGCAGGCGCGGGTTGAAGCCGCCGTTGAACGCGACGAGGTCGCCGCCGAACTCGACGAGCTCGTCGATCTTCGCGAAGACGTCCTCGCGCGAGAGGACGTAGCCGCCGTCCTGGTTCGGCAGGACGTAGAAGGCGCAGTAGTCGCACTGGGCGACGCAGACGTTCGTGTAGTTGACGATCCGCATGACCATGTAGGTCGCGCGGTCCGGGTCGTGGTAGCGCGCCCGCACCTCGCCGGCGAGCCGCTTCAGCTCCTCGTTGGAGGCTTCCTCCCACAGGGCGCGTGCCTCGGCGACGGTGATCCGGCTCACAGGACGTCCATGAACGAGCTGACCGAGAACACTGCGCGCCCCGCCCCCGGCTCGCCGTAGCCCGGCGGCGGCTGGAGCCCGTGCCGCGAGAGCGCCTCGCGGTAGGCCCCGAGCAGGCGCACGTGGTACTCGAGCGGCGCGCCGTCCGGGTTGTCGCGACCCAGGGGAGTCGTGGGCTCCGGGCACCAGGTCGTGAACCTCGGCGTGACCCCGCGGCTCATGAAGTAGTCGAGCCCCTCGACGGTCGACGCGATCGCCTCGTCGATCGTCTCGAACCCGAACGACCGCGCCATCTCCACGCCCGCGACGAAGTTCGGGATCACGTGACTCGGCCCGAAGATCTCGGCCGCGTCGAGGATGCGGCGGTGCCACTCCTCGCGGCCGACGTAGCGCTCCTTGCCGGGCGAGATCAGCGAGAAGAGGCGCTTGTCCCAGACCTCGTAGTTCGGGTGGTAGATCGAGATGCCGTAGTCCTTGAACCGCTGCGCGTCGGCCTTGGGCAGCGCCTGCGCTACGACCTTGCCGATCCAGCGGCCGGGGAACCGCTCCTCGATCGCCTGCGCGTAGCGGCCGTAGAACTCCGCCTCGGGCAGGCCGTCGACCGTCGAGGTGACGGAGCCGCCGGTGAGCGTGTAGGCGTGGGTGTGGCCGTCGTCGTGGCGGTCGATCAGCTCCAGCGCCTCGATCACGTCCTCGACCGGCTTCACCCCCGTGTACGGCCGGCCGGCCTTCTTGTGCTGGCGCCAGTTGTGGTTGATGTCGCAGAACCCGCACTCCTCGTGCGCGCCGAAGTACTGGCAGAGGCGCAGCACGGTGAGGTAGATCAGGTAGCCCCACTCGATCGTCGGCGCGGTCTCCATCACCGTCTTGCCGTTCGAAAGCGCGTGGCGGTAGTACTCGGGCATCGGCGGTAGCGTCACGTTGGCCAGCTCGCGGCCTTCGAGCGAGAGCCGGAGCTCGCCGTCCACGCTGTACGGTGACGCGGGATTCACCCGCACGGAGACGATCGTCCGCCGCAGCTCCCACGGGCCGCCCGTGAGCGCGATCTCCTCGGGCGGCCGCTGCAACGCGGCCGCTCCGAGCTCGGCCAAAGGCTTCTGGTCGAACGAGAAGATGAAATAGGACTTCGGTTTGACGCCGCCGTCGAGGTTTTGGGTCAGCGCCGCCTGATCGAACGCGATTCCGGTGCGAAGGAGGTCCTCCTTGAGCACCGCCTCGGGCGGAACCTCCGGGTAGCGCTCGATCAGCTCTTCGACGAGGCCCCAGCGCGTGCCGACGGTCGCGCTCACAGCTGGAACCTACCCCACGTAGCGATAGATCTTCCGGAGTTCCGCTACTGTGAATCGGGGTCGTGCTCCGCAGAGTCCTCATCGGAGCCCTTTTGGCCGGCCTGGCGGCAATTGCAGCGCCGGCTGCGTGGGCGTCGTCGACGCAGGTGCTGATGCCCGGCGTCACGTACTCGCGCCAGGTCCAGTTCACCTCGCACGGGCCGGTCGTGATCCACGTGGTCACCGCTCCGAGGCCGACAGGGCTGTACTCGCTCGAGCCGATCCTGTCGAACGCAACGATCACCGGCCGGGCCCGCGTGACCACGATGGAGAAGTCGGTCTCAAGCCAGTCGACCGTGGTTGGCACGAACGGAGATCTCTTCAACTGGAACGACGGGCACCCGACCGGGATTGTGTTGCAAGGCGGGATCATCAAGAGCCCGCCGTACCGTGACCGCTCGAGCGTCGGGATCTCCGACACAGGGACGCTGAACGTGGCGCGCGTCGCGCTCTACGGTTACTGGCAGGGCCTCGGCAGCCGCCACCCGCTCCAAGTGAACAGGACTCCGCGCGGCGATGGCACCGCGCTCTACACGCCCGCCTGGGGCGCGAGGACGCCGAGCATCGCCGGGGCCTTCGAGACCGTGCTCCAGCCGTTCCCGCCGACGACGACCGGCGAGCTCGACGGAACGTCTCTCGCGCAGGCCACCGGCGGAGGCACGCCGATCCCGCAGAACGGGGCGGTACTCCTGTCCATCGGCTCGCAGGCGCCGAGGCTCGCGACCGAGACGACGCCGCCGACGGTCGTGCACGTGCAGCTCGTGATGGCACCCGACTGGCCCGCGCAAGGGATCACCGAAGCGCTGGGCGGCGGACCGCTGGTCGTGAGGAACGGCCGGGCGATCTACACGGCAGGCGAGGACTTCCTCTCCTCACAGCTCGCGCCGCGCGACCCGCGAACCGGGATCGGCCAGCGGCGCGCCGGCAAGCCCGTGATGGTCGTCGCCGACGGTCGCCGCGCCGGCTCCAGCGTCGGCCTGACGAACTTCGAGCTCGCCCAGGCGATGGTCCGGCTAGACGTCTACACGGGCTCGGCGCTCGACGCCGGCGGCTCCTCGACGATGGCGTTCGACGGGAAGCTCCTGAACCGTCCGTCGGACAGCGGCGGCGAGCGCTCGGTTGCCGAGACACTCGCGCTGATGTACAAGGGCGTCTACACGCCGCCTTTGGCGCTGAGCGTGATCTCGCCCGCCGGCGGCGGACTCCCGTCCCAGGAGACGCTGAGCTACAAGATCGTCCGGCCGTCGACGGTGAAGGCAAGCATCGTCGGGCCCGACGGCGCCGCCGCCTACGACGTGACCGAAGCACACCTGGCCGGGACGTACACGATCAAGTGGCCGACGGGGACGCGTGCGAGCCGCAAGCGTGCCGCTGCCCCGCTCGGCCGTTGGCGCTGGGTCGTGAGCGCGACGGACGACCTGGCCCAGCAGTCGTCGATGGAGCGAGCGTTTTGGGTCAACGACACGCTCGGCTACCTGCAGGTCGCGCCTCGCGCCGTCCGCCTGCGGGCGCGGCGCCGGAACAGCGTCGTCGCGCGCTTCCGGCTGGCGCACGCGGCAGCCATCGTCGGGACGATCGCGACGCGGACCGGCGTGCTCGTGCGCCGGATCGGCCCGGTCAAGCTCGGCGCGGGAACTCGCTCGCTGCGCTGGAATGGCCGCTACCGGAGCGGGCGCCTCGCCTACCGCGGCAGCTACGTCTTCAGTGTCTACGCGAAGAACTCGTACGGCCCGGTCACGCTCGCGCAGACGTTCGGCGTCCGCCGCTAGCTAGGAGGGTTTGACGGAATGGTGCTCGTCGCCGGGGTGCGATGGCCGTTCCGAGGCAAGGACGCAGGGAGTCCCTGTAGTGAATAACTACAGGGGCGACTGAGGACGCCGCCTCGGGGCGGACAGCGCGGCCCGGAGGCACAGCCACTATTTCGTCAAGCCCTCCTACGTCCCTACACTCCGCCGGTGCTCGCGTCACTGACCGGGTCGTTCACGACGTTCATCGGCAACCACGGGGTCTACGCGGTCTTCGCGCTGATGCTGCTCTCGGCGGTCCTCCCCGCGGCGAGCGAGGTCGTGATGCTCTACGCGGGCGCGGTCGCCGCCGGCGCGTTCGCGGGGGCGCACGTGGTCGTGTTCGGGCACGGGTTCGCGAGCGGGGGCTGGGCTTACGTCGCGATGGCGGTCGCGGGCGTGCTCGGCTGCTTTCTCGGGGCGGTTCTAGGCTGGGCGATCGGAGCGTTCGGCGGCCGCCCGTTCCTCGAACGCCACGGCCGCTGGCTGCACGTCACGCCGCAGAAGCTCGACCGCGCGCACCGCTGGTTCGAGCGCTTCGGGGCGCTCACAGTCGCCGTCGGGCTCTCGGTGCCCGTGGTGCGCTCGTTCGTGGCCATTCCGGCCGGGATCGCGCGGCTCGAGCTGAGGCGGTTCGCCCCGCTTGCCCTGATCGGCTGCGTTCCCTTCTGCTTCGGCCTCGGCGGCGCGGGCTACGCGCTGGGCTCGAGCTGGGACCGCGTTCACAGCGCCTTCCGCTACGTGGACTACGCGGTGGTGGCAGGAGCGGTCCTGCTGGTGCTGTACCTGTTGTTCAGAAGGCGAACATCTAGACTCAGCCCGCGTGCCTAGCATCCCTCTTGTCGACGTAAAAGCGCAATACGAGCGCCTGGTCCCGCAGATCCAGGAGCGGATCGCGGAGGTTCTGGACTCGGGGATCTTCATCCTCGGGCCGAACGTCAAGGCCTTCGAGAGCGAGGCCGCGGAGTACCTCGGCGTGCCGCGCACCATCGGTGTGGCGAACGGCACCGATGCGCTCGTGATCGCGCTCGACGCGATGGGAATTGGGCCCGGCGACGAGGTCATCTGCCCGGCTTTCACGTTCTACGCGACTGCCGAGGCGATCGCCCGCCGCGGCGCGACGCCCGTCTTCGCGGACATCGACCCGGCGACGATGAACCTCGATCCGGAGGACGTGGCGGCACGAGTGACTTCGAGGACGCGGGCGTTGATGCCCGTGCACCTGTTCGGGCGCGTCATGCCGCTCGGGAGGCTCGCCGAGCTGGGCGTGCCGATCGTCGAGGACGCGGCACAGGCCTTCGGCGCGGAGGGCGTTGCTCGCACCGGAATCGTCTCGACCTTCAGCTTCTTCCCGACCAAGAACGTCTTCGCGCTCGGCGATGGTGGCCTGGTTGGCTCGAACGACGAGGAGCTCGCCGATCGGATCGCGCTGCTGCGCTTCCACGGCTCGCGCGAGAAGAAGAACTTCGAGGCGGTCGGCTACAACTCGCGCCTCGACGAGCTCCAGGCTGCGGTGTTGCGGCTGTTCCTCGGCGAGCTGGACGGCTGGAACGGCGCGCGCCGGGAAGCTGCTGCCCGCTACGAGGAGCTCGGTCTCGGCGAGCTCTGCGAGTTACCGGGTGACGAGCCGGGGCACGTCTACCACATGTACGTCGTCCGCTCGACCGAGCGCGACCGGCTGCGCGACGCGCTTGCCGCCGCCGAAATCGGGCACGCCTCCTACTACGTGACGCCTCTCCACCTGCAGCCGGCGATGCGCTACCTGGGCTGGAACGAGGGCTCGCTGCCGGAGACCGAGCGCGCGGCGCGCGAGAACCTGGCGCTGCCGATGTGGGCAGGGATCCCCGCGGAGACACAGGAGCGCGTTGTGTCCGTGATCCGCGAGGCCGCGGCGGTGCGCGCATGATTCCGATCAATCGCCACCGCATCTGGCAGCTCGTTGCCGACGGCGGCCTGGTCGCGCTCGCGTGGTACCTCGCCTTCGAGCTCCGCTTCGACAGCGGGCCGCCGGTCTTCTACGAGACCCTCTTACGCCGCTCGATCCTCGTCGTTATCGGGATCAAGCTGGCCGTCTTCATCCTCGCCGGCTTCTACGACCGCTGGTGGCGTTACGTCTCAACGCGCGACATGTGGCGAATCGCGTACGGGGTCGCTCTCGCGAGCGTCCTCGCCGACGTCGCCGTCTACCTGATCTCGCCGGTGCCGAGCGTGAAGCTCCCGCGCGGGATCGCGGCGCTCGACGTGCTGCTGACGCTTGCGCTGATCGCAGGGTCGCGGCTGCTCGCGCGCACGTTGATGGAGCGGCCGACTAAGGGGATCGTCGCGCGCGGCAAAGAGGTGCTGGTCGTCGGCGCGGGCGACGCGGGCCAGCTCGTGATCCGCGAGCTCCAGCGCAACCCCCAGCTCGGCTACACGCCGATCGGCCTGATCGACGACGATCGCCGCAAGCGCAACCTGCGGATCCACGGCGTCCGTGTGCTCGGCACTACAGACGACCTGCCGCACATCCTCCGAGACAACCGGCCGGACGAGGTCCTGATCGCGATCCCCGGCGCCTCGGGTGAGGCCCGCCAGCGGGTCGTCAACATCACCCGCGTGGGCAACGTCCCGGTCAAGACGCTGCCCGGGCTCTACGAGCTGATCACCGGCGACAGCGATCTGGCCGCCCAGATCCGCCCGGTGCAGGTCGAGGACGTGCTCGGCCGGGAGCCCGTCGAGGTCGACCTGCGCGTGACGGCCGCATACGTCCGCGACCAGACCGTCCTCGTCACCGGCGCGGGCGGCTCGATCGGCTCTGAGCTCTGCCGTCAGATCGCGAAGCTCGGGCCGCAGCGGCTCGTGCTCGTCGACCAGGGCGAGACGGCGCTGTTCGAGATCGAGCGCGAGCTCGTCGACGAGCGAGGCTTCACGGCCAGCGTCCCGGTGCTCGCCGACTGCAAGAACCGGACGAAGATGCGGCAGGTCTTCGACCGCTACCGGCCGGCGGTCGTCTTCCACGCGGCCGCGTACAAGCACGTCCCGCTGATGGAGGCGAACCCCCTCGAGTGCGTGCGAAACAACGTCCTGGCGACGCGCACCGTTGCGGACATCGCCGTGGAGCTCGGCGCGCGCCGCTTCGTCCTGGTCTCCACCGACAAGGCTCTAAATCCTGCCGCGCTGTACGGCCAGTCGAAGGCCGTTTGCGAGTGGATCGTCGAGGCGTATGGCACGCGCGACGACGTCGCGACGCGCTTCGTCGCCGTTCGCTTCGGCAACGTGCTCGGCTCTGCCGGAAGCGTCGTGTCGATTTTCCGCCGGCAGATCGCGAAAGGTGGGCCTGTGACGGTCACGCACCCGGACATGACGCGGTTCTTCATGACGACCCAGGAGGCGGCGTCGCTCGTCGTCCAGGCAGGTGCGATCGGCGGCCGTGGCGACGTGTTCGTTCTCGACATGGGCGAGCCGGTGCGGATCATCGACCTCGCGATGCAGATGATCCGGCTCTCCGGCAAGGAACCGGAGCGCGACATCGACATCGACGTCGTCGGCGCGCGCCCCGGTGAGAAGCTACACGAAGAGCTCTGGGGCGAGGGCGAGACCGCGGTGGCGACCTCGCACCCGAAGATCATGCGCGTCAGCGGGCCGATCGTCGACTCGCAGTGGCTCGAGGAGGAGCTCACCGTGCTCGAGCGGCTCGTCCGCGACGGGGAGACGCTCGAGGTCGTCTCGCGGCTCTCGGCGATGATGCGCGCCCCGCAGCTGGCCGGCTCACGCGAGCCCGTGCGCTGGGAAGAAGAAGACACGCTTTCGGGACAGAAGCTGATCTAACCCGTCCGCTCCCGGGGCTAGCCTGGCGCGGTGGATGCGATCCTCGAGGGACTGAATCCCGAGCAGCGGCGGGCGGCGGAAGCCGTGCGCGGGCCGGTCTGCATCCTCGCGGGCGCAGGGTCGGGGAAGACGACCACGATCACGCGGCGGATCGCCTGGCAGGTCGCCTCGGGGGCGTGCCGCTCCGACGAGATCCTCGCGGTCACGTTCACGGACAAGGCCGCTGCCGAGATGCGCGCGAGGCTGGCTCGTCTGGGCGTCGAAGGCGTCGAGGCGCGGACCTTCCACTCGGCGGCGCTGGCCCAGCTGACTCGCTCGCGCGGCGAACGGCCGGGCCGGATCCTGTCGACGAAAGCGCTGCTCCTGCGGCAGATCGGGAACTCGCTGCCGCGGCCGTATCGCTTCCGGCCGGCCGGCGACCTCGCCACCGAGGTCGAGTGGGCGAAGAACCGGCGCCTGACTCCTGACGGGTACCGCGCCGGGCTCGGCGAGCACGAGCCGCCGATTCCCGCGGACCTGATGGCGCGAGTCTTCCGCGAGTACGAGCGGCGCAAGGCCTCGTCAGGGCTCGTCGACTTCGAGGACCTGCTCGAGCTGACCGTGCGGATGTACGAGGAGGACGAGTGGGCCGTCGCCGCTGTGCGCGAGCGCTACCGGTGCTTCACGGTCGACGAGTACCAGGACGTCAACCTGCTGCAGCAGTCGCTTCTCGAGCTCTGGCTCGGCGGCGGGGACGAGGTGTGCGCGGTCGGCGACGACTACCAGTCGATCTACGGCTTCACGGGTGCCTCGCCGGAGTGGCTGCTCGGCCTCGCGACGCGCTTCCCGCACGCAACGGTCGTGCGGCTCGAGGAGAACTACCGCTCGAGCCCGCAGGTGCTCGCGCTCGCAAACCGGCTGACGCCGAAGCTCGGCGGCGCCGAGAAGACGTTGCGTGCGACCCGCGCTGAAGGGCCGGAGCCGGTCGTGCGCGGATTCGATTCGGCCGGCGAGGAAGGCGCGTTCGTGCTCGAGCGCGTACGGGCGCTGGCCGGCGAGGGCGTGCCGTACGAGGAGATGGCGGTCCTGATCCGCCTGAACTCGCGCTCGGCGGACTTCGAGGAGCTGTTCGGCGACGCGCAGATTCCCTTCCAGGGCGCGGCACTGCTGGCGCGCGACGGGGCGCGGCAGCTGCTCAAGGCTCTCCGCAATGCTGGGTTCGGCTCGCTCGCGGAGGAGGTGCGGCGGGTGGCTCGGGAGCAGGGGCTCGTCGAGCCTGTTCCCGAGGGGCTCGGCGAGCGCGAGCTCGTGCGCCAGGCCGATCTGCGGCGGCTCTGCCGGCTCGCCGAGAAGTTCGACGACGGCTCGAAGACCGTCGAGGAGTGGGTGAAGTCGCTGCGGGCGCGCTTCGACCACGGGGCCGAGGGAGGCGTGCACCTCCTCACCCTGCACCGCGCGAAGGGGCTCGAGTTCGAGGCGGTCTTCATCCCGCGAGTCGAGGAGAAGGAGCTGCCCTGCAAGCAGTCTCTGCGCTTGCCGGGCGCGCTCGCGGAGGAGCGGCGCCTGCTCTACGTGGGCATGACGCGCGCGAAGCGCCACCTCGCGCTGACCTGGGCGGGGAAGCCGAGCCGCTTCCTCGCCGAGCTCGGCGTCGAAGCGGCACCGATCGTGAAGCGGAAGGCCGAGGAGCCGGACAATCCTGTGTACGTGGCGCTCAAGCGCTGGCGGCTCCAGCGGGCGAAGGTGGACGAAATCCCTGCGTACGTCGTGTTTCACAACTCGACGCTGGCGGAGATCGCCGAGCGCCGTCCGACGACAATCACCGAGCTCGCATCGGTCCCGGGGATCGGCCCTGCGAAGCTCGAGCGCTACGGCTCCGAAGTGCTCGCCGCCCTAGAGGCTGCTTAGCAACAGGTCCAGCAGGATCGCCGGATCCCGGCGCACGCGCTCTCGCCCGCCCTCTCGCTTGCGCAGGTCGAGCGCGCGCGGGTCGCTCAGCGGGATCAACCGGCCGTCGCGGATCAGCATCTCGTCGACGCCCCCTAGCCGGCCGCCAAAGGTCGTGTAGACCGGCACGCCGAGGGCGACCGCCTCGCGGTTCATGGTCCCGCCCGCCGAGACGACGAGGTCGGAGGCCGCAATCAGGCTCTGCGCGTCCACCGCTCGATCGGGCACGAGGACGGACGGCAACCCGAGACCGCGGACGAACTCGCGCTGCGCAGACGTGCGCGGGACGACGATTGCCTGCACTGAATCGTCGCGCCCGAGCCGCTCGAGCACCTGCGGGAAGAGCGGGTTCGAGCGCCGGTGGTAGAGCGACACGTCGGGCGGCGTGCGGACGACGACGAGCGTGCGGGCGGGATCGATCGTCCACTGCGCAAGCACGTTCGGATCGGGCTCGAAGCCGGCGAGGTAGTACTGCTCCTTCAGCCCCTCGTAGCGGCCGAGCTTCTCGGCCCCGACGCCGTAGCGCTCGAGCCGCTCGGGCGGGATCGCCTCGGGCACGACGACCCGCGTGGCCGCGCGGCAGCCGAGCTGGTGCTGGAGCCACGCGTACTCGTAGTCGAAGGTGGTCGCGCTGGGAATCCCGAGGCGGTGCGCGGTCAGGGTCAGCTCGTGCGAGCCGTGCGTGAGGGCGGCGTCGAAGCGGCGCTCCCGCGCCCAGTCGCGCAGCGCGTGCATGCGCGAGAACAGCGACCGAGCTTTTCCGAGGCGCGAGCGGCCCCCGTGCCGTCCGAGCACCTCGGCCTCGACACCGTGCAGCTCCAGCAGCTGCACGGTCTGCGCGTAGTCCCGCGAGGTGAGCTCGACTTCGTCGCCGCGCTCGCGCAGCAGCTTGATCAGCGGCTGGAACACCAGCACGTGGGCCGGCGCGGTGAGGTCGATCCAGACTCTCACAGACGCTCGACGAGCCGGAAGCGGATCGCGATGATCGGCGTGTCGTCGGGCAACGGCCGCTCGAAGAAGCGCTCGTGCGCCTCACGCCAGTCGTCGACCGACTCGAACCCCTCGCCCTCGTCCCGCGCGAACTGCACGTCGATCTCTCCCGCGGAGATGACCCGCGCCTCGGTCACCTCCACGATGCCGACCGGCTCGTCGTCGAAGCCGAGCAACGTCAGGCGCTCGCCGTCCTGGACCGGCTCCTCCTCCTCGGCCAGGCCGGAGGTTGTGGTCTTCTCGCCGCGCAGGACCGCGTCGACGAGCTGGCGGCGGAGCTCCGTTCGGGCGTAGCCGATCTCGAGTGGCTGGAGGTCGCTCAGCGGACGAGCGCCTCCAGCCGCTCGCTGGGCAGCGGCCCCGGCTCGCGCTCGACGTGGTGCTCGTGCCAGAGCGTGAACGCGAGCAGCCCCCAGAGCCGGCGCGAGAGGTCCTCCTTGCCGGCGACGTGGCGGTCGATCAGCCGCTGGACCGCCTCCGGGCGGAAGTAGCCTTGCCGCCGGAGCGTCTCGTGGGAGAGCGTTTCGCGTGCGAACGGCTCGAGCTCGCCGCGCAGCCAGGCGGCCGCGGGGATCGAGAAACCTCGCTTCTTGCCGCGCACGATCTCCTGCGGTAGCAAGGGCGCAACCGCCTTGCGCAGCAGGACCTTCTTGCGCAGGCCGCGGACGCGCTGGCGACGCGGCAGCACGAACGCGAGATTCGTCACCGCCGGGTCGAGGTAGGGCACGCGCGCCTCGAGCGAGTGCGCCATCGAGGCGCGATCGGTCTTCACGAGCAGGTCGTCGGCGAGATAGAGGCCGAAGTCGACGTCCTGGAGACGGGCGAGCGGCTCGGCGCCCTCGGTCTCGGCGTAGCGCTCCCGCAGGAGGTCGACGGGGTCGAAGGCGCTGCCGCGGCCGGTCAGCTCGGCACGTGCCTCCGGGGAGAAGACCTCCTTCCAGCCGTGATGCCGCTCGAGCGGCGGCAGGTGCGCGGCGCGGGCGAACCGCTTCGCCTTGTAGTCGAAGCTCGCGCGGGCGCTCGAGGTCGGCAGCAACTCGACCAGCGGCCGCGCGAGGCGCGCCAGCCCGCCGACCCGCTGCGCGAGCAGGTCCGCGACGTACGTGTAGTAGCCGCCGAAGAGCTCGTCGCCGCCTTCGCCCGAGAGCGCGACCTTCACGTCCTGGGCTGCGAGCTGTGAGACGAGGTAGGTGGGGAGGGCGGACGAGTCGGCAAACGGCTCGTCAAAGGCCTCGGCGAGCGCGGGGAGGAGAAGCGCCGCGTTGGGCCGCAGGACGAGCTCGCGATGCTGGGTCGCGTATTGCTCGGCGACGAGACGCGCGTCGGCGAGCTCGTCGAACGAGCGTTCCTCGAAGCCGATCGAGAACGTGCGCAGCGGGTCGCTGCTCGCTTCAGCCGCGAGCGCGGCGAGGGCGGAGGAGTCGATCCCGCCGGAGAGCAGCACGCCGACGGGGACGTCCGCGATCAGGTGCGCCCGGACTGAGTCGCGAAGGCGGGCTCGGAGCTCCTCGACGAGCTCGGCCTCGTCGTCGCCGCGGAGCTCGCCGGCCGCCGCAGGCCCCGGCCGCGCGAAACGCTCGATTCGGTGATTTCCGTCCTGCCAGACCAGCACGTGCCCCGGCGGGAGCTTTCGGGTCTCGCGGAAGATCGTCAGCGGGGCCGGGATCGAGTTGAAGGCGAGGAAGGCCTCGAGTGCGTCGAGGTCGATCTCGCCTCGCGGGAGGGCACGCAGCTCCGAAGCGAACTCCAGGCCCGTCTCCGAAGCGCGGTAGTAGAGCGGCTTGATCCCGTAGCGGTCACGCGCCAGGACGAGCCGCCGCTGCGCCGAGTCCCAGACCGCGACGGCGAACATCCCGCGCAGGTGGCCGGCGAAGTCGAGGCCGTGCTGCTCGTAGAGGTGGACGAGCACCTCGGTGTCGCTGTGCGTCCGGAACCGGTGGCCGGCGCGCTCGAGGTCGGCGCGCAGCTCACGGTAGTTGTAGAGCTCGCCGTTCTGGACGACGTAGATCGAGCCGTCCTCGTTCGCGATCGGCTGGTCGCCGGTTGCGAGGTCGATGATTGCGAGGCGGCGGGCGGCGAGCCCGACGGGCCCGTCCGTGATTGCGCCGTCCGCGTCAGGCCCTCTACTAATGGGGGCCATCGGCCAGAATGGCCGGCGATGCGCCTGCAGGAGCTCGGCACGAGCGGCCTTCGCGTCTCGCGCGTGGGACTGGGTTGCAACAACTTCGGTCGCCGGCTCGACCTCGAGGGAACCCGCGCGGTCGTCGAGGCCGCGCTCGCCGAAGGAATCACGTTCTTCGACACGGCGGACATCTACGGGGGCGGCAACAGTGAGCGGTTCCTCGGCGAGATCCTGAAGGGCCGTCGCGACCAGGTGGTGCTCGCGACGAAGTTCGGGATGGGCGAGGACGGGCGAGGCTCGCGGGACTACGTGCGGCGGGCGATTGCCGCGTCGCTCGAGCGGCTGGCCTCGGACTACGTGGATCTCTACTACTACCACCAGCCGGACGGCGAGACTCCGATCGGCGAGACGATCAGCGCGATGCTTGAGCTCGCCGACGAAGGGACCGTGCGCGCGATTGGCGTCTCCAACTTCTCGGTCGAGCAGCTCGACGAGGCGGTAGAGGCCGGGCCGGTCGCTGCGCTGCAAAACCGCTACAGCCTGCTCGAGCGGGCGGCCGAGGAGGACGTCCTGCCGCGATGCCGCGAGCTGGGTGTGAGCTTCATTCCGTACTTCCCGCTCTCAAGCGGCCTGCTGACCGGCAAGTACCGGCGCGGGCAGGCTCCGCCGCCGGGGTCCCGGCTCGAGAGCCGACGGGATGCGCTGTCCGACGAGGCCTTCGACCGCGTCGAGCGGCTCGAGGAGTTCGCGTCGGGGCGCGGCCGCACGTTGCTCGAGCTGGCGATCGCCGGGCTCGCCTCGCAGCCGGCCGTCGTGTCGGTGATCGCGGGTGCAACGAGTCCCGAGCAGGTCCGCGAGAACGCCGCCGCGGCCGACTGGGAGCTGAGCGACGGAGAGCTCGAGGAGCTGCTTCGTCTCTAGCTCGCTCGGAAGAGCGTCCCCACTGACTGCCGGACGATGCGGAGCGCCGTCGCGACGATCGTCCGGAGGTAGAGCGGGACCGAGCGATCGGCGATCCACTCGAGATCGTGGGCGAGCTTCTCGGCCATCGAGGTTTCGTAGCCGCGGCGCACCTGGGCGAAGCCGGTCAAGCCCGGGCGCACGACGAGGCGCTGCCAGTACGCGGGCAGCTCGCTTGCCAGCTGCTCGAAGAAGCGCGGCCGGATCGGGCGAGGGCCGGCGAGGCTCATGTCGCCGCGGAGGACGTTCCAGAGCTGCGGCAGCTCGTCGAGCTGCATGGCCCGCAGTTGCCCGCCGAGCCGCGTGGTTTCGGCGCTCGTCCGCTCGACGAGCTCGGGGCCGAGATACGGGCCGAGTCGTTCCTCGGCGCCCGCGCGGAGCGTCCGGAACTTGAGCATCTCGAAGATCCGGCCATCCTTCCCGACGCGCTCGCCGCGGTAGAGGATCGGCCGGCCGCTCGTCGCGAGGACGGCCAGGCTGATCAGTGCGATCAGCGGCGAGGCAAGGAGCAGGAGCAGCACGGAGAGCAGGAGGTCGAGCGCGCGCAGCTCGAGGTCGACGCGCCGCTTAGGCGAGCCGCGGACGATTGCCGTAAAGCGCTCGATGAACGAGTCGCCCGGCCTCGGCTGCGAGGAGCTGGTCGGCCCCGGCTGCGGTGCGGCCACGTGATGATGCTAGAGCCTCGGGCCAAGGCCGGACAGTCCTCTCCGCCCTTGGTCCTGTAGTTCGGTTCGCCCGGCCTCCTCCCCAAGGCGATCGTAATGAGGAAATGCGCGCGTGTCTGTGACGGAACCGTGCCGAAAGTGTGACTCCAGGCATAATGAATTCTTATGGACACGCGCCAGCTTGCTGCGTTTTGCGTGGTCGTCGAGCGGAAGAGCTTCTCGCAGGCAGCCGAGCGGCTAGGGGTCACGCAACCGGCCGTGAGCCTGCAGGTGAGATCCCTCGAGAAGCGCCTCGGACGGCAGCTGCTCGACCGGTCCGGCCGTCGCGTCGAGCCGACCGAAGCCGGGCTCGCGCTTTATCGCGGCGCTCAGCGCCTGCTCGCGCTCGAAGGGCAGCTGCTCGAGGAGCTCGAGGCCGGCGGCGAGGGCGAGCTCGGCGGGACGCTCGAGGTCGGCGCTTCGACCGGCCCGGGCAGCACCGTCGTCCCCGTTCTGCTCTGCGAGTTCCAGCGCGCGAACCCCGGCGTCGCGATCTCGCTCTCGATCTCCGATACGCAGAGCGTCGTCGAGCGGGTCGCGGAACGCGAGCTCGAGCTCGGCGTCGTCGGCGCAGCGCGGCGGCATCGCGGGGTCGTCTTCGAGCCGTTCTTCCGCGACGAGGTGGTGCTCGCCTGCCCCCCCGACCACCGTTTCGCCGGGCGCACGATCAGCCTCGACGAGCTTCGCGAGGAGCCGCTGGTCGTCATGCAGGAGGGCGCCGGAGTGCGCCAGGTGATCGAGGACGAGCTGCGCCGCGCCGGCACGCGGCTGCGCGACCTTGAGCCACGGCTCGAGCTCGGTCTGCAGGAGTCGGCCCGCTCGGCTGTCGCTGCGGGCTACGGCGTCACTTTCATCTCGCGCGCGGCGATCGAGGCCGACCTCGCCGCAGGCACGCTCGCCGTTACGCGCGTCAAGGGGCTCGAGCCGGCCCGCCAGATCTCGCTCGTCCGTTCGACCGGCCGCTCGCCGACCCGCGCCGCCGAGGCGTTCGTCGCCTTCGCGAAGCAACGCGTCAAATGATTGTCCGCTGGGGCCTCGACGAGCTGCCTAGCGTGCTCGCCGACATCGGCATCTCGCAACCGTTCGCCATCGCGAGCGATCGCTGGTCGGCGCTCGACCTTCCCGCCGTCGGCCGCTGGAGCGAAGTTCCGACCGACCGCATCCGCGAAGTCGCCGTTCAGGCCGACGACTCGGACGGGCTCCTGGCCGTCGGCGGCGGCAGCGCGATCGACCTGGCGAAAGCCGTCTCCGCGGCAACCGGGCGCCAACTCGTCTCGATCCCCACCACGTACTCGGGCGCGGAGTGGACGCCGTTCTTCGGCGTTCGAGATCCCCAGAAACACATGGTCGGCGGCGGGGGCGGCGCGCACTTGGCCGGGATCGTGTACGAGCCGAAGCTGACACTCGAGCTCCCGCCCGCCGAGAGCGGCGGCACGGCGATGAACGCACTCGCACATTGCGCGGAAGCGCTCTACGTCGCGGGCCACAACCCAACCGGCGACGAGCACGCCCTCGAGGGCGCCCGCCTGATCGGCGAGCACTTGCCGCGCGTGCTCGCAGACGGGAGCGATCTCGACGCGCGAACGAAGCTGCTGCGCGGTGCGATGCACGCCGGGGCGGCACTCGGAGCGGCGGGCCTCGGCCTCGGCCATGCGATGGCGCAGGCGCTCGGCGGCCGCTGCGGCATTCCGCACGGCGCCGCGAATGCGCTCTGCCTGTCACCCGCGCTCCGCTTCAACGAGCCGGTCGCGGGCGCGGAGATCGCGCGGTTCGGTGGGGCGCTCGGCTCGCCCGACGCCGCCGCGCGCTGCGAGGAGCTCTCACGCCTCTCCGGCTACGAGCGCCTGCGCGACCTCGGCGTCCCGGAAGACGAGCTCGAGGCAGTTGCCGAGGCAACGGCGGTGCGCCCGGGGACCCTCGCTAATCCGCGCCCGGCAAGCGCGGCCGAGATCGCCGAACTCTTCCGCAGCATCTGGTAGCTCAGCAGGCGCCGGGCGCAACGGCGCCGCCCGGCCCGGCCAGGTGCGAGCCGCCGGCCTGGACGCAGTACGAGGACGCTTCCGCGCGCGCGAGCTTGACTCCGAAGCCGGCCAGCGACGCGCCTACGTACGTCCCGTTCAGCGCGCGAAACTGCTCGAGCGCGACTTCGGCCTGTTGGAACGTCACGGCCGTCGCGGCTTGCCGGGCCTGGTCGATCTGCCGATTCGCCTGGGCGCCGGGCGAGTGGCCCGCTTGCGCGCTCCAGAGCAGGCCTCCGACGAGGAGCGCCAGGACAAGCGAAAGCAGCGGGACGCCGCGCGCCATCCTTTAGAGATCGGCATCGGACGCTTCAGCCTGAAGCCGGGCGCTGCGCGACGAACGAGAGCACCGTGACCCCGAGCTCTTCAGGCGTGTAGCCGTTCCGGAAGGGCGGCGCGAGCTCCATCGCCTCGAGCTCCGCCAGCCCCTCCGCGGAGGGGCCCGACGGCGTCCACGAGACGACCTCGAGCCCGGACTCCCGCACCAGCCGCAGGTAGTCGGGCTCGCGCAACCGGTTCTGAAAGTGCAAGGGCGAGTTGACGAGCCCCCAGGCGCGGTCGGAGAAGCGCAGGAAGTGGTATCGCGAGAGGTTCGGGTCGAAGTACGCGTAGTGGTCCTGAAGGTCGATGCGGCAGCTGACCGCGCCGCCGGGCCGGAGCAGGCGTCTGCACTCGCGGAAGATTTGTGCGAGGTCGGCCTCGGGAATGTGCTCGCAGACATCGGTGCTCGTGACGAAGTCGATCGACTCCGACTCGAGGCCGGTCGCGCGGGCGTCGCGGGGAGCGAGATAGGTGATCCCGAAACGCTCCTCGAGTTCGCCGAGCGACGAGACCGGGCCGCCCAGCGGACGCAGGTCGTCGTCTTGAATTCCGTCGAGCAGGGCGAGTGCCTCGTTGACGAGCTCGACCCGCGCGCTCGGGCGGATGTCGACCAGAACCTGCCGCCGCACACCCAGCGCCGCATACGAGAGCGGAATAGCGAGATCCCAGCCCGCGCCGAACTCATAGAAGACAGCATCCTCGCCCGGCCGCCCGAACGCCTCGAGGTGCTGGCGCGCCCGCGCGAGCTTGCGCCGCACGACCGGTTCGCCGCCCGGCAAGGAGCGCGCGACATGGCGCTGGAAGAGGTAATTCACCCGCTCGCCCTGGGGCATCAGACCGAGGCCGCGCTGCAGCGCCACTTTCGCCACCCATCGCATCGCTGATAAGTGAGTCTAATGCCTGCGATTAGGGTACGATCCAAGCGATGGCCGACCGGCTCTCAGTCGACGTGCTCGTGATCGGGAGCGGCGCCTCCGGCCTCGCGGCTGCCGTGAGCGCCGACAAGGCCGGAGCCCGCGTCGCCCTGGTCACGAAGGGCGCCCTGCAGTCGTGCAACTCTGCGAAGGCCCAGGGCGGGATCCAGGCGGCGTTCGGCGACGACGACTCGCCGGAGCAGCACGCCGAGGACGTCTGGCAGAGCTCGCACGAGACGGCTGACCGGCACCTCGTCAAGGTGCTGACCGGCGAGGCTCCGGCGGCCATCCACTGGCTCGAGGAGCACGGCGTCGAGTTCACGCGCGAGAACGGCGGCTACCGGCTCGCCCGCTGCGGTGGGTCGTCGCGCAAGCGCCTCCTCCAGGTCGGCGACCGGACGGGGCACGCGATCACGACGGCGCTGCGGGACTCGTACGTCGCTTCGAGCGGCGAGGCGCTTCCCAACTGCCCGCTGGTCTCCCTCGAGCCGGCCGGGAACGGCTGGCTCGCCACGTGCCGGCGCAAGAATGGCGAGGAGATCACGATC
>WNFY01004709.1_pt1 | contig 26958 bp, 28 predicted proteins | sample 5400091 | NCBI WGS metagenome assembly WNFY01 (sample SAMN13153364, study PRJNA577476) | soil metagenome | isolation source: 60 cm soil or saprolite under grassland replicate 1 | place: USA:California | collected 2016-06-15 | reverse complement strand
CGCTGGATATACTGTGCACGTGACATGATCATCACAGCCCCGCCACAAACATCGGCGACAATTACCGAGCTGGGCGATGTCAGCCCTCCCGGCAGGGGCGGTCCCGGTTGTCAGGTTCCCTCCAGGCGATCGGGACCGTTCTGACAGCCTCGCCAAGATTGCAGCGAAGGTGCGAGCCGGGTCGCTTTGCCGGGGCGCGTCGCCGCCCGGGATCCAGTCCGCGCTGAGGCGATGCTCCGCCCGGCGGACTTTCCGCCGATAGGGGAAAACCTTACAGTTCCACCCAGCAACGGCCGTCTGCGCGACGGTCGTTCCGCCCGGAAATGGCAATCTCGCGGGCAAAGATTCCAAACTCCGGGTCGTCATGGTGAGAGCCGGGCGGCGTCGAACTGCGAGGTTTTGGGTATGGTCGCAATCGCGCGCCGCGCGGTCTTGCTGCTGATCGTTCTCATGCAATTCGCTTTGGCCTTCGGCGCGGAGCAGCCGCTTACCGTGTTTGCGGCGGCCAGCCTGAAGACTGCCCTCGATGCGGCGAATCAGGCTTTCATCGCCGCAACCGGCATCCCGGTGCGGACCAGCTATGCCGCGTCTTCGGCCCTGGCCAAGCAAATCGCGCAGGGCGCGCCCGCGGACGTATACGCATCGGCCGACGTCGACTGGATGGACGATCTGGATTCGCGCAAGCTGGTTCGCCGCGACACGCGCCTCGATCTCCTGGGAAATCGCTTGGTGGTCATCGCCGCAAGGCGCAGCCCGATTTCCACGCTGGCGCTCGACCCGGATTCGCTTGCATCTGCGCTCAAGGGCCGCCGTCTCGCGCTCGCGGAGGTAACCTCGGTTCCGGCCGGCCGCTATGCCAAGGCCGCGCTGCAAAGCCTGGGAATGTGGGAAAAGCTGCAGCCGCATCTCGCCATGGCCGAGAACGTGCGTGCCGCCCTGAGATTCGTGTCGCGCGGAGAAGCACCGCTCGGGATCGTCTATGCAACCGATGCCGCGGCGGATCCCGAGGTGAAGATCGTGGCGACGTTCCCGGCCGATTCGCACCCCGCGATCATCTACCCGTTCGCCGCAATTGCCGGCGGCCACGCCGAGCAGGCGCGGAAATACCTGGAGTTTCTGCAGGGCCCGGCAGCGCGAACGGTGTTCGAGCGGCAGGGTTTTGCGGTTCTTGCCGGCGGGAGTTGACCGATGCTGCTCCCCGGCACCGTTCCGTGATAGGTTGGGCCGCAACCGACGAATCGGACGGCCAAGCGACGGGAGGTTGGACATGAGCGGCATGGCTTTCCTGGTCTACGGGGTGGCTTGTTACGTTCTGTTCCTGCTGACGTTTCTCTACGCGATCGGCTTCGTGGGAAATATCGGCGTGCCGAAAGGCATCGACAGCGGCCCGACCGCGCCGCTGGCGCAGGCACTGGTTGTCGACGTGATCCTGCTCGGTATTTTCGCGGTGCAGCACAGCGTCATGGCGCGGCAGGGCTTCAAGCGATGGTGGACCACGATCGTCCCGCGGCCCATCGAGCGCAGCACGTTCGTGTTGGTGTCGAGCATCGTGCTCATCCTGCTGTTCTGGCTTTGGAAGCCGATTCCCGGGATCTGGAGCGTGACCAACCCGGTGGGAGCAACCCTGCTCCTGGCGCTGTTCTGGCTCGGCTGGGGCATCGTGCTGCTCAGCACGTTCCTGATCGATCATTTCGATCTGTTCGGGCTGCGCCAGGTCTTTTCTCATTACCGAGGCAGGGAAGTCGAACCGGTGCGCTTCAAGACCCCCCTGCTCTACCAGCAGGTGCGACATCCGATCTATCTCGGTTTCCTGCTGGCGTTCTGGGCAACGCCGACCATGACGCTGGGGCATCTCCTGTTCGCGATCGCGACCACCGGATACATCTTCATCGGCATCTGGTTCGAGGAACGCGATCTCATCTCGTTCCACGGCGACGCATATGTGCGCTACCGCGAACGGGTGTGGATGATCCTGCCGTTTCCGGCTCGGCGCGATTGAGAGCATTGAAGCTCGCGCGGGCCGTGGTGCAGGGACGCATCGCCCAGGCACGAGGAGATAGCAAGGCCGCAATCGCGCAGTTCGAACAGGCGGCGGCGCTGCAGGACGCGCTGCCCTACATGGAGCCGCCTTACTTTACTGTTACTATCCCGTGCGTCAAACGGTTGCGGCCGCGCTGGTGCAGGCCGGCCGGCTCGACGAAGCCGAGGATCAGTTCCGGCGCGCGCTCAAACGGGCGCCGAGCAACGGATGGTCGTATTACGGTCTCTCCGAGCTTTACAAGGCGCGCGGCGATGCTGACGCGGCCCGAAAGGCCGAAGCGGAGCTCGCGAAGACCTGGATCGGCGATCGCGGATTGCTGCGATTGTCCAATCTGTAGCGCGCGCTCTAGCTCGGATGGAGCGAAGCGAACGCGTTGAGCTTGGTGACGCGATCGTGGCGCGCGCGAGCGCAAGCTTCCTTGAAGGATCTGAGCGATGAGGCGAGATGGCCTTTCTCGATGTTGCATCCCATCCGCTCCAGCACCGGCAGCCTCGCGGAAAACCAGCCTCGGGAATCGCGCAGTTCCGTCGTCGTGCCAGGCCCCCATCGAACCCTGCTGCTCGGCCTGGGCGAACGCCGCAGCGATGAAGATTTGCCTGCGTCTCCTTCCATAGGTTGAGCAAAGCTCTTTCTGCCAACGGGGGCTGCATTCGTCGGAACGGCTCACCGGGGAAATCGGGCGAAGGCAGGCGCCCGGGGCTCGTTAACGCGGAGGGAACGGGTCTTCGCTATTGCTTTCAAGACCAACGGGGTGTCGCGGCATGTTCCAGGTATTCACCTGCCTGACGTTGCGCAGCACGCCCGCGGGCGCTCACGGGCCTTTTGGATCGTGACGGCAGGTGCCGCAACCGGATGCGGAATCTGGGCCACGCATTTCATCGCGATGCTTGCCTACGAGCCTGGGGTCGCGGTGGCCTATAACGTGCCCATGACCGCCGTTTCGCTGCTCGCGGCCATCCTGATAACCTCCGCCGGGCTCAGCCTCGCCGCGAATTTCGAAGGCAGGCCAATGGCGGCGATTGGCGGCGCAGTGCTCGGCGCCGGGGTTGCATGCATGCACTACCTCGGCATGTGGGCGCTTGAAGTGCCTGGACACGTGAGCTGGGCGTTGGGTCTCGTCACGACCTCCATCCTGCTCGGCATGGGGTTCGGGATGGCCGCCCTTACCTTGGCCGCGAGGCAAGACGGACGGGGGCGCACCATTGCTGCCGCCGTGTTGCTCACGCTCGCCATTTCGAGGCACCCGATCGCGGGAGGCGGCTGGGTGGCGGTCCACGAGGATATTACCGAGCGCCGGATCGACGAGGAGCAGCGCGTAGTCCGGGCGGAGCGAGAAAGCCGACGGGTCTCGATCGAGAGTGCCATCGCCGAGTTTCGCGCGCGCGTCGACGAAGTGCTCAATGCCGTGGTCAGCGATGCCGGGACCATGAAGTCGACCGCCGCGGCGCTGCTGACCTCTTCGGGAGAGACCACTCACAGCGTGGAGAGCGCGCTGCATAACTCGCAGGAGGCGTCGAGCAGCGCCGGTCACGTGGTTTCCGCGGTCGGCGAGTTGTCGAGCTCGATCAACGACATCAGCCGGCAGCTCGAGAGCACGGCCGAACTCGTCGCCTCCGCGGTTGGCGAGGCCGAAGACACCAACCGCGAAATCGCACGTCTGGCCGAAGTCGTGCAATCGATCGACGCAGTCGTGCGATTCATTCAGAACATCGCCAGGCAAACCAACCTTCTTGCCCTCAACGCCACAATCGAAGCGGCGCGCGCCGGAGTTGCCGGGCGAGGATTCACCGTGGTCGCTTCGGAGGTGAAAGCCCTTTCCGTGCAGACCGCCAAGGCGACCGAAGATATCGCCCGGCAGATCGGCGCGGTACAGAGCTCGGCAACGCAGAGTGTGGAGGCGGTTCTGGAGCGTGACCAACCCGGTGGGAGCAACCCTGCTCCTGGCGCTGTTCTGGCTCGGCTGGGGCATCGTGCTGCTCAGCACGTTCCTGATCGATCATTTCGATCTGTTCGGGCTGCGCCAGGTCTTTTCTCATTACCGGAGCGGCTTCCTCAAGAAGGTGGGCCGCTAGGGATTTCCGCCGCGCAAGGCCCGCCGCACGGCGGCGCCTCGTCTCCTCCTCAAACCGCAAGCTGCCGCACTGCATTTGATTTCGGGACATGACCTTCTCGGTTCATCGGCGGGCACCTCAGCGGTGGCCCCAGAAGCCGGGGCCTGGAGGTTCTGCCGCCTCGTCGGTCGTGATAGGCTGTTCGCCTCGACGAGGAATGCGCCGGCCGGGCGCCAATTGCACAAAAACGCAGCCTCACCAGGGAGGAAGCCATGCCCACACGACGCACCGTAGTGCTCGGAACCATCGCGACCGGAATTGCCATGCAGACCCGGGAGGTATTTGCGAGGGCCGCGCAACCCGCGACGCCGGTGAACTTCGACGTGCCCATCGCGGCATGCGATTGCCACACGCATATTCACGGCGACCCGGAGAAATTCCCGTTCTTTGTCGGACGCGTCTATACGCCGGAGACGGCGTTGCCCGAGGAGATGGCGGCGCTTCACAAGAGCCTCCACATCCAGCGCGTGGTGATCGTCACCCCGAGCGTTTACGGCAGCGATAATTCCGCGACCCTTTACGGCATGAAGGCGCGCGGCGCGGACGCCCGCGGCGTCGCCGTCATCGACCAGAACACGCCGGAGAGCGATCTCGACACCATGGACCGCGCCGGCATTCGCGGCATCAGGCTCAATCTGGCGACCGGCGGCACCAACGACCCGGCGGTCGCACGACAGCGTCTGGAGACCGGCATCGATCGGACCAAGGGCCGCAATTGGCACATCCAGATCTACACGAACCTGAAAATGATCTCGGCGTTGAAGGAGCAGTTCGCGGCCTCGCCGGTTCCGATCGTGTTCGATCATTTCGCCGGTGCTCAAGCCGCGCTTGGTCCGGATCAGCCGGGCTTTGCCGAGGTTCTCGACCTCGTCAAAGGCGGAAAGGCCTATGTGAAGATTTCCGGCGCCTATCGGGTATCCCAGGCCGGCCCGGACTACGCCGATGTCGTTCCGCTCGCCAAAGCGCTGATCGCCGCCAATGCCGACCGGATCCTATGGGGCACCGACTGGCCGCATCCGGATTCGGTGACGCCGCCCGGGAAAAAGCCGACCGAGGTGACGCCGCTCTTCCAGATCGACGACGGCCGGCTGCTCAATCAGCTGCCGGTGTGGGCACCGGATGCCGCGGTCCGCGAGAAGATCTTGGTCGCCAATCCGGCGCGCCTATACGGCTTCGAGGGACGGCGGGCTTGACGTAAAAGCGGCGATTGGTTCGGTGTGGCGCCTGGCGCGCGAGCGCCGGACCCGCCGCTGTCGGCAAATCGTGCCTGATCTACGCGGCGCGCACTTGTGTGAGGAAGCGCTCCACTTCGCGCCGCAGCTTATCGGATCGCGACGAGAGCTCGCCGGCGGCGTTTAGAACGGTGCTCGCGACCTGATCCATTTCGCGCGCGGTGTGCGATACCTGGCCGATATTGGCGGATACCGCGCGGGTGCCTTGCGCGGCGGCGCTGGCGTTGCGCGCGATATCCTGCGTGACCACTTCCTGCTGCTCGACGGCCGCGGCGACCACATGGGCGATCTCGTCGAGCCGGGCGATCGTCCCGGCGATGGTCTTCATCGCATCGACCGCGCGGGATGTCGTCTGCTCGATGGAGGAGATCTGCTGGGCGATGTCCTCGGTTGCCTTGCCGGTCTGGGCGGCGAGGCTCTTGACCTCCTGGGCAACGACGGCGAACCCGCGCCCGGCTTCGCCGGCACGCGCCGCCTCGATGGTCGCATTGAGCGCCAGGAGGTTGGTCTGCGCCGCAATTCCGCGAATGAGATTGCTGACGTCGCCGATCTGCCCGACCGAATGCGCCAGACCTTCCACCGCTGCGGTGATGGCCTGCGCCTCCTCGGCCGCCTGCCGCACGATCGACGCCGAGTCGCGAACCTGGGCCGCGATATGGTCGGTCGTCTGCGCGATTTCTTCGGTGGCGCCGGCGACATTCTCGACGTTCCTGGTCGCCTGCTCGGAAGCCGCCGCGGTGGTCAGGGCCTCGGTCTGATTGCGGCCCGCTCTTTCGGTCATCACCCGCGCCGAGGAATCCATCGCCTCCGATGCGCGATCGAGCGCTCCGACGATCTCGGAGACGGCCAGTTCGAAATTCCGCGTGGCCGTCTCCATTTGCTGACGGCGGACTTCCGATTCCTGAGCGCGGTCGGCCTCGCTCCGGCGCGCCGCGGCCACCTCGGCGGTCGCCTTGCGGAACACCAGCAGCGTGCGCGCCATGTCGGCGATTTCGTCGCGGCCGCCCTCGGTAATCTCTCCAGAAAGATCTCCGCTCGCGATCCGGCGCATGGCGCCGCTGAGGAAGCTCAGACGCTGGGCGATGTTGCGGCCGACGTAGAGCCACGCGATGAGACCCGCGGCCACGAGCGCGGTGATCGACAGCGCGATCAGGAGAAACCGGCCGGAGCGGATCTGCTCGCCGGCGCGCGCCGAGATGGTCTGCACGCGATCTCCCTGCTGCTCGAGCACCGCGCCCACCGCTTGCTTGAGCTTCATCGCCTCCGACTGGGTCGCCATGAACGCAACCTGCGCCTCCTGCTGCGAGTTCAGCTCGCGTGCGCGCAGCGCGATGAGTCCCTCCTGGCCGGCCATCGCAGCGAGACGCTCGTAGAGCGCGGTGAGCCTGTCCCGCTGTTGGCGGTCGGCCAGCGCCTGGAGCGCGCCGCGTCGATGAGATCGCGCAAGGGCTGCAGCCGCGCGCGCTCGGTGACCATGGAAGCTTCGGTCAACAACCCGGCGAGGAGGTTGACCTCGCCCTCGATCTCCAGCAGTCGGCGCAGATATTCCAGCAGATCGGTGGTTGCCGTCCTGCTTGCCGCGCTTGCCGTCATCAGTTCGAAATTGGCGTCGTCGATCACCGGCGTCACCGCCTCGAGCAAGCTCTCGTGCGCCGCGCGGAGGGAGAGCGCCATCGATTGCCGCTGGCGCGAGACCGCGATGCGTTCGGTCACGGCGCGGTCGAGTGCGTTCAGCCGCTCGGTCATCGCCATTTCCGCGCTTTGGATTTCCGTGTTGCGGCTGCCGATCAGCAGCCGCAGGCGCTCGATTCGCTCGGCGAGGCTGCGGGTGCGCTCGCTGATTTCCCCGGCCACGACCGCGCGGCGTTTTTCGTCCTCGGCCGTCATCAAGCGCGGCGCCGAGGCCACCAGCTCGCTCGTCTCCTCGGCCAGTCTGAGCGACTCGACCGTCGCCGGCAGGCTGCGCGAGACGATTTCCGTGGTAGTGCTGCCGATGGTGGTGAAGGCATAGAGCGCGATCAGCGAGCCGATGACCGTCGTTCCCGCAGCGAAGCCGAAAGCGACATAAAGGCGCGCGCGAATCGTCGTCAGCCCGGAGTCCCAACCGGGCAGGCCGAAACGATGGCGCTGCACGGCAGCGGACGCGGGCGTTGTCATCGTGGACTTCATGCTGGGGCTCGGGCGGGAAGCATTGCAATCTTACTGCGCGACCATCTTGATCCATCGCGTTACCGGCTTGAACGTTCCGTCGGCCTGCAGGATCGTGAAGAATACCTGGTCCATGCCCTGATTCTTGTTCGGACCGTAGGTGAGTTTCACGCCGCCGATATCGAAGCTGCCGCTCTGGGCAATGACATCCAGCAGCTTTTCGCGCGTCGGTTCACCCGGAATGCGATTGAGCGCCTCGATGACGAAGCGCCCGACCAAATAACCCTCCAGCGACACGAAACCAGGCTCGGCAGTCGCATCCAGCGCGGCGAGTGCGCTTTGATACGAGGCCACGATGGGGATCGACTTGTCTCCGGGGAACGGCACGACCTGGCTGACGATCACCCCGGCGCCCTTGGTGCCGAGCTCGTGGGCGAGCGCATCGGATCCCACGAAGGAAATGGCGACAAAGACTGCGTCGAGCCGCACTTCCCGTGCAAGCTTGATGAATTCGGCGACCGGCTTGTAGGGGCCGACGGTCACCACGGCTCCCGGCTTGACCTTCATGATGTCGAGCAAGGCGGATTTGACCGCCGTGGTATTGCGCTTGAACGCACCCATGGCAGCGAGCGTCAAATTGCGCTGGGCCATGGCCATCTTGACGCCGTCGAGCCCGGCCAAGCCGAAAGCATCGTCCTGGTACAGGATGGCGATATTGGTGATCCCGAGGTCCTTGGTCAGGTGCTCGATCCAAGCTTCGGTTTCCTGGAAATAAGAAGCGCGGATATTGACGACATAGCGGTTGTAGGGATTGCGCAGAAACTCTGCGCCCGTGAACGGACCGATGAACGGCACCTTGGCTTCCGTCGCGATCGGCTGGCCGGCTTTTGCCGTGGGCGTGCCGACCGGACCGACGATGGCGAGGACCTTTTCCTCGGCGAGCATTCTATTCATCGCCGCGATCATCTTCTCGGGCTCGTAGCTGTCGTCGGCGGATTTCAGTTCAAGCTTGCGGCCGCGCACGCCCCCCAGCCGATTGGCCTCCTCGAAGGCGGCGAGGAGGCCCACACGCATGCCGAGCCCGAGCGCCTGAGCGGGGCCTTCGATGGCGGCAATTTGCCCGAAAACTATTCTGTCCTGGCTGACGCCGTCCTCCGCGAGCGCGGCGCTGCCGGCAACGCAAGCAGCGAACATTGCTGCGCGGAAAATCCAGACTCGAGCACACATCGTGATCCCCTGCCATTCGCCGGCGACATGGCGACACGGGTGATGTGCCATAAATCGAGGAGGCGCATGCATCCTTGCTGTTTGCGGTTAACAAACTCTTGCAGCCGCGGAGCTGGCCTCCATGGAGCAAAGCGCAACTGCGGTGCATCCTGAGCCGCTAAGCCGGCGCCTGCTCTGCAGCGGGTTCCAGGATCGAGGGATCGTCATTGTTCGGGGAGTTCACCCGAGTCGAGATCGGCCACATCGTCATGTCGGCGGACGGATAGGACCGCAGCAGATCGGCCGGGTTTTTATCCGGGCCGAGCCAGCGGTCGAAATCGGCGCGCGCCAGGATCAGCGGCATGCGGTCGTGGATGCGGCTCACCATCACGTTCGCCGGTGTCGTGATGATGCAGAAAGTGCGGATCCATTGTCCGCTGACCGAAGATTTCCAGTTCTCCCATAGCCCGCCGATGGCGAACGGCGAGCCGTCTCGCATGGCGACGGCATAGGGCCGCCTGCTCCCATTCCTCGAATGCCACTCGAAGAACCCGTCGACCGGCACGATGCAGCGCCGCCGGGCGTAGCCATCCCGGAACGTCGGCAGTCTCGCCACCGTCTCGGCCTTGGCGTTGATCGGCTTGCGGCCGCCCGCCGGATCGTCGCACCCGTGCGGGATGAGGCCCCAGCGCAGCAGGTCGAGCGAGCGCTGCCCGTTCTCATGATTTTCCCGAATCACCAGCAGCTCCTGGCTGGGTGCCCCGTTGTAGCGAGGCTTTAGCCGGGGGATGCGGGAATCCGGCGTATTGAGCCCCTCGACGATCGCGAGCCGCAAGGGCCCGCTGGATTGGATGATCCGGCCGCACATGGGGCCAAGTTTATGCGCGGCTGCATGGGGATCAACATGGAGGTCTTGCAGAGTGCAGGACGCCGCGTGCCTTCGCGTCGGCCCCGGCGGCGTCGTTTCCGGCCCTTTGCCCGTCTTCCTTTCGAGGCCGCGAAAAAAATTCGACCGCCTCGGAACCGGGGATCGTGCGGGGGATTGACTTGGTGCCGGGCGCCCTCAGCCCCCCTTCCCCAGCGCCCGGCTTTCGACACTGAGGCCCCGCCGGCTTAGCCGCGGGGCCTTTTTCTGCCGTTTTGCACAATTTTATCCAGGAATCCGGAGACCCGCCTAAAATTGGCCGGAAATCTGACCAATGAACGGCCGCAAGGGGAGTTATTCGCGCCAGGCAGAGGAGGCCATGGAACGCACCGAATTCCTCCGAAAACAGGCAGAACGATTTTTGCGTCTTGCCCAAGAGTGCACCGACGCCAAGATCCGCCAGCAGCTCATGAGCATGGCGAACGAATACCGCAACATGCTCGAAGGCCCCGAGCCGGATTCGCAAGCCGGTCTCGGCAAGGCAAGCTGATCGGCAGGCCGCCCTCGGGCGGCCTCGCCATTTCAGCCCACTGCCCGGACGGGCCTCCGATGTCAAAATACCTCCATAAAATTGCCGCACTGCGATACGAAGCAAAAGCCACGTCGAGGTTGGCCGACGGAGAGCCTTTTGTTCGTTGGGTGGGACGGCACTCTCATGGATTCATCCCAGCACTACATGGCGAACGCCGCCGAATGCCTCGAAATGGCCAAGGAGATGACGGATCCGCAGAAAAGGCTGGTCCTGCTCGATATGGCGTCTTGCTGGATGAAGCTGGCGCGACAGGCCGAGAAGAACAGCCGCCTCGATCTGGTGTACGAGACACCGCCGCCGCGTCCCACCGCAACCTGATCGGTGTTCGAATCCTGGACGGGATGAGCTTCGCAGTGCTCGAATCGCGGGCGATCGCAGGAGCCGCTCGATGAAGCTTCGCGCATGGTGGCGTCGCCGGTCGCGCCAGCCGGTGCCGCACGCCGCCGCGGCGAATGCCGATACCGCCGAGCTTGCGCGGCTCGAGTTGCTGGCCGAGCAAGCCTATGCGGCGATGTACGATGTGCCGCCGCGCCAAGGCCGATTATGAAAATGCCTGCCTGTATTTTCACCAAGCGATCGAGGAGGCAGGCCGCGTGGGACTCTCCGGCGAAGTCGCGCGCTTGACGCAGCGACGCGATCACGTCCGCGCCGTATACGACAGCCAGTTCCGCGGCTTCTGAATGACGATGCGAGCCGGAGTGCAGGCCTGCGGATGGGAATTCTTCGCCGCCGTGTCGCCGCTCAATGCCTCGCGAGCCAGTCGCGGGCGGCACGCTGGGCCGCAGCGATCTCCGCCTCCGACATTTCCGCCGCGATCTCGCGGCGATAGCGGATCGCCTCGCTCTTTCCGCGCACCGCGGCCAGGTTGAACCACTTGTGCGCCGAAACGAGATCGGCGGGCACCGAGCGTCCGGTCGAATATCTGATTCCGAGATCGAACAGGACATCGCCGGACGCATATGCCTGTCCGAGCGACGCACCTTCGACTTCGGCGAGTTGATAGCGAGCCATGCCGGCCTCCCCTGCTCGTTCGCCCGTTGTTTTGAGGCGTCACGGGTCCCAAGCTCGAGCTCAATTCCCCAACTCGAGCGCGGCGATCATCACCCGCGAGATTTCAAGGACGGCTTAAAAGGCGCAATGAATGAAGTTTGAACGGATCGGAATGCGACTGGGTCCGCAAGGCGCTGTTAACCGGCAAAGCTTCGAAAATATCGGGATTCCCGGCGCGGTCATTACGGAATGGAAACCGTCACCATTGGCGTTGCGATAACCATGGTTCGAACCGCGCCGCCCACATATGCCGTGATCCCGTGCACGGCGGCTGCACTCCAGAGAGTGGGTGGAGCAACGGCGAAACCGCCGTCCGCGGCACGGCCGGTTGGTACGTTTCGCCATCCTAACCGAGCTCATCGCGCTCGTTGATTGAACAACAGGTTCCAGACCTTCGGATCTTTCATGTCGACCTTCTTGGCATCCTCGACCGCGATCGCCAGACCCTTTTGAACCGCCGGGCGCGCTTGCAGCGTTTCGAGCCAGCGCTGCACATGGGGGAACTGACCGGGATCCTGGCCCTGCCGCTCCCATCGCGTCGTCCAGCCGACGGCGGCCATATCGGCGATCGTATATTGCTCGCCGGCCAGATAGGGATGCCGCGAAAGCCGCTTGTTCATCACCCCATAGAGCCGATTGCACTCGTTGGTATAGCGATCGATGGCATACGGAATTTTCTCCGGCGCATAGATGCGGAAATGATGGGCCTGCCCGGCCATCGGGCCGAGATTGCCGACTTGCCAGAACAGCCATTCGTCGACGGCGACGCGGGCGCGCTCGTCGGCGGGATAGAATTTTCCGGTCTTGCGCCCGAGGTATTGCAAAATCGCGCCGGACTCGAAAACCGAAATCGGCTTTCCACCGGGACCTTCCGGATCGACGATCGCCGGCATTCGATTGTTCGGCGAGATCGCCAGAAATTCCGGCTTGAACTGGTCGCCCTTGCCGATATTGACCGGATGCATGACATAGGGGAGCCTGCACTCCTCGAGCATGATCGAGATTTTCCAGCCGTTCGGCGTCGGCCAATAGTACAGCGCGATCGGCTTCGATTGAGCTTGTGCCATGCATCACCCCTGAGCGAACGGCCGAGACTTTGCGGCCGCAGCTTCAGGTAGGCTGCCTGTGCCCTTGCCGCAATAGAAACGACCACTCCATGCCATGCGGCGCGCGCACGGTTCGGTTGCGGATTGTCCGTGGATCGGAGACGGGACCGGTCCGCACTTCGGATCGGAACTGCAAGCTCGGAAATTTTACGGCGCGAACAAAAGCGTTCGAGGATATTCGAGCTGGCGCAATGGCCAGGACAGGCGGATTTGATCGAATGTCTGCAAGAACCGCCTTCGGGGCACAGCCGAGGGGCGCCGGCGATATCGTTGGGATGCAATGCCGACCGGCAAGGATTCTGCCGACGGCCGAGCACGGTGCCTGCCGTACTCATCTTCACTAGAGGAGCCGACCATGGGCCGGAGCCCAACGCCGACGCGGTGAAGGTTGAACCTGGATATCGCCGACGCCCTCCGTCGTCGACTTGTCGGCGGGTCCCGCAGCAGCGTTGCGCATGCTGGCATGGGAGCCCGCCGACAGATGCGACGCCACGCGCGGCAACTTTGCAAGCCGATCGCGTGGACGCGGCGAAGACTACTTCTTTCTGCGCGTCGTTTTGCGCTTCGTCTTCTTCGCAGTCTTTTTCGCCGCGGACTTCGTCTTCGATTTGGCTCTCTTCGCCATACTGCCCTCCTAGCCATAGAGATGGCGATCTTCGGAACAGTGCAGTCGCGAATCGACATGCACTGCACTCCGATTACTACAGCACAACGGAAAAAACAGCGACTCCGCTTAACGAATGGTGGACGGCCCGAACGTCCGCCATCCTCGCCGTGCGAACCGTCTCCGAGCTCGACACCCGCAACGATCCCTTGCGTTCGTGCGCGCGGATCACGCGCCCGGAAATTTCGTCGGCACACGAAAACCCCTGCGGCACAAGGATTTCTCGCATGCGCGCCGATGTGCATCCGATGTGCCCGAAAAGCTGGCGCGCATCCACAAGCATCTCGCGACAACCCGCGGGCGCCGTCCTCGGAGGATTCCTTGCCCCCAAAAAAATTTTCGCTCCGAGCCGTCCGCGAGCCGCGCGGAAGCGAAAATTCCGACCGAGAGCGCCGAATCGCGGACCGATTCGCTTCCCGCACGAACCCGAGCGCAGCCCATGAGCGCCGGCATTCGCGCCGCCGCACGGCGCCGATCATCGGCGCGCAGCGCTTGCGGACGGCGGCTTGAACCGCCGACCGACGGCGCTCAGATGCCGAGCTTGCGCTTGAGCAGCTCGTTGACGGCCTGGGGATTGGCCTTTCCCGCCGACGCTCGCATCACCTGGCCGACGAACCAACCGATCAGCGTCGGCTTGGCCTTTGCCTGCGCAACCTTGTCGGGGTTCGCGGCGATGATCTCGTCGATGATCTTCTCGATCGCACTCACGTCCGTGACCTGCTTCAGGCCGCGCGTCTCGACGATGTTCCACGGATCGCCGCCTTCACTCCAGACGATCTCGAACAAGTCCTTGGCAATCTTTCCGGAGATCACCCGCGCCGCGATGAGGTCGAGAATGTCGCCGAGCTGGTCGGCCGAGATCGGAGACTGCTCGATCCCCTTGCCTTCCTTGTTGAGCCGCCCGAACAGCTCGTTGATCACCCAGTTCGCGGCAGTCTTGGCATCCCGTTCCTTGGCGACCGCTTCGTAGAAATCCGCCGTTGTTCGCTCGCCGACCAGCACTGCGGCATCGTAGGGCGACAGTCCGTAGTCGCGGATGAAGCGCGCTTTCTTCTCGTCGGGGAGTTCCGGCAGGTCGCCCGCGAGCGCCTCGACGTATTCGGCGGTGAGCTCGAGCGGCAGCAGGTCGGGGTCGGGGAAATAGCGGTAATCGTGGGCTTCCTCCTTGTTGCGCATCGAGCGCGTCTCGCCTTTGCCGGGATCGAACAGCCGCGTCTCCTGCTCGATCCTGCCGCCATCCTCGAGAATTCCGATCTGCCGGCGCGCCTCATATTCGATCGCCTGGCCGATGAAGCGGATCGAGTTGACGTTCTTGATTTCGCACCGCGTGCCGAGCGGCTCGCCCTGCCGCCGCACCGATACGTTCACGTCGGCGCGCAGGCTGCCCTTCTCCATGTCGCCGTCGCAGGTTCCAAGATAACGCAGGATCGCGCGCAGCTTGGCGAGATAGGCGCGCGCCTCTTCGGCCGAACGCAGGTCCGGCTTCGAGACGATCTCCATGAGCCCGACGCCGCAGCGGTTGAGATCGACGAGCGACATCGTGGCATGCTGCTCGTGCAGCGATTTCCCCGCATCCTGCTCGAGGTGCAGCCGCTCGATGCCGACCTTGACGGCTTCGCCATCGGGCATGTCGACGGTCACTTCGCCCTCGCCGACCAGCGGGGACTTGTATTGGCTGATCTGGTAGCCCTGCGGCAGATCGGGATAAAAATAGTTCTTGCGGTCGAAGACCGACTTGAGGTGGATCCGCGCTTTCAGCCCGAGGCCGGTGCGGATCGCCTGGCGAACGCACTCCTCGTTGATGACCGGGAGCATGCCGGGCATGGCGGCATCGACGAGCGAGACCTGGGAATTCGGCGGATTGCCGAACGCGGTCGAGGCCCCGGAGAACAGCTTGGCCTTCGAGGTGACCTGCGCGTGCACCTCCATGCCGACGACGACTTCCCAATCGCCGGTCGCGCCCTTGAGCAGCTTGTTGGGTCTTTCCGCGACACTCATTGGCCGCCTCGTCCCGTTCTCGTCGACTTTGCTGCCGGCAACAATGCCGTCACGATCGCTTCCCATTCCATGTCGAGCGGGTCGGACGTCGCCGGACGTCCCGCCTTTCGGTACCAGTAACCGGCGTTGCCGAGATCGCCCTCGACCCGATGCAGGTAGGCATGCACCCAGGCAGCTTCCCGGCTCGGGTCGTCCTGCGCGAGCCCATGCGCGCGGTTCCAGTCGCCCTTCGCGGCCCACCACAGCGCTTCGAGCGCGGCCGCTCCAAGCGGCGGCGGGGCGGATCCGGACAGCGTGCTTTTGAATTCGGCAAGCGTCACGAACTGAATCCCTTTGTGAGTTCTGGCTGCGTGCCTATGAGAGGCGGCAAGCCGGCAATTTACCACCATCGCTCCGGCGAGAACCGTCCCGCCGCCTGCTCGATCACATGCCCGAGCGCAAACAGGCTCTCTTCGTCGAACGGCCGGCCGATCAGCTGCAGCCCGAGCGGAAGCCCGTCGCGGTCGATCCCTGCCGGAACCGAGATGCCGGGCAGGCCCGCCATGTTCACGGTGACGGTGAACACGTCGTTCAAATACATCTCGATCGGATCGCCGGAGGATTTCTCGCCGACGCCGAATGCGGCGGAGGGCGTCGTCGGGGTCAGCATCGCATGGACCCCGGCATCGAAATTGGTCTCGAAATCGCGCTTGATCAGGGTGCGGACCTTCTGCGCCCGCAAGTAATAGGCATCGTAATAGCCGGCGGAAAGCACATAGGTGCCGATCATGACGCGCCTGCGCACTTCCTTGCCGAATCCCGCCGCGCGCGTCCTCTCGTACATCTCCGTCACGTCCGTTCCGGGAACGCGCAGCCCGTAGCGAACGCCGTCATAGCGGGCAAGGTTCGAGGAGGCTTCCGCCGGCGCGACAATATAATAGGCCGGCAGCGCGTATTTCGTATGCGGGAGGGATACTTCGACAATCTCAGCGCCGGCCGCTTTGAGCCAATCGGCACCCTTGGCCCACAGCGCCTCGATCTCCGCCGGCATGCCGTCCACCCGATACTCCTTGGGAATGCCGATGCGCATGCCGCGGACGGAACGGCCGATCGCCTTCTCGTAATCGGGGACCGGCCGCTCGACCGAGGTCGTGTCCTTGGCATCCGCGCCTGCCATCGAGGTCAGCAGCATCGCGGCATCGCGCACGCTGCGCGCGAGCGGGCCGGCCTGATCGAGCGAGGACGCGAACGCCACGATGCCCCAGCGCGAGCAGCGACCGTAGGTGGGTTTCAATCCGACGATGCCGGTGAATGCCGCCGGCTGGCGGATCGAGCCCCCCGTGTCGGTGCCGATCGCACCGGGCGCAAGGCAGGCGGCGACCGCGGCGGCCGATCCGCCGGACCGGCCCGCGGTGGGACGTCTCATTCGACGAGCCCATCGCGAACTCGTCGTTATTGGTCTTGCCGATCAGAACCGCCCCGTCGCGCCAGAGATTGGCCGTGACGGTGGACTCGTAGGCCGGCACGAACCGATCGAGGATGTGGCTGCAGGCACTGGTCGCAACTCCTGCCGTGCAGAACATGTCTTTGACCGCAATGGGAATCCCTTCCAGCGGCCGTGCGTCGCCCCTTGCGATACGCGCGTCCGCCGTCGCCGCCATGGTGCGGGCCTTGTCCGCGGTCTCCACCACGAAGGCGTTGAGAGAGCGCGCGCGCGCGATTGCCAAAAGGTGGGCATCGGCAAGCTCGACTGCGGTGAATTCCTTGTTCGCCAGCGCCGCGCGTGCCTCGGCGATCGTGAGGGTGGTGAGATCGGTCATGCTGCAATCGGTTCGGTCATGTGGCTCGCATCGGTCGTTGATGCGTGACGACCGAGATCCTCGGGTCTCGCTCCGCTCGCCCGAGGATGGAGGAAGACGCAGGGCACCTCATTCCACCACTTTGGGGACGAGGAAGAGCTGATCCTCGCTCGCCGGCGCGTTCTGAAGAATGCTCGCGGGATCTCCGCCCTCGGTCACCACGTCGGCGCGCTTTTTCATCGCCATGGGCGTGACCGAGGTCATGGGTTCCACGCCGATCACGTCCACTTCGGAAAGCTGCTCGACGAAGGCGAGGATCGCGTTGAGCTCGGTCTGCAAGTGCTCGACCTCTTCGTCGGCGACGGCGATGCGGGCGAGATGCGCGATGCGACGCACGGTCGCGGCGTCAACGGACATGGTGGTTCTTTCCGAGCGGACCGAATGTGAATGCGGCGACGCCCTATAGCAGACACGCGTTTCGTCCGGCAATGGAACGCCGCCCGGCTGAAAACGCAAACTCCCGGCAGGAGGCTTTCGCCTGCACGGCGCACCATGCCCCATGCTAAACCGCCGCATATGCCCGCCCTTGTTTTGCCGCTCGCCGAAATCGCGTCCCACCTGCCGCACCGGGGCGTTCTGGTCGGCCTCGATCTCGGAACCAAGACCATCGGGGTCGCGGTTTGCGACGCCGACCGGCGCCTTGCCGTCGGCATCGAGACCATTTCGCGCAAGGGCTTTCGGGTCGATGCCGCCCGGCTGCTCGATCTTGCCAAAGCGCGTCAGGCCGTCGGTTTCGTGCTGGGGCTGCCCATCAATATGGATGGCTCCGAAGGCCCGCGCGCCCAGTCGACGCGGGCGTTTGCCCGCAATTTCGCTCGAGAGACCGAGTTGCCGATCGCATTGTGGGACGAGCGCTGGTCGACTGCCGCGGTCGAGCGCGCGCTGATCGCCGCGGACACCAGCCGAGCCAAACGCGCGGCTGTAATCGACCAACATGCCGCGGCCTATATTCTCCAGGGGGCGTTGGACCGTCTGGCGCGATGGCAGCGCGACGCCGGCGGCTGACCGCTCGGCTCGCGTCAATCCGCCGGCAGCGCCCGATCCAACAGCCGCGCCACCTCCTGGCCGGCGAGACGAGCCGTCCCGTAGGTCGCGCCGTTCGGCTCCGCCAAGCGCGTCCGTGCGAACGTTTCGGCAGTGGCGGGCGCCCATTCATTGAGCGCGGCGACGGCTGCGAGCTGAGCGAGCCGCTCCACCGCGCCGCGGGCACTCGCCTCCGCCTCGGCACTGCGCAATGTCTTCATCACGAAGGTTGCCGCATCGCGCGCTCCCGGCAGATCTGTGGCAGCCTGCATGAGATCGGCGATGACGTTGCGGGCCGCCTCGCCGTCCCGGCTGAGCGCACGCAACACGTCGAGGCACATGACGTTGCCCGACCCTTCCCAGATCGCATTGAGCGGCGCCTCGCGATAGAGCCGCGCCGTCATGCCCTCCTCGACGTACCCGTTGCCGCCGAGGCACTCCAGCGTCTCGTAGATGAACCCGGGGGCGGCCTTGCACGCGAGATATTTGGCGGCGGGAATGAGCAGCCGCGCGCGCGCGGCTTCGAGCGGATCGGCGCCGGCGCGATCGACGGCGCGACAAAGCCGCATGACGAGCGCCACCGTAGCCTCGACCTGGAGCGCGAGGTCCGCCAGCACGGTCCGCATCATCGGTTGATCCGCCAGCTTGCGCTGGAACACCCGGCGATAGCGGGTATGGTGCACGGCCTGGGCGAGCGCCACGCGCATGAAGCCGGCGGACGCAATGGCGCAATCGAGCCGGGTGAGCTGCACCATCTCGATGATGGTCCGCACCCCCCTGCCCTCCTCGCCGACCCGCCAGCCGAAGGCCTCGACGAATTCCACTTCGGAGGAGGCGTTCGAGCGATTTCCGAGCTTGTCCTTGAGCCGCTGCAATTGCAGGGCGTTGACGGCGCCGTCGGGACGAAATCGCGGCACCAGAAAGCAGGTCAGTCCGTCGGGCGCCTGTGCCAGCACCAGGAACGCATCGCACATCGGCGCCGAAAAGAACCATTTATGGCCGGTGATGGCGTAACCGTCTCCGGCCGGCACCGCCCGGGTCGTATTCGCCCGCACGTCGGTGCCGCCCTGCTTTTCCGTCATGCCCATGCCGAGCGTGATGCCGGTTTTCTCCCACCACGGCCGAAAGCTCTTGTCGTAGGTGCGGGACAGGATCTTCGGGAGCAGGCGGTTGAGCACCGCAGGCTCGGCCGCAAGCGCCGCCACGCAGGCGCGCGTCATGGTGATCGGGCAGTTGTGTCCCGCCTCGATCTGATTGGACATGTAGAAACGGGCGGCGCGGGGCACTTCGCCCTCGGCATGGCTTCCATCGAGCCGCCACATCGAGCAATGGATGCCCTCGGCCATGCTTTCCGCCATGAAGCGATGGTAGGCCGGGTGGAATTCGACCACGTCGCGACGAAAGCCCTTGGGGTCGAAGGTCCTGAGCTTGGGAAGGTTCTCGTTGGCGAGCCGGGCGTCTTCGAACATCTCCGCCGAGCCCCAGCGCTTGCCGAAGGCCGCGAGTGCCGCGGCATCGCTGCCGCCATCGTTCGCGGCGACGGCCTCCCGGAGCGGTCGATCCTGGCCATAGAGGTCGACGTCCTCGTAGGGCGGCGACTGGTTGAAGACATCGCTGGTATCGAGGCGAACGGGCGCGGTCATGGCGGCTTTCCTTCGGCCCCATGCTAGCACAATTGCGGCAGGCCTCCGGTCCATGGGTCGGCGTTGCGGAAATTGCCGGGGCCGCCTTGCCGGGAGCCACCGACTCCGCCTATAGAACTCGCTTTAATGAACATTGCGCCGAAATCCTCGTTCGTCCTCAGCCGCCGTCACCTGCTGGGCATCGAGGGGCTTTCCTCCGAAGACATCGCCGGCCTGCTCGACCTCGCCGAGGAATTCGTCGCGCTCAACCGCCAGATCGAGAAGAAGCGCGCTTCGCTGCGCGGCCGCACGCAGATCAACCTGTTCTTCGAAGCCTCGACCCGCACGCAGTCGTCGTTCGAGCTCGCCGGCAAGCGTCTCGGCGCGGACGTGATGAACATGGCGGTCGGCGTCTCCGCCATGCGCAAGGGCGAGACGCTGCTCGACACCGCGATCACGCTGAACGCCATGCGGCCGGACATTCTGGTGGTCCGGCACCATGCTTCCGGTGCAGTCGAGCTGCTGGCCCAGAAAGTCGACGGCTCGGTCATCAACGCCGGCGACGGCGCGCACGAGCATCCCACGCAAGCCTTGCTCGATGCGCTCACCATCCGCCGCAACAAGGGCCGGATCGAGCGGCTCGTCGTGGTGATCTGCGGCGACATCCTGCATTCGCGCGTCGCGCGTTCCAATATCCTGCTGCTCAACACGCTGGGCGCGCGCGTGCGCGTGGTCGCTCCCTCCACGCTGCTGCCGGCCGGCGTCGAGCAGCTCGGCGTCGAAGTCTGCCGCGACATGCGCGAGGGCTTGGCGGACGCCGACATCGTCATGATGCTGCGGCTGCAGCGCGAGCGCATGAACGGCTCCCTGGTGCCGTCGGTCCAGGAGTATTTCCACTATTACGGGCTCGACCAGAAGAAGCTCGGCTACGCCAAGCCCGACGCGCTGGTCATGCATCCCGGGCCGATGAATCGCGGTGTCGAGATCGACTCGAGCGTCGCCGACGGCGCGCAATCCCTGATCCGCGAGCAGGTGGAGATGGGGGTCGCGGTGCGGATGGCCGTGCTCGAAGCGCTCTCGCGCAACCTGCCGAACGCGTGAGCGCCGATGCTCGCCGACCCGCGCCCGATCCTGCTTGCCAACGCGCGCATCGTCGATCCGTCGCGCGACCTCGATGAGCCCGGCGACGTGCTGATCGTCGATGGGCTGATCCGGGACGCGCGCCGCGGCATCCGCGCCTCGGGCGTGCCGGAGGGAACCGAGACCATCGAGTGCCGCGGCCGGGTCGTCGCCCCGGGTCTCGTCGACATGCGCGCCTTCGTCGGCGAGCCCGGGGCCGAGCACCGCGAGACGCTGGCTTCGGCGAGCCGCGCCGCGGCCGCGGGCGGCGTGACGACGATCGTGTGCCAGCCCGAGACCACGCCGGTGATCGACGATCCGGCGATCGTCGATTTCGTGCTGCGTCGCGCCCGGGATACCGCCATCGTGCACGTGCATCCGATGGCGGCGCTCACCAAGGGGCTCGGCGGCCAGGAGATGGCCGAGATCGGTCTGTTGCGCGCCTCCGGCGCGGTCGCGTTCACCGACGGGGCGAGAAGCGTGACCAATGCTCAGGTCATGCGACGGGCTCTCGCCTATGCGCGCGACTTCGACGCGCTCGTGGTCCATCACACCGAGGATCCCGATCTCATCGGCGAAGGCGTGATGAACGAAGGCGCGTTTGCGACGCGGCTGGGTCTGCATGGCATTCCGAGCGCGGCCGAGAGCATCATGCTCGAGCGCGACGTGCGCCTGGTGGCGCTCACCGGCAGCCGCTATCACGCCGCCTCGGTCACCTGCCGGGATTCGCTCGAGGTTCTGCGCCGCGCCAAGGACCGCGGCCTTGCGGTCACCGCAGCCGCCTCCATCAACCACCTCACCCTCAACGAGATCGACATCGGCTCCTACCGCACCTTCTTCAAGGTCGCGCCGCCGTTGCGGGCCGAGGAGGATCGCGCCGGCTTGGTCGCAGCCCTGAGCGCCGGGCTCATCGACGTCGTGATGTCCGACCACAATCCGCAAGACGTCGAGGTCAAGCGCCTGCCGTTCGCCGAAGCCGCGGCCGGCGCCATCGGCATCGAGACCATGCTGGCGGCGGGCTTGCGCCTCGTGCATGGCGGCGAGGTGTCGCTGCTCACGCTGTTCAACGCCATGTCCACGCGGCCGGCGCTGCTGTTGGGCCTCGCCGGTGGAACCTTGCGGCCCGGCGCGCCTGCCGACGTCATCGTGGTGGATCTCGACGCGCCATGGGTGCTCGATCCGGCAAGCCTCAAATCGAAATGCAAGAACACGCCGTTCGACGAGGCCAAGCTGCAAGGCCGGACCGTGCGCACCATCGTCGGCGGCCGCACCGTCTACGAATACATCTGAGCACCTACAGGTGAGCACCGGCGCGATTTACGCGCCCGGCAGGCAGACAGCCCATGCTGCATCCGATCAACTGGTCGCTCGCATTGCCGTATTATTCGGCCGCCCTGATCTTCGGCTATCTGGTCGGCTCGATCCCGTTCGGCGTGATCCTCACCCGGCTTGCCGGCACCGCCGACCTGCGTTCCATCGGCTCGGGCAACATCGGCGCCACCAACGTTCTGCGCACCGGCCATCAGGGCCTCGCCGCCGCGACCCTGCTCTGCGACGTGCTCAAAGGCACCGTCGCGGTTCTCGTGATGGATTGGCTGTGGGGCCGCGATCACGCCCTCATCGCCGGGCTCGGCGCGTTCCTGGGCCATCTCTTCCCGGTCTGGCTCAAGTTCCGCGGCGGCAAGGGCGTTGCGACCTATCTGGGCGTTCTGCTCGGACTAGCGCCCTGGCCCGGCGCGGCGGCATTCGCGGCGATCTGGCTCGCCGTGGCGGGCCTGACCCGGTATTCCTCGCTCGCGGCTTTGGTGGCGAGCGCGGCAACCCCGGCCGTGCTGTGGGCGAACGACGACCGTCAGGAGGCGCTTTGGTTCGTGCTGCTCACGGTCCTGGTGTTCGTGATGCACCGTTCGAACATCGCACGGCTGCTGTCCGGCACCGAGGGAAAAATCGGTGGTAACCAGAGAGCTTCTTGAATGAAATCACGAAGTTGGGTGGCTTCAATTCGTCAACATACTACATTAAGATTGTAACCACCTGTTTCCCAACCAAAACTAGAAGGACCCCAGCCATGACGCTGGACCACTCGGTTCGGGTGCTCACCAGAACAGGCTTCCGCCGCACCACATTTCGCAGGCCTGGTGGCGCCTCGCGTTGTAGATGACCGCGTCGACGCAGGCGCCGTGAATCTCGCCGCTGAGGAACTGGACCTGCTCGCCCGCAAGCCAGCGGCCTCCGCAAGCCGGCGTCTTCGCCGAAAACCGCGCGGCGTTGATGATGAAGCGATCGCCGTAGGCGTTCTTCACGATCTCGATGACGTGGCGTTCCGGCGGAAGCACGATGGCGTGGCGATAGACGACGTGCCGGTGGCGCACTTTCGAGCCTTCGAGCTCGGCCGCCTGCGACAGCCCCACGCCCAATGCAGCCAGCGTGAATGCCAGCACGCAAAGCCCGATACCGCGATGCTTCATCGGAGACGCTCCCTATCCCGGCGGGATGATACAGCATTGTCCCGGGTTTTCGAAGCCGGGATGTTGGTACGGGCGGCATCGTCAACAGGGGCCGGTGCGGGTGCGGACCTGCCAGGGATGCGGGGAGCCAAGCTACGAGTCAGGTCGATGCACTTGGAGTCTGCAAACCGCGAAAGCCGCCCCGCCGCATTGCGGTCAGGAGCGCCAGCTCTTGAGCCGGCATCGGCCGGCCGAAAAAGAACCCCTGGGCCACATCGAAACCGACGTCCTGGACAGCGGCCAGATCCTCTCTCGTCTCCACGCCCACCGCGGCCGCCCTCGCCCCAAAGCGGTGAGCCACCTCAACCATGGTTCGGCACAGAGCCCGTGCGAGCTGGTCCGAGGCGCAGCCCGAGACGAATTGTCTGCCGACCTTGATTTCGGAAAATGGGAACGGCTCGGCGTTCGCCAGGGACGGCGGACAGGACGCCAGGTTGTCCGCCGAAATGCGGATCTTGAACTTTCTGAGCTGGGCCGCCAGCTGCACCAGCTGATCCGAGTACCGCAGTGCATCGGCTTCATTGAGTTCCACGATAATGCCGGCAAAACGCGGGTGAATGGGAACGTGATTACGGAAAAATCTCATGAATTTCGGTTCCTCCAGCAGGCACATGGGGAGATTGATCGCGATCTCGAAAGCCCGCCGTTCATCCATGAACGCGATCCAGTCGGACAATGCTTTCTCGATGACGAATTGCGACAGCAAACGCATCTTTGGATCCGTCGATTCGGGCAGGAAGCACGACGGCGGGAGAAGGCCCAGGCTGGGATGCAATATTCGAACAAGGGCTTCGGCGCCACACACCGAGAGCGAATGCACATCTACTTTCGGCTGATACCAAAGCTCCATCCAGCCGTTGCGAATAGCCTCCGCTACATCGACAGCCAATTCGGTGCCCGGCGCAGGCGGTTGGAAATGATGCAGGCTTGCTTCTATGTTCTTCAATCGCAACGGCTTCGAAATGCACGGTAACATCTTGAGACGATGGTCTCTGCCTACCTGTCGCAACTTGGATCTGGCGAACGAATCGCGGCTGCCGACAGGAATGATGCCTCCAGCAAATTGATTTGCCTCCAGTGCGCGGACCATCTCAACAGCATCGAAATCCTGCAGCGATACATCCAGCACGATAAGGTGAGGCGTTTTGGCTTGGAAAGCGTCGAAAAGATCTGCGGCTCGGGTGAAATCCCTGCACGCGAAACCGTGCGCCAGCAGGGCTTCCGCGATGCAGATGCGCGAGTGGGCCTCGCTGTCCGCAATATAGGCGCTCGGACCGATAGACCGGCTGTCCAATCGCGCTTGCGCGCCGTCCATGGGGGCCTCCTTAAGTCAGGTTGCCCCCTGCCTTTCGGTAGAATTCTCTAGAGCGGGGATATTAAGAACGGTACCCAACGAAGCCACGAATTTTTTGACAATTCTCATGAAACATTTTCGATCGCGGCCCGGTGTCGGACGTGCCAGGGATGCGAGGAGCAGCGGCAGCGACCGCCGCTCGTCGCAGGCAGGAATGGATCGGCCGGCTGCGGCGCATTCGCAGCGGGGATGGCTAGAGCCGGGCCTGGTTGGCCGCCACCGCGTCTTCATCCCACGCGAGGCCGACGCCGGGAACCTCGGGAATGTGCAGCAGGCCGTCCTTGATATCGTAAGGCCTTTGCAAAATCGGATCGGCCCAGTCCTGCCACTCGAGCCAGTGCGCGGTCTCCGTCACCCGCATCATATGCGCCGCGACCTCCGGATAGAGATGCGTCGACATCGGCACTCCGGCCGTTCCGGCGATCGCCGCCGCCCTGGTCCAACCCGTGACGCCGCCGATCCGCATGAAATCCGGCATCACCAGGTCGCAGGCCTTTTTCTGCAGCGCCTTGTGGAGCTCGCGCGGGCCATAAAAATTCTCGCCGGTCTGGATCGGGGTCTTCAGCTCCGCGGTCAGCTGCGCGAAGCCGTCGAGGTTGTCGTAAACGATCGGCTCCTCGATCCAGGCCAGGCCCAGATCGTCGATCATGTGGCACCGATGCAGCGCTTCGGCGAGATCGAGACCCTGGTTGAAGTCGACCATCAGCTGCATGTCGTCGCCGACCGCCTTCCTGACAGCGGCGATCGCGGCAAGATCGTCCGAGGCGCGCTCGCGGCCGAGCCTCAGCTTCAGGCCCGCGAAGCCGCCTTCCTCGCGCAGCTCGATCGCCTCGGCCGCCAGCGCCTCGGGTTCCCGGAGCCACAGTCCATTGCTGTTGTAAGACTTCACGGGCCCGACCGAGCCGCCCAGGAGAACGCACAGCGGCAGCCCCGCCGCCGTGGCAAGCGCGTCCCACGCCGCCATGTCCAGGCCGGAGGCGGCAATCATCGACAGGCCCTCGTAGCCGACGAAGTGCAGCGACCTTCGTGCGCTGTCGTACAACTCGAGCGGCGCAATCCGACGGCCCTTGAGCATGTCGCCGAGATCATGCAGCGCCGGAATCAGGTACCGCATGGCCTTGACGACATAAGGCTCGAGGTAGCTCCGGCCGACGACGCCTTCCTCGGTCTCGAGATCGAGGAGGATGAGCGGCCAGTCGGTGATCGTGGCGACGCGGGCGACGACCGGTCTTTTGAGCTTCAGCACCACGGGCCGCGCCCGCAGGCGCTTGAATGTCAGGGACGCAGGCTGCATTGCGACACCACCTCTCGGCCCGATCGACCGCCTTCATTCGGCCTGATCGCCGGCTAAAAAACTTTCCCGGGATTCAGCATGCCATAAGGCGCGATCGCGTGTTACCCCGGCCAGCTTGGGCCTTCAGCGGAAGTGAACGCCCCGAACCGCCCGGTCGGGGATGTCCTCTTTTGCCCTCAGACCCGACCCGAATGGCCGATCGGCGCACAGCCGCCACGTGCCATGAGCCGACATTGGCTGGCGTCACTCGATCACCTCGTCCGCGGTCATTTGCATGATCAGCGGCACCGTGAGGCCGAGCGCCTTGGCGGTCTTGAGATTGATGACAAGTTCGAATTTGGTGGGCAGGACGACTGGCAGGTCCGCCGGCTTCTCGCCCTTGAGGATGCGACCGGTGTAGATGCCGACCTGGCGATATGAGTCTGACAGGCTGGTCCCGTAGCTTAGCAGGCCACCTGCCGCTGTGAATTCACGTAAGAAGTACATTGCCGGGATTGTATGGCGCGCGGCGAGCGCGGTGATTTGATTGCGTTGGCTGATGAAGAACGCATCGGCACCGATGATGACGGCGCCTGCCCGGAGTTGGGCTAAGGTCGGAAACGCTCCGCCGATCTCGCCTTCAGTACTGGCATTGAGGATGTGAATTTGCTGCCCGAGGGCGCGCGCCGCCGCCTGCACGTCTCTCGTAATGTACTTGGTAAGCACATCGGTCGGGTTCACCAGCACGCCGATCACGCTTGGGTTAGGTACCAGCTCGCGCAGCAACTCAAACTGCTTCGCCGCCAACACAGCGACGAAATTAGTCACGCCTGTGACGTTCCCGCCCGGGCGGTTCAAGCTTGCGACAAGCCCGGCCTCGACCGGATCGAGGGCGGTGCTGAAAACAACGGGAATCGTCGCCGTCGCCGCTTTTGCTGCAAATGCCGAAGGAGTGCCGGCTGCGGCAATCACGGCCACCTGACGCTGAACCAGATCGGCAGCTAGCGCTGGCAATTTATCGTTTTGGCCCTCGGCCCAGCGGTATTCGATCGCCACGTTTTGGCCCTCAACGTAGCCGGTTCCTTTCAGACCCTGGCGAAACTCCGCCGCGAAGGGCGCATAACCCTTGGATGTCCCGCCGGCGATCCACCCGATCACTGGCAGCGCTGGCTGCTGTGCCCGCGCGGTCAGCGACCACGCCGCCGCCGC
>WNFY01000954.1_pt1 | contig 26959 bp, 25 predicted proteins | sample 5400091 | NCBI WGS metagenome assembly WNFY01 (sample SAMN13153364, study PRJNA577476) | soil metagenome | isolation source: 60 cm soil or saprolite under grassland replicate 1 | place: USA:California | collected 2016-06-15 | reverse complement strand
TTCTGCTCGCTGATAACCCAGCAGCCATGCTCATTGATTAGCATGCCCTGGTCAATCAGCATTCGCACAATTTCTTCGATAAAGAAAGGGTTACCCTCGGCCCTATTCTGAATAGTGTGGTACAACACTTCAGGAAGATCTTGTGTTTCTAGGAGTCCAGTGATGAGATCACGGCTTTCCTCAATGGTGAGCGCTTCCAGCACAATCGTTGTAAAATTGCGCCGCCCACCACCCCAATCGCGTCGTCGCTCGTATAAATCTGGACGGGCAGGACACAGGAAAAGGATGGGTACGTCGTTGATACGATCTGTTAAATACTCAAGTAGATCAAGTAGCGCCTCATCTGCCCACTGGAGGTCGTCGATTACAAGAACAAGTGGCTCTTGTTCTGCAATCGCCTCTAGGAAGACACGCCAGGCACGCAGAAGCATCGCATGCGTTCCCCCCTGTTCAGTGCTTTTGCTATACGCACTGCGTTGAATTTCGTGCCTCTCAGTAAAACCCAGTTCGCTGCTATCACGACCATGGCCGCTTCCTATGCTGCGAATGAGCGCGTTTGCAATTTCTGCCGCGTTTTCGTTGCTCTTAGCTTTGGTTAGTATATCCTGCACAAACTCATTCAGACGGAGTCTTAATCCCTCCGTGCTCTCGCCATCTTCTACATTCAGTAAGGAGCGTAGTATTTCGACTAAAGGCCAGTAGGTAATCCCTTCGCCATAAGGTGGGCAACGGCCTTGTAGTACTCTGGGTGCGCTCAAACTTTCATCGCAGGAGGTACATTTGGCCGCTTCTTGTTCGCGAGCGATAAAGTCACGCACAAGACGCGATTTGCCAATTCCTGGTGTGCCAAGCAGGGTAATCAGGTGGGAATGCCGTTCAGCTTGAACTCGCGCGAAGGTTGCATGTATCAGCGTAAGTTCTAGATCGCGTCCCACCAGTGGAGCTTCTAATCCTTCAATACCACGTGGATGCTGAGTAATAGCATAGGTGTGATTTGCATCATTCCCACGGCGGAAATCCTGTACGACCCAGGCCCGAATAGGTTCTGGCTTACCTTTCAACGTTAAGGGCGCGAGTGGGCGAAACTCAAAAACGTTACGGGTTGCAAGGTATGTCCGTTCTCCTACTAGTATCATATCGGGCATTGCAACCTGCTGCAGGCGTGCGGCAACGTTAACTGCATCGCCAGTAATGAGGAAGTCATGCCTTCTGAATCGTGCACCGGGAGCGGCAACCTCACCTGTATTAATGCCAATGCGCATTTGCAGTCGATTCGCCGCGGGGTCTTGCGCCAGTCGTCTTTGATTAAACCTCGCAAGCGCTACTTGCATATCCAGGGCAGCTCTAATGGCGCGGTCGGGATCGTCCTCATGTGCGATAGGCTCCCCGAAAACTGCCATCACAGCGTCACCGATATATTTCTCGACGGTGCCACCGTGACGTCGAATCTGCTCGGTCATCAGATTAAAATATCCTGCCAGAATGGCCCGCAGATCTTCAGGATCAAGTTTATCAGCAAGAGGTGTTGAGCCAATGATGTCAGCGAACATGATGGTCACTACACGCCTTTCGTCGGGCGCGGTGAGCCTGATTTTGCTGCTGCCATACAGGTCTGCTGAGTCGCGAGCTTTCCCAGCTTTGACAGGTTGAAGAGATGAGTTCTCGCTCGCTGTGCTTGAGATTGAAGGTAATGACGATCCACATTCAATACAAAATTTTGCCATTGGCAAGTTGATTGTACCGCAGTGTGGACAAACAACCAGGCGATTTCCACATTCGAGGCAGAACTTAGCAGTTGGTGGATTTTCAGACAGGCAATTCGGGCAGCGCATTTACAACCAGCTTTTAGGGTACTTGTTCCGGGAGCAACAATTCCATATAAAAGTCCGACATATTCTTTTTGACGATTAAAAGACTCATAGTATTGTACAACACTAGATGATACATGTGACAGTTTCACCATGGGACTATTTGTTTTTGAGCTTGACGGTATAAGCAAATTTGCGTACTATGGGAGATAACGGAAGGGAGTGCACATTATGCAACCAGAATACCAGGTGGAGAGTCGCAGCTATGACCAGTTGCTGCGAGGATCGTGGCGTGGGTATAGATTAGATGTAACAACAAAACTCAGTGATGAAAATATTGCAGAAACAGCTAATGATTGTGTGCGTCTCTGGCTGCCTGCAGGAACACCAATGCATTGGACTAATGGCACACGTCCACTGCGCTACAATTGTTTGCAATATTACTGGCCGCAACGCTGGTACACACTCAGTTCATTTTATAAAGATCGTTCATTGATACATACGTATGCCTCCATCATTAAGCCGGCTACCTTTGAACTTGAGCAACTTTACTATATAGATCTCGATCTGAGCGTCCTGGTGAAACCAGATTTGACCTATGAAGTATTGACCCAGGCAGAGTTTGACGAACTGGCAGATACTTTACACTATGATGAGGAGACACGTATCGGAGCATTGATGGCAATGGGCACACTAACCAACGCCATTCAATGGGGGGTTGGTCTCTTTGCTACAATCCCACATACGCTGCGCCAGGTAGATTTTCACCTGGCAACATGCCACAAGTAGGGGCCCGATTTATCGCGTCCTGCCGATTTATCCTGCCTATCTTCATTCAGGGAGCCATATATGCTCAAACGCGTCGACCACATTGCGATCATCGTGTATAATATTGAACAAGCACTTGTCTTTTATCGAGACACCTTAGGCATAATACCAGGTGAGATAAAAGAAGTTCCCACTGAACAGGTGCGTATCGCTTTTCTTCCCATGGGGGGTCCCGGTGGCAGTGAAATTGAACTGATTGAGCCAATCTCAACCGATTCCAGCCTGTCGAAATTCCTTGAAAAGCGCGGCGAGGGTCTCCATCACATCTGCCTGGAAGTGGATGATATCGATGCAGCTCTTGCTGAGATGCAGGAAAAAGGTACGCCTGTACTGGATAAACAGCCGCGCATTGCCGCCGAGGGTCGCGCGATTTTTATCCATCCAAAGGCTGCAAATGGGGTATTATTGGAATTGGTGGAGAGAGATTGAATCATCACAACGGAATATTCCCGTGCTTCTTCGGCGGGTTTGTATCCCGTTTATTCTTCAGCATCTCCAGCGCAGTAATCAACTTCGCGCGTGTATAGCGTGGCTCAATCACCTCGTCGATGTAACCGCGACCGGCAGCGATATAGGGATTGTTAAACTTCTCAGTGTATTCCGCAATCAACTCCTTGCGTCTTTGTTCGGGGTCTTTCGCATTATCAATCTCATCCTTGAAGAGGATATTCACTGCGCCTTCCGCGCCCATTACTGCAATTTCAGCAGTCGGCCAGGCGTAATTAATATCGCCGCGCACATGCTTGCTGTTCATCACGTCATATGCTCCACCATACGCTTTGCGTGTGATCACCGTAATTTTGGGCACTGTTGCTTCACAGTATGCATAGAGCAGCTTTGCTCCATGGCGAATAATGCCATTATGCTCCTGGCTCACCCCTGGTAGGAAACCAGGCACATCCTCAAATGTAATGATTGGAATATTGAAGCAATCGCAGAAGCGTACAAAGCGTGCAGCCTTATCCGCTGAATTGATGTCAAGCACCCCTGCTAAGGTGTGTGGCTGTTGTGCTACAATGCCGACGGAACGACCGTTCAAACGAGCAAAGCCCACGACAATATTCATAGCAAAATACTCCTGCACCTCGAAGAAGTTGCCATCATCGACGATATACTTGATGATCTCCTGCATGTCATAAGGTTTGTTGGGGTTGTCCGGAATAATCGTATTCAGAGCTTCCTCTGCTCGCGTAGGCACATCGACAGGTACAAATCTCGGAGGGTCTTCAAGATTATTCGATGGGATAAAGCTCATGAGCTGCCGAATCATGCGAATACAATCAGGCTCGCTAGGGCAGGAGAAATGTGCTACTCCACTTGTACTGTTATGCACCATCGACCCACCCAACTGGTCAAAGGTCACATCTTCATGCGTAACTGTCTTCAGTACATTTGGTCCCGTTACAAACATATAGCTGGTCTGCTCTACCATAAAAATAAAGTCTGTAATGGCTGGAGAGTAGACTGCGCCACCCGCGCATGGTCCCATGATGGCTGAAATTTGCGGTACAACTCCGGAAGCCAGGGTATTGCGTAGAAAAATATCGGCATACGCGCCCAGGCTCACAACCCCTTCTTGAATACGAGCCCCTCCTGAGTCGTTCAAGCCAATCACTGGTGCACCATTCTTCATCGCAAGATCCATAATTTTGCAGATCTTTTCAGAGTGTGCTTCAGAAAGAGAGCCTCCAAAAACCGTGAAATCCTGTGAGAAGACATAGACCAGACGGCCATCGATCTGCCCATAGCCAGTGACGACGCCATCGCCAGGAATTTTCTGTTCTTCCAGCCCAAAATCCGTAGAACGATGAGTTACAAACATATCCAGTTCATTGAATGTGTCTGGATCTAGCAGAAGATCAAGTCGCTCTCGTGCTGTAAGCTTGCCTTTTTTATGTTGAGCCTCAATGCGTGCAACGCCACCACCCAGCATGGCTGCTTCTTTTAAAAGATGGAGTTCTTCCAGCTTTTCATTTGTTCCTTTAACTTTAAGAGGCTCTTGTGGGGTATGTTCACTTATTGCCATCAGTATTTCTCCCCCATACATGAAATTGCGGATATTCTATGTATGGCAGTATAGCATGTTTTTCCAGTCAAATTCAGCAAAATGGTGAATAATCATATCTGCTTTTGATAAATCTTGTTCATTATTGAATCCGTTGCGAAAGCCAACACAAAACATTGCAGCGTTTTTTGCGGAAAGAACTCCATTCTTCGAATCCTCGATAGCGATGCACCTGTCTGGACGAACACCCAGGCGTGTTGCTGTTAGAACATAGATTGCAGGAGATGGTTTGCCCTGTCCAGTTAATTCATCCGCGCTTACCACTACTTTGAAGGAGTCATGTAAGCTAAACCTTTCAAGCATAATGTTTATCCAGCTTGTCGGGGAGGAGGAAGCTAGCGCAACGGGAATATTATTGGTATTCAACGCAGTGAGTAGTTCCGTGAAGCCTTCTATGAGAGACACTTTCTGTCCGTAGATTTCGTTAGCCATTTCCTGGTAGATCTCTAGAAATTGTTCTTTTGTTTTTTGCAGGTGATATGTGTCGACGAGTAGGGTGTACAGATCAAGCACGCCGAGGCCGATGATCCTATCTTGATCGTTCACGCTCCAGCCAGGAATAAGCGATTGTAAAAAATATCCTTCGGTAGTTTTCCAGTGAATCTCACTATCTACAATGACGCCATCCATGTCAAAAATAACTGCATCCATAATAAGGAAACCTATCTAAAACTAAAAAAAACGGTAATATTACCGTCTTTTATGCGAACCAGGTAGTTCACAACAAGAACCTTTAAGAGTATACTACGTATTATATGAAAGAGGTAGTTGTGGGGCCTGTATCTCAACGCTCAGGTTTCTAAGCTATTGTCTTAGCAAAAGTGGAAGGACACACCTTTTACAATATTGAACTTATATCATGCAGAAACGAGGAATACGTACATGAGTTGGAATCCTAATCAAGGTCAAGACCCAAATCAGCCGGGTCAGTATGGTGGGTACGTTCCCCCAGTACAACCTCAGCCAACAGATCCCTATAGCAACCCACAATCAGGATATGACCAGCAGCCCGGCGGGTATCAACAACCAGGATATGGACAGCAACCTGGGGGATATCAACAACCTGGTGGGTATCAGCAACCCGGCGGATATCAACAGCCCGGTGGATATCAGCAGGGACCATATGGAACACCTCCCTATGGGGCCCAGAGTCCTTTAGGTCCTACCTCGATGGGTATGCAACCCAACATTGAAGCAGGACTGAGCTATGTATTGGGCTGGGTGACAGGCCTCATCTTTTTCTTGATGGAGAAGCAGAATCGTTTTGTGCGTTTCCACGCAATGCAATCGATCCTCTTCTTTGGGGGTCTGACAGTAATACGAATTATTCTCGGTTTTATTGGTGCGTTCGGTATTCCGGGCCTGGGCTTGCTTACAGGCCTGGTCGGGATCGCTGTAGGCATTATTGGCTTGGTTGGCTACATCGTCCTGCTGATCAATGGATTCCAGGGGAAGTACTACAAGTTGCCAATCGTTGGCGATTACGCCGAGAAATACGCGAACCAGACTTTGTAAGCCGAATGGTGACTCCCTGAGAGGGACATCCACTCATAACTAAGGGAGTGCAGAGGGCCGCAGCCCTCTGCCGGGGTTCGGGGTGTCCCCGAAAAAACTTTTTTTCCTTTTTCATGCTGCCGCAGGCGGCGATTTATGAGTGAATGTAAGCCTGAGAGGGACATGACGGAAGAGACTTCTGCGCTTTACATAGATCCATGTGCAGAAGTCTCTTTTTGCTGCCGACATACTGATGAGGGGAACGATGTAAACAAAACGCGAAGTTTTATTTGCTTATTTCATACGTTATAACAGTATGAACAGCTAAAAGGTTGACAACCTACAGATATCTAGCTATACTAACCTATAGCCACCTATACAAAGCGAGGGCGGTATTTATGACGATGTCACGTTTAAAGTACTATCGAATGGAGGCAGGACTATCGGTTGCACAACTTGCTCGACTCGCTCAAGTGGATGAAACAACATGCAGACGAGCAGAAACAGGTAAACCCGTACAGGAACTCAAAGCATATGCCATTGCGAAAGCATTGAGTCAGGCATATGGACAAGAATTGAGTATCGAAGTGTTGGAAATTGTGATCTATTCGTAAGCAATGACATATTGATAAGAATGGAGAACACTCCAAAGCATGAAGAAACGCCTAGACGGGCATCTAAGCGTTTCACCGTTAACCTTTCTTTTTCTCGCTACGTACTGTTTGTTTGCACTACAAATCCCAGGCAGTACATAGCAACTCAAACCTTATCCTTTTACTGTCTTTACGCAGGGCAGCTTAACATGCGTTTTTACTACCAGGACAGGCTAAAGGTATATTGGAAGTATGCCATGAATAGCCTTGCCTGTCAATTCAATGAAAGATACAACAATGCCACTCCGAGAGCAACAAAGCGGATTAGTGAAAAAAAGGCGCTATTCCCGTCAACTCCCTCCCCTCACGCAACAACAACGTATAGAAGCAGCACGCAGACAGGCAGCATATGAAGCTGATATACATGAAACAGACCCAAACTATAGTGGTCACTCAACAGGAACACAGCCAGAACAGCGGCCATACATAATAGACGAGAGAAATCCCCGAACAAGAACAAATACACGTGCTACTTTTGCCGATGACTATGATCTTGAAGAAAACGACGCGTACTATCAAACACGACTGCCCACAAGCGCACGACGGTATCAGAGTATGCCAGATGTCACGACCCGCCAGGGAAGAGTCCAGGTTGTTGAGCATTATCACGATCAACCGTTACGGGCGCATCGGCCACAATTGCCACCGCGACAAGAGCGATATACAGACGAAATTGAGCAAATCCACTTCAAACCACTACGCCGAGCGCATCCCCTTGTCTGGATAGGGGTATTTGGTATTTTCCTCGTTGCAGGCTGGACAGGGTTAACGGTTGTCACGTCCTGGTATCAAGGTGTCCAAAATGACTGGACATACGGACAACAACGCCACTTTGAGGTCAATGCGGTTGTAGGGCACGGTGACTCTCAAACCAACCCCTCACACTTCACCGCCGAGAATAACAACGGCCAAATTATTGTTATTGAACTGCCAGGAAACAACGTTTCTAAGGCAAAGATTTACCAAATTGAAACCGTCCCAGGAAACGCGGGAAACCCACCTGTCAAAGTTTCATTCCAAGATATGAACGCAGATGGAAAACCTGATATGCTTGTCCAAATTGGAGACGGCAGTGCTATGCTGTATGTAACGCTTTTCAACAACGGGACTCAGTTTGTTTCAAAGTTGTGATTGAGTAAATAGGGGAGCAGCATGACAAGTAGCCTTGAAGATGAAGTTACCCGCGTGGTAGCGGATATGGATGAAGCGCAAAACAGCCAGGAACAACAAGTACCAGGAGCTACCGAGCAGGAACAAGAAGCGCAAGAAACTATACACATCCATTATTTTCCTGATGCGATTGTTATTCTCAAAGAGGAAGATGAAGCCAAGGTTATTGACAGCACACCAGTTATCCCCCAGAAAATCTCATGCATACCAGCATACACGATCTTTGGATTTTACTTCTTGCTCATTCTTTCTTGTATTGCGTTTCAATTCTATTGCATGTTCAATCCGCCAATTGCGACAGTAACTATTATTCCAAAATCACAGACAGTTACGCTTTCCGGTACATTGCAACTAGGACGATTCCTTTCTTCCTTAACTCTCTCCCAATCACAAACAGTCCCGACTACAGGCAAAGGCCACCAGATAGCGAAACAAGCGCAAGGATATATCACCTTTTACAACGGTCAGTTTCAAAGTGTCAGCGTGGCAGCAGGAACAATTCTTACTGGAGCAGGCGGAATAGAAGTAGTAATAGACCAGGCGGCTACTATTCCAGCAGGAAACCCGCCGAGTTATGGACAAGTCACGGTTTCAGCGCATACCATAAATCCAGGTATAAAGGGAAATATACCAGCCTATGACATTAATCAAGCATGTTGTTCAAACGCTGTTCTTGCCAAAAATACTCAAGGCTTTACCGGAGGACAGGACGAGCGCACTTTTCAAACCGTTGCAAAAAGCGATATTGGCGACACCGCAATACCTTTAAAAACAATCCTTTCCCAAAGTGTATCAGGCGCGTTTCAAAGCCAACTCAAACCCGATGAGCAACTATCCATATTACCTTGTACTAATACTGTTTCAAGCGATCACCAGCCAGGACAAGAAGCAGCATTTGTCAAAGTCACTGTATCCAAGTTGTGCAGCGCAGTGGCATATAATAGCCAGACACTAGCAGAGAAAGCAACAGCGTTACTTTCCCATCAGACAATACAAAAAATGGGGACAGGCTACAGCCTGATTGGAACTGTGCAAGTAAGCTTAAAACAGGCAACCATTACCAGCACTACAAAACCTCTTGTGTTCTTATCGTTCAATGCTCAGGGATTATTGGTATACGCAGTTTCTCAGTCAGTGCAGCAGCAGATCAAAAATCTCATTGCAGGTAAAACAACACAAGAAGCACTGTATATTCTTTTGTCGGTACCAGGAGTTGAGCGCGCATCAATGCAATGGGACGGTTTCGGGGATGATATCAGACTGCCAAAGCAGAGCAGTTCTATACACATCAAGTTATTTGTCGTGTAATGTGTTTTTCCCAGGTAGAGCCAAAAGGCGTGTCAAATCAAATAAAAATGGAGTGAATACACATACTGATGAGGGGAACGATGTATATGCTATACTGCTTACAACTGTATTTCATCGCAAGAGAAATCTTCATTACTCCCCAACGGAGGCAACATGGCTATCACATCGACTCCAGGAAAAACAACAAGGGAGAATCTTGTAGCAGGTTGGCTCACACAGAATGAATTCAGTGTTTTGGAAGCAGTGTGTGAAACACTGCTTCCTTCGCTTGAACCTCCTGAAGGAAGTTCCGAAGTAGTTGCGGCGTACTATCATCGTTCTGCTCTCGATTTGAACGTTGCACAACTTGTAGCTGAAACGCTCTCATTCGAGAATGAGCAAGCGAAGGCCGACTTTCGTAAGTTAGTAGGCTTATTATCCAGCCCTGCCGCTGGTCTGATGCTAGCAGGCGTTCCTCGTCCGTTCAAAGCGCTCTCTCAGGAGAAACGAGAAAAATATCTGATCGCTATGGCAAACAGCCCATTGGGACAATTGCGACAAGGCTACCAGTCAATCAAACGTCTGTCGGGCTTTGTCTTCTTTGCTGCTCCAGACACAACGGGAGTGAATCCAAACTGGGAGGCACTTGACTACCAGGCACCCGCTCCCCCTCCAGTCGATGTATCCCAGCCAATCAAACCTCTCAGGATTACAGAAGATATTACCCTGGAAACGGATGTCGTTATTATTGGTTCAGGAGCAGGTGGTGGGGTTGTTGCTGGTGAACTCGCAATGATGGGCAAAAATGTCATTGTGCTGGAGAAAGGTGGCTATAATAACGAGGCAAACTTCACCTTGCAGGAAGCGCAAGCGACGCCTGAACTCTATTTAAAGCGCGGCACACTCACCACAAAAGACCTGGGCGTGATTGTCCTGGCAGGTAGCACTCTTGGCGGTGGCACAGTTGTGAACTGGATGACCTCATTCCGCACGCCCAGGGAAATACTCGAAGAATGGGCGCATACTTCTGGTCTGAATGATCTGACCGAGATGACACTACTGGCAAGTTTCGAGGCGGTTGAACAGCGTATCAGCGTAGATACCGTCAATTCGCATAACAAGCAGAATCAATTACTTGTTCATGGATGCAATGCGCTTGGCTTTCAAGCCAATGTGCTGCGCAATAACGCGCTTGGCTGCGAGCAGCGCTGTGGCTTCTGTGGCTTTGGTTGCCGTTATGGGTGCAAACAATCCACAATGAAGACCTACTTACAAGATGCATATAACCATGGTGCGCGCATCATTGTGAGTTGTTCCGCTGAAAAGGTGCTCATCGAAAATGGGAAAGTAGTAGGTGTCAAAGCCACAGCGATCGATACTGAGACTGGTAAGACACATAGCGTGACTGTCCGCGCTAAAGCCGTTATTGTAGCAGCGGGAGCAGTTCATTCTCCGGCTGTCCTGCTGCGTTCAGGCATAGAAAATCCACACATCGGACGCCATCTGCGCCTGCATCCTACCACGACTGTCGCGGGCGTTTATCCGGAAAAGGTTTATAGCTGGCAGGGTGTAATGCAATCAGCGTATTCGAACGAGTTCGCTTATCTTGATGGTAACTATGGCTACAAACTGGAGGTGCCTCCAGCGCATCCGGGCCTTATTGGCATGGCTACTCCCTGGTATTCACCCCGTGAGTACCGAGAACAGATGCTCCAAACTGCTAACGTCGCGACATTTATCGTACTGACACGCGACAAAGGCGAAGGAACTGTTACAATCGATCGGGATGGTGAACCCGTTCTGGATTATGTTGTCTCCGTTTATGATCGCAAGCATCTCATGCACGGTCTCAGCCAGGCTGCTCGTGCGCATTTCGCAGCTGGCGCTCAGTCGATCATTACCCTGCACAACAAACGCACGCGTATCGATCGACCCGAGGGAGGAACTGTTAGCGAGCAGCAGTTCCGTGAGTATGCTCGCCAGGTTGAGCGCCACGGCATGGGTCCCAACCGTGTTATGATGTTCACTGCCCATCAAATGGGAACCTGTCGTATGGGTGCAGATCCCAAAAACGCTGTCGTTGATGGTAATCATGAAGTATACGGTGTCAAAGGGCTGTTTGTGTGCGATGGAAGTGTCTTTCCTGGGGCTTCGGGCGTTAATCCTATGTTGTCGATTATGGGGCTGGCGCATAGAAGTAGCCAATATATTAAGACGACTATATAGTCGCCAGGTTAATTATCCGGCTCAATCGGCTCTCCCAGTCGTTCGTGGTGATATTCGAGTTCCTGCCTTAGTTCATCAACATAGGTCTCGACCTCGGCGAGGGCAGTATAGGCATCTTCCAGCAGATTGGCATAGTGCTTTTGCTGATCTGGCAACGCTATTTCAGTTTTTTCCATATGTCGCAACGCTTCTAGCTGACCAGTCAGAGTACGAAGCGCTTCTATTGTCGCCTCTATCTCTATTTCATTCATGGATATTACTCCTTACATAAGCTATGAAAAAACATACTTCCTTTCAGTTAGGAATGACTGAGAGTAAGCCACGCTTGTTCATCATGGAAAAGCCCAAAAGCCTCCATAAGGAAGCATACTCAGTTAATAGCAAAATGTCTATACTTTTCTCTCTGGGAACTACTCTTTCTAAATGGAGTGGTACAATACATAGCAGAAAGCGAGGGATAGCATGAAAAAATTTGAAGATCAAAGCGACGGAGGAATAACTATTACCGGCAACAAGGTACAGATACACCTGACCCCTCATGAAGCCTATGCTTTATGGCAATGGCTATCGGCTCGTAAGGACGCCTTTCAGACACATGCGAATGAAAACCAGCTAGAGCTGAAAATTCATCTTTACCAGGAAGACCTGAGCCACTTAGATGAATTGAAAGCTGCTATTCCTGACCTACAGGAACGAGGACCTGTAGCCAAAATACTGGATGCACGATTGGAAACAATTTCTGAGCAAGCATTGCATTTGCTCAAAGAATACCAGATTGAATATCACATTCATCCCTTGCTTGAAGATGACGATGTGTATGCTCAAGGGTAGAGAAAAGCAAAAAATGAGGTCGAGTTGATGAAATACAAGGAGCGAGGGCATCTTGTCCTCGCTCCTTGTATTTCAGTCTTGCCCCAATTCATATCATTGTCAGGGCAAATCTTCACTAAAAGCGACGGCGCTGGCGGCGACGTACGCCTGCAACCGACATGGGCGACAATGGTCTGCCGACCGGATCAATGAACAACGAGCATGGGCCCGCCTTGGCAGGTAGTGATCCATCAAGAACATTGACCTTATAGGTGAGGGCATCTCCGTTAAGCTGCGGATCGCTGATGGTCATCGTCACTTCTTCGGGTACGGCGTCGCCATCCTCCAGAAAGGAAACAACTGCGTTCGGCGGATCCTCTGCGAAGCTGTCTTCGCCCTCACCCCATTGATCGACGAACTTCCTGGAAGTCAGGTGTCCTGCAACCCTTTGGGGTCTGTCAGCAAAGAAGAGGGTCGCGTGTGCCAATCCGTGTAATGTCACGGAGCCATTACTGGTCGTTAGCCCGTGGGCGCTCTGAACAAACAGGGCTTCGATGCTATCGAGGTCCGGTGTAGTATTTTCGCTCATGGATTCGTTCCTTTCGCATATACATTCGTTTTCAAAAAACTGAACAACATACTTATTGTAATCTCTTGGGAAAGAATATACAACACTCAAACACACTATTTTACAATCTTTTTACACTCGGTGAACATTAAACTGGAAGGGTTTGACTAGTATATTTGCACTACTTTAGCCTTGAGATCAGGAGGAATCACATATCAGCCTCAACCTGGACTGCCTTGTGTAATCTGCGCCGGACTCGCCTGTAAACAAGGTCGGCTACTTCGAGGACAATCACCAGTAGCCAGAAATAAAAAGCCAGGTCGTTGCGAAATAAAATGATCGCTATTGAGAGAATAAAAATCATCGGAACCAGGAGGGCACGTAACGCGAAAAACATGATTTCATACCTGCCCATAGACCTGTCTATGAGGCGATGTCCTTGTGCTGCATACCACCAAATCACAAGCAGCATCAGGCCTGTTGCAACCTGCTCTAGGACGTAGAGTATCGCAGTAGTCTGTGATGTCGGATAGGTCACACGCAGCGCGTTGAAGATAGGTTGTAATTCGATGAACACTAAAAAGGCAAAGTTCAGCCAGATTAAAGGCATGTTATGGCGTCTGATGACCATGAAGATGCGATGGTGGGAGAGCCAATAGAACCCCACGATCAAAAAGGTAAAGCTGTACACAGGCAATTGCGCCACTACCGCGCCCAGCACCGTCGAAAAGGGTTGCTGACTGTTGGACTGGACTGTGCTCGTTATGGTGGCAATCAGGAAGGTAAGCGCCACCGCTGTCATATTGTCTGTAATCGAGCACATGCGGAGGGTCCCTTCCAGGTAGATCTCCCTACGATTGCTGTGATAATAGATGGTGTGCAAGAACCAGCCCAGGACATAAAAGGCGAGAAAGATACCCTCGGCAATCCAGACGTTGTAGAACGTGGAGCCAATTGATAAAAGGGTACCGAGTGGTATGATAAGCAATCGAGCAGTGGTGTATCTCAGGTACTCAGTAGGAATATCTTGATCAAGCAAGTGGTCTACTCTCGCAACAACCCACATAAAAAGAAGTGTCATACTGGTGACCATTTGTGTGACGGCAAATACTTGCCAGACCCCTGACTGGTTGCCATATTGGTAGAAGAATAAAACAGGGACGGGGAGAAAGACGATCGATGCCAGAAACAATACATTCAAGATGATGAAAAAGCTACTGGATCGCTTGAGGTAGGTGAGGATGCGGTAGTGGGAGACCCAGGAACTGGCGACCACAAGATAGGTGGGGAGAAAAAATAATATTTTTGGTAATATGTCTTGCCTGATGAAGTTTTGTAGCTGAGACGTGCTTAAGCCATCAGGTGGAAGTGCAATGTTGACGACGAAGAGCGTGAATGCGACGGCTATCACACAATCGCTGATACCATAGATACGGGTGACATTCGAACCTTTCGTAGGTTGAAGATCATCAATAAATCGCGTTATCCGCTGCATAGGTGGTGCAGGTGTCACTGGATTTATTGCCGGTGCCTTTTTGTCGGTATGTTGCAGTACCGGAGCTATTGAGTCAGTATTTTGCAGCTCTGAGTCTGGCTCATCGGTGGGTAGCGGTTCGCCTCTGGTTTCCATAGTCACCTGTTGCGCTTTCGGCTATCATCCTTGACTCTTACCATTATACTTCTTTTGTATGAGAAACACGTCATTAAAATATACTATTTTGGCCAACTACAATAACCAGTCAAGGGTATCTTACTCCTAAAAAGGTCGATTCAAAATGAAAGTGGGGTTCCAAGAGCAAGTCAAGCTCTTGGAACCCCACTTTCAAAGTGAAAGACAACACTCAGCTTATGGGAACAATAACAAAACGTCCGTATACCACAAACAAGGTTAATACCAGCAATACCACATTGAACCCGATTTGGGAATATTCACTGCGTCGCCCATGAGTTATCATAGCGCCTATCATTGTCAATGCTAAACCAGCGGCTGCTACTGGCGTTAGCCAGGGTAAGATACCCGTTACAGCTGGGAGAATAAGCCCAATGGCTCCCAGTATTTCTAAAGAGCCGATCAAACGTACTCCTCTGGGTCCAATGTCCTTTACCCATCCCATCCTTGTCTCCAGCCTGTTAATTGGTTGTGTAGCCTTCATAATACCAGCCATCCCAAACGCAAGGGCCAGCAGAATTTGTACAATCCAAAGTATAATGTTCATCGTTTCTTTCTCCCTGGTAATTCATGTGTAAAAACTTGTCGTCATGATTGCTTGTTAGAAATAGAGTTTGGAATGCTGATTACAGAGAGAATTACTCTTTCGTGCAGTTCCCAATGTATCATTAATATCTTTATGGAAGCAATTATATATAAGGAAGTTACTTTTGTCAAGAATGTATTGGTGGGGAAAAATATGGTATACTGTTCCTTATGAAGACATCTAGCCATGCGCAAACAGCCGAACAACTAGAAACCTGCGGCACTCATCCGATAGGTCGTGCTATTCGTTTGCTTGGCGATATGTGGACACTCATGATTGTCTATACCCTCTTAAGTGGGCCCAAACGCTTTGGTGAACTGCTGGATGCGATGGGCAATGTCAGTCCCAAAACGTTGTCCCAACGTCTCAAAATGCTTGAAGAGATCGGTTTTGTGGATCGCCTTGCTTTTGCGGAAATCCCACCTCGTGTCGAATATAACCTGACCGAAAAAGGGTTGGCCCTGGTCGACGTTATAAAGGCGATCGATCAATTTGCTATGCGATATCTTACTGATAGCAAACAGACTTCTTCCGCTTCTCCATCTACACCTCAATCCTGCGAGTAATCAAAGCATGCAAGCAGTATAAATTAGGCGCTCATATTGAGCGCCATGTATCAATGCTATCAGACATTCAACTATATGCTCTTCACCTGTAGAAATTAGCAGTATCTACCTGATGCTTCATCTAACTTCAAAACTGGCGAAAGAGACAATGCATTGTCTGCATTTCTTGAGTACACTGTAAGCAGTATCTTCATGGTTTCTTTCAACGCTGTGGAAATATAGAAGTGGAGCAGCAAACAAGCTTATGAATCAACGCGTAAATTCCCTGCGAGGGCCAGCACAACGAACGGAAGAGAAGTTTAGTTTTAGGAAAGTTCCAGGCGCATTTGTAAGCCTGCCGCGTGTATTGCGCCTGGTGTGGTCGACCAGCGCACTGTTGACGACATTCTTAGGGCTTTTGAATCTCGCACAAGGTTTCGTCCCTGCCATTAGCGTCTCGATTACTGCCCTTGTGATTGACAGTGTTATAAGGGCGATTAACATACACAGTACATCACCTATCTGGTTGCCAATAGGCTTGCAACTTGGAATAGCGCTACTCTCGAGCCTACTTAGTAATTTGAGCAATATCGTACAACAACTCTTGCAGGAACAGGTGTCTAACCGCGTGCAATTGGAAATCCTGAAGAAAGCGAACACATTAGACCTGGCATTTTTTGAAAATCCCGAATTTTATGATAAGATGCGCCAGGCTGCGAATCAGTCCACCTATCAACCCGTTTCGATGATTTCTCAAACCTTCGGTCTTGGCCAGACTATCGTAACGCTCGTCTCGTTGATTTTCCTCCTTGTGCACCTGGCATGGTGGCTTGCTATTGTGGCTCTCATCGTCCCTATTCCCGCCTTCTTCTCCAGTACTCGGTATGGTTGGAGGGGGTATCAGCTTATGCGCCGTCAATCGCCTGAGCGCCGCTTGATGGCTTACTTCGTTACGTTGATGACAACCGACACATACAACAAAGAAGTGAAACTCTTCAATCTGGGTGACTATTTCATCGGCAAATTTTGGGATCTTGCAACCGGGTTATATAAACAGGACAAGAAACTGCTCCTGCGCCGTTACAATATTAACTTTCTCTGGACTGGGCTCACAGTAGTAGCGAATACCGCAATTTACCTCTATGTCGCGCTGCAAGCAGTAGCAGGTCGTATTACTCTGGGTGGTCTGACCTTGTATACGCAAACGGCGGTGCAAGTTGGGCAGAACTTCCAGAGCTTGTTAAACGGCATCTCCAATACATACGAGAATACCTTATATGTGAATACGCTGTTCGATTTCCTTGAATACCAGCCCGGTATTGTTTCTCCTCCAAAACCGCAACCGGTAGAACTACCCAGGAACGTGGATGGACTCGATATAGAGTTCCGCGATGTCAGTTTCACCTATCCAGGGAAGGAACCTGAGACACACGCGGCTTTGAGACATGCCAGTTTCACCATACGTGCAGGTGAGGCAGTTGCCCTGGTTGGACGCAATGGCGCAGGCAAGACGACCCTGGTCAAACTGCTTACACGACTCTACGATCCGGATGAAGGTGAGATTTTAATCGGCGGTCGCAATATCAAAGAGTACGACTTAAAGGAACTGCGCGAACAAGTTGGCGTCATCTTCCAGGATTACGTGAATTACTATATGACCGCGCAAGAAAATATCGGAGTAGGGCGAGTAGAGCATATTGAGCAAAGAGATTTGGTGATGAGTGCTGCAAGTAAAAGCGGAGCTAGTGCTGTAATTGAGAAACTTCCTAATGGTTACGATACCATGCTTGGACGCTGGTTTAAAGACCTCAAGGATAGCACTCAACTGAGCGGTGGCGAGTGGCAAAAGATTGCACTGGCAAGAGCTTTCATGCGTGATGCTCGTATTCTTGTGCTGGACGAGCCGACCAGCGCTCTCGATGCTCAGGCCGAATACGAAGTATTCACAAAGTTCCGTGAGCTAACCAAAGGTAAAACCGCCGTTTTCATCAGCCACCGCTTTAGCACTGTGCGCCTGGCAGATCGCATTTTCGTGATTGAGAACGGGAGCATTATTGAGAGCGGTTCGCACGAAGAACTTATAGCGTTGGATGGTCGCTATGCTCAGTTGTTCAACTTGCAGGCTGAGGCGTATCGCTGATTGTTTCTCTCGTTTCAAGTGTAACCCTCTGCGTATCTCCATATAGGGGAGTCCGAAAATTTTTCGGATAAATGATGCTGTGCTGATAAGGCACAGCAGCAGTATTTCATTAGCTTAGCTTTCAAGGAGGTACATTCATGCATTTTCGGTTAACTCTTATGCGATCACGAATTCTGGCCCCTTTAGCCGTTCTCGTGATGCTATTGGTAGCTGCATTACCAGGTGCAGCGTTCGCCAAAGCCAACGCTGGTTCTCAAGGCTTCTACCAGCAGACGAACCTGGTGTCAGACATTGCTGGCGCCCAATTTACCGATACGAACCTGGTCAATGCCTGGGGATTGGTGCATGGTCCAACCACCCCCTGGTGGGTTGCGGATAATGGAACAGGCGTATCCACACTGTATAACGGCGACGGCGTAAAAGTCCCACTGACTGTCACCATCCCACCTCCTACGGGCAGTCCTGCTGGAACTACGGCAGCACCAACTGGCGTTATCTTCAACGGCAGCGGTGGCTTCAATGTTTCAGAAAACGGTACATCCTTTTCAAGCCTGTTCATTTTTGATACCGAAGATGGCACGATATCCGGCTGGAACCCGACTTTTGCCGACCGGACTCATGCCGTCCTGGCCATGGATCGATCGAACGTAGGGAAGGGCGCAGTCTACAAAGGACTGGCTATTGGCAGCAATTCCTCTGGAACGTTCATCTTTGCTACCAATTTCCGCTTCGGAACCATCGAGATGTTCGACTCGAATTTTAAACTCGTACGCTCCTTCACCGATCACCATCTTCCGCAAAGTTATGCACCTTTCGGTATCCAGAACATCGGAGGCAACCTCTACGTCACATTTGCGAAGCAGGATGCAGCCAAGCACGACGATGTAGCGGGTCCCGGCCATGGCTTTGTCGATGTCTTTGACACCAATGGGCATTTGATGAGTCGCCTCATTTCGCGTGGTAGACTCAACTCTCCCTGGGGCCTGGCCCTGGCTCCCAATGATTTCGGCCAGTTCAGTAATGACTTGTTGGTCGGTAACTTCGGCGATGGTCACATCAATGCGTTCGATCCAGATACTGGTGCATTTCGCGGTCAACTCAGAGACCAGAAAGGCAATCCCATCGTGATCGATGGCCTGTGGTCCTTGCAATTCGGTAATGGAGCAGCCGCAGGTCCCACCAATACACTCTTCTTCACTGCTGGTATTGATGGTGAAGCACATGGTCTCTTCGGCAAGATTGAGAGTGCGAGCTAAACTTTGACTGGCGAATAATCTACCTGGGTAACCAGAGGCAAAGATGCGAAAGGGCACTCACATTCAAGGTGTGCCCTTTCATTTTGTCTATTTCCTGAAGAGCAAGGAAATTCCCTTGCTAGTAAGTCTCCCCTATGTTACTATGGACTTATAGTGATGAACGAAGCTCTTACCTTGTAAGAAAGGCGCAACGGAAATGACAATGACATCTTCTGGGAGAGTGCCAATGGTAATGCCCGCAGATCATATGCCTGGACCTGAGCAAGGTCACTGGACCTATAAAGATTATGCGGCTCTTCCTGATGACGGGCATCGCTATGAAATTGTGGATGGAGTGTTGTATATGGCCCCGTCACCTAATAGAGGGCATCAAAATGCCGCACTTGAAATTGCCTCCTACTTGCGCACGCATATCAAACTGACAGGACTTGGACAAGTTTACATTGCACCTTTTGATGTTGAATTAAATCCTGGAACAGTCGTACAGCCGGATGTGTTCGTAGTTCTAAACCCAAATCTTGATAAAATTACTGAATCGCGTATCATTGGTGCTCCCGATCTCGTCGTAGAAGTCTCTTCACCAGGTACCGTGGGTTACGATCGGGAGAAGAAGCAGCACGCTTATGCTCACGCCGGTGTGCCAGAATACTGGATTGCTGACCCCTGGTCGCGCACTGTCGAGGTACTCACTTTGGAAGCGGGTGTCTATCGTTCGCTCGGCGTTTTTGAGGGAAAGGCAGTACTCCCCTCACAAGTAGTGCCGGATTTTTTAGTGCATGTCGAGCAGTTTTTCGCTTGATTCGTTCGTATGTGCCTTATCTTCTCTCTATTCCCAACCCGCTTTTAACACTAGATACATCATAGACCTCGCCTCTTTGCTCGTACCCACCGGTAAAGGGATCTTCAGCTAACAGCATTGGAGTATCCAGGTCGATATAGCGAAAACCACCCAGACCCGCCACAAAATGCGTGGCGGCGCTCGTCGCCAGGCGAGACTCCATCATGGCTCCAATCATGAGTTGCGTGTGCGTGGCTCTACAAACTGCCGCAATATCAAATGCCTCAACAAAACCACATTTCATAAGTTTGATATTTACCACGTTGACTGCATCCATCGCGATCAAATGCGCCACATTGGCGGCGTTATATGCGCTTTCATCGGCTGCAATCGGCACTGTTGTATGCTGCGTAACGTACCGCAGTCCCTCGTGATCATCTTTATGTACCGGTTGTTCCAACATGAGCGGGCGAATATCGCGATCATCGAGCGCTTCAAGGTATAGCAATGCCTCGTTTGCCGTATATCCTTGGTTTGCATCCAGCGTCAGGCCCAGTCCTGGCGCTCCTTCGCGGATGGCTTCTACGCGTGCCACATCGTCCCGAATATCGCCTCCAACTTTGATTTTGATGTAGTTTATCCCTCGTGCTACTACATCCTTTGCAAGCTCATAGCCATGCTCAGGCGTCACTATCGGGATACTCATATCTGTTTCGATGGAGGTACTGGCACCACCGAAGAAAATATAAAGAGGGATTCCATACGAGTGTGTTAGCGCGTCAAGCAGCGCCATCTCGATACCTGCAATAGCTGTAATCTGACTGAAATATACACTGCGCATCAATTTCGAAAGGGTGCGCCAGTGAGCTGCATCTTTTCCTTCGATTAGCGTGGCGCATCCTTGAGCAGCAGCCAGCGCCGTCTCCTGGGATTCGCCTGTACTAGGTGGAAAAGGTGCGCTTTCACCGTAACCAACACTGCCATCATAGAGTGTGATTGTAATCAGCACGTTACGTGCTTCAGAAACACTACCTGTGGCGATGGTAAATGGCTCCAGCAGAGGGATATTCAAAGGTTCGACGATGACGGAACGAATGGTGGTGCGAGACATAACATAAACTCCTACAGACTCGTTCGATTGCGCTGTCTATCCGTGTGTCGTTCGATCGCCAGTTCGATCAGGCGATCCATCAATTGGGCAAAAGGTAGACCACTTGCTTCCCATAATTTAGGGTACATACTGATCGAGGTAAAACCGGGTAGCGTATTCACTTCGTTAATGTATACCTGTTCTGTCTCTTTCTCAATAAAGAAATCGACACGCGCGAGACCACTGAGGTCTAGTGCAAGGAAAGCCTGCACTGCCTGGTGGCGTACTTCTTCCGCTGTTGCCTGCGCTATATGCGCGGGTATAACCACCTGTGATTTGCCATCAATATATTTGGCGCGATAGTCGTAGAACTCGTTGCTGGAGATAACCTCGCCAACAACTGATGCGATCGGTTCGTCATTGCCAAGCACTGCGCACTCTACTTCGCGACAATTAAGACCGCGCTCAATGATAATCTTGTGGTCGTATTCCGCTGCTACATTGATGGCATGTTCCAGTTCAATACGATCATGGGCCTTATTTACGCCGACACTTGAACCCAGGTTGACTGGTTTGACGAAACAGGGGAAGCCTAATTGTTGCTCGACAGCATCCAAAATAATCTCAGGTGAACGTTCCCATTGATTGCGCCTGTATACCAGGTACTCAGCTACAGGCAGACCCACTGCCTGAAAAACAAGCTTCATCTTTTCTTTGTCCATGCCCAGGGCGGATCCCAACACGCCACAGCCAACATAAGGCACATTGGCCATTTCTAGCAATCCTTGCAGTGCGCCATCTTCACCATAAGTGCCATGCAAAACAGGAAAAATAACGTCAAGTGCACCTTTATTGCCGAGTTCCTCACCATTCTCAACAGGAATCAGACGGTGTAGGCGTGGATCACCGGTCAATGTAACAGCCGTTGTTGTCTCCATACCCGTCTCGTGTGTGGCGTTCGGCTCAGCCGCTCTTAAAGTGCGCGGCTCTGCTCCTAACAACCACGATCCTTCCTTTGTGATACCAATCGGCACAATCTCATATTTGTCACGATCCAGGTTTTTCATCACCGACTCAGCCGAGGCAAGCGATACTTCATGTTCGCCTGAGCGCCCTCCAAAGATAAGGCCTATGCGGATCTTCTTTTTCTCCATGCTACAATCCTTTCATTAGTATAGCTCATTACAACATGGGTAGCATGGTTTCCATGCGCATCCCTCGTGAGCCTTTGAGCACGACGAGGTCTTCGCTGTGTACCTCGCGTTTAAGCAAGTTTGCAGCGGCCTCTTTGGCAGACTCTAATTCCGAAGCATTCTCGACATCTGTGCGAAAATAGTGGATGTTTTTTTCAAGCATGCCAGACTGCATTGCTCCCTCGACATAGAAACGGGCCTGGTCGCCGATCGCGACAAGGTAATCTATCGTTCCTACCAACTCTTTGCCGCAAGCAATATGCTCCTCAGGCGCATATTGACCCAGTTCGAAGATATCACCAAGTACTGCCCATCGTTTCCCTGATGTGGAAAGTTTAGTAGTTCTCATGGCAGCTAGTATGGCAATAATTGATTGACGATTAGCGTTATACGTGTCATCGATTAATGTGCTGCCATTTGGCCCTGGTTTTATTTCTCCTCGTCCTTTAGCAGGTAGTAGGCTCTCCAATGCAGCGCAAATTTCATCAAAATTCATCTGCGCTGCACATCCAGCCGAGGCGGCAGCCAGGGCTATCATCACACCATGGGCTCCCGGTAAATGTAAGTGCACTCGCTTCTGCCGACCTGCATAACGTAATATGAAACTAAGTCCTCGCAAGGCGTCACCTTGAATGTCGCTGCCGCGTACATCAGCAGCCTGGCTAAGACCAAAATAGAGTATTCGAGCTTTTGTCTTTGTACCCATGCTACGTACATGTACGTCATCGTAGTTGAGAATGGCAATGCCCTCCGATGTTAGCGCTTGTACCAACTCGCTTTTAGCTATGATTACGCGCTCCTGACTACCAAAGTACTCAAGGTGCGCAGCTCCGATGTTTGTGATGATTGACCAGTTGGGTCTTGCTATCGTCTCGCACAGCCAGGTCAGCTCTCCTACCCACTGCGCCCCCATTTCTAGTACAGCATAGCGGTTCTCTGGTTCTAGGCGTAACAGTGTCAGTGGATAGCCGATCTCATTGTTATAAGAGGCAAAGGTTTTGAGGGTAGGCGCCAGCCGATTTAGAATTGCCGCTGTTGCATCTTTGGTACTTGTTTTACCATTGCTGCCGGTAATACCAATCAGTAGAGTATTCTTCTGTCGTTGTGTGCGCACACGTGCAGTACTATGTAGCGCCTGGATGACATCTGGCACGATGAGTTGCAGGAAATCAGGTGGTACGTCGTTTGATGGTTGAGTGCAGAGTGCAGCCTTAGCTCCTGCTTTTGCAGCTTCGGAGATGTAGCGATGCCCATTTACTTGAGCGCCCTTGATAGCAATAAAAAGGTCTCCCCGTCTGACCTGGCGGCTATCATGCTGCGCGGACGGGAAGACCTGGTATGGATCGGCCACCTCTGAGCTATGCAAGTATATCTTGTCCTCATTGCCTTTCAGTATGTCATTGAGGGTGAACATGTTGTCTCTATCCTCTGCTTCTGTACCGTCGTGGGCGTTGAGCAAATTATACCATGCATTTTATTCTGTTTTTATTCAAGATCGCTTTCTTCTGTGATCGAATATGGCTCAATTGGCACACGATACCCTCGTACCTGGTCACCATTTGTACTGGACTGGGAGCTCCCTTGAACAGGTGTCATAAGATCAGTGGATATAAAGCGAACCAGGCGTTCGATTCGATCCCAGCGTGCTGGATAGCGATCAGCGTAAAACTTCTCTTCCCCTGCAACGTCGTATGTGTAGAATGTATAGTCTTGATCTGCATAACGATAAGCTACCTTGGTGTAAGGAATACGTACCAACTCCATTACCTGCAAGCCTGCTCGTGTTTGCGTACCCTGACTACTGGTGGGGCGAGTTCCTGAGTCATTCTGCTCTTCGCTAGCAGTGTTGGATAATTGGACAGCCAGCCGCCATACTTCAGTGGGAACACCCTCGGGTGGTGCTTCAGCATAGAGAGGTTCGTTTATCTCGGCATTATAGACCAGATCTCCGGTGGCTTTTGCAAAACGTTGTTCTGGAATGATGTTGGTACCCACTATTTGCCTTTGTTCTCGAAGATCAAAGCGACGCACAATCTCATAGTGGCGTGCCACTTTGCCGGTTCCTCCACAATGCACACATAACTCGGTTTTCGCTCCCTTGCAATTCGTACAGACGCGCTTGCCAGTTCCACAGGTGCATTCCACTTCGCCGTTTATGCAATCGGGACAGGGGACCGTTCGCCCTTTAGAGGCGGGATCGACATCGATAGGGTTAGGTATCGGCATACCTTTATCGCGAATTCCTTCAAAGACATCTGAGACTTTTGTATTGACTGCATTTGTTAAACCTTCAGCCTGCCTCTGGAAGTACGGCTTTTTCTTCGTGTCTGACCAGTCGGCGATGTAGCCACGACCACGACAGGTTGTACAACGAATCTTGGTACGCCCCTTACAATCCGGACAAATTACCCAACCGCGGCCAGTACAAGTAGCGCATAGAAGGCGTCCTGTACTATTGCAAGCGATGCATGATAGCTCCTCGTCCAGTCCTTCAACACGAACGCGGCTTTCTGGCGCTCGCAAGCCTGTGACTGGAGGCAGATCATAATCCCACACCGGTAATAGCGGTTGTGGTTTTCCCAATGGCCGACCGGAATAGGGTTCAGATATTATTTCTATACTGCGCGTCTCCCAGCGAGTCTGGATAGTGACTTCCCATACCTCGTCCTCGCTCCAGGAGACAAGATCCATGTATGTGCCTAGATCACGCGCAATTTGCCAGTTCCCAAGACTCCACAAATTAGCAAGATGGCGAATGCGTTCTTCTTCGACACTCCTAGCATGGCGGGGTTCAAGTGGGGTATTCGTTTGCTGCCAGTATTCACCAGCTTTATCTACTACCCGCTTGATTCGCATTTGCGCTTCACTTGTGCCTTCTATTACCTTACGCCGAATTTCTTCGATACGTTTGTCTAGATCGTCTTGATTGGGTTGCTCTGATGAAGGATTCTGTTCCCATTCGTCACCCATAATAAGCTCCTCCCGTCTGCAGGCGCTTATCAATTGCGCCTTATAAACAATGTATAATTCAACATCATATACGAGCATAACCAGATATGGGTTGTAGAAGATCTTTAGATTAGTGCCACAATCTCTTCCTGGACTGGTGTACCAGTTACCTCGACATCGTGTTCATGCACGAGCAGATTGACTTCGCTGCGTATGCCAAACTCTGGCAGGTAGATTCCAGGTTCCATTGAACAGCATGTGGAAGGCAGCAATATTCGATTGTCCTGGGTCTCAAAGTTATCAAGATTCGTGCCGTTACCATGCACTGCAGCGCCAATGCTATGGCCTGTACGATGCACAAAGTAATCTACATACCCTGCATCAGCGATCACTGCACGTGTAGCATCATCGACATCACGTCCCTCAACATGTTGTTTGGCTGATAGTTGTGTATGTATGAAATCTATTCCAGTGTCACGCGCTCTCCGCACAATCTCGAAAATTTCACGTTGAGGCGCTGGAATTTCGTCTCGTGTTCCCGCAAAGGCCATCCAGGTATAGTCGGCCATGATGGCATCTTCTTCGGGGAGACGCGCCCAGAAGTCGAACAAGATTAAATCTCCTCGCCGGATAGGACTGTGATTCTCGCGCGTTGGTTCATAATGCGGATTGCTCGCGTTCGCATTGACTGCTACGTGAGGAGGATCGAATAGCGCCAATCCTGCGTGTTGTATAAGGGTTGTAAACCGCTGTACCACACTATATTCATTGAGTGGTGCATCTGATCGTAGATCGTCGCCCAATGCTGCGAATAGTGCATCTTTCGCAGCAATGAGTCGTCGTCCAGCCTCACGATGGCTTTCCATTTGTGCCTCACCGAGTTGAGCGATAAAGCGCTGCGCCATATTTGCGGAACTGACGACTTCTACATTATAGGAGCGAATCAGTTCAAGCGTACCTCCATCTACACGCGACATGTAAGGGATGGCATTCATGGGGGAGTATTCCATCGCTATACGTCTGCGTGCTGCCAGCAGAGCTTCCAGGAGAGATCTCATCTCCTGCCATGTGCGAAATATACGCTGATCTCCAGGCAATGAGCTCAGTACATGCGCTTCAACGGCGCTGACAAGAGCAGTCGGAGTACCGGATGCGGGAACAAAATAAAACCAACGCCGTGAAAAGAAACTGTCGAGGGAAATTGATAAGATCTGGTACGCGATAGGGTTTGATTTGCGAAAGTCATAAAAGAGCCAGCCATCCAGTCCCTCACTTTGAAGAGCTTCCTGAATTTGTTCAAGGTTCATTACATTCATCCTCCATTTTCGTTTCTGCAGAGCATCACAAATGAATGTACACTTGAAGATACTTCTGTTACGTAGTATTATACGTTCTGGTTAAGTGTATATAATAGTCACCAGGAAGCCTACTCCATAAAAGGTAGCCAGGAAGGGCACCCTGGTAAACGGGCATTAACTTGATGCAAAAGCAGAGATTATCGGAGATTCCCCCCGGTAAATTACCGCCCAGCAAACGAACAGCAAGCCGCTACTCGAGCAGGATGCGCACCTTCATTTATATCTTCCTGCTCTTCACCTTGCTAGTAGGCGGCGCTCTTGCCTATGGCTACTCTTACTTCGAAAGCACCATACAGGCTCCTCTACTGAATTTTTTCCATCCTGTTAGTCGAGGCAACAACGAACCTCCTCCAGATGATAGCGCGATTACAGGACGGCCATGGAATATACTACTACTTGGCAGCGACAACGATAATAAATATAACTTTCCTGCCTTACTTACACAAGTTATGATGATTGTGCATGTTGATCCTGATAACAACAGTG
>WNFY01001266.1_pt1 | contig 26971 bp, 19 predicted proteins | sample 5400091 | NCBI WGS metagenome assembly WNFY01 (sample SAMN13153364, study PRJNA577476) | soil metagenome | isolation source: 60 cm soil or saprolite under grassland replicate 1 | place: USA:California | collected 2016-06-15 | reverse complement strand
CAAAAATATCAGGGGCAATAATTCCTGATAATGAACCCGCCATGCGACCACCCCATATAGCCAACACAGCAGAAATAACTACAAGACAGGGAACCACCAACAGAGCGCCTAATATTTTTGGCATCACAAGATAACTGCGGGTATTGATGCCCATAATTTCAAGCGCATCTATTTGCTCTGTCGTGCGCATGTTGCCCAGCTCACTCGCTATTTTACTGCCCACTACACCTGCAAGCACAATGCTTACAACAGTAGGGGAAAGTTCAAGTATTACACTGTCGCGAACAATCTGTGCAATGGTTTGCTTTGGCACCAGCGGCGTTACCAACTGGTAAGCGGTTTGCACTGTGGTAACCGCACCAAGAAATAATGAAATGATAATTACAATCGGTAAAGAGCCAACACCAATTTCTGAGCATTGGTGCATAAACTCGTTCCAATACATTTTCATATTCTCAGGTCTTGTAAGCATACGTCGAAGCATGAGTAAGAACCTGCCGAGATGATTGAGGAATTTTGATATCAAGGTTAGTTTGTTTTAGAGTTCCAAACGTTTACGAGTTTACAAGTTTGTGATAATTTTCATTTTCACATTTCCCCATTTTCAAATTTTACATTCCACATTTCCATATTTCCACATTTTACATTTCCATATTTTCAAATTAGCACATTACGTTTCCACCTCGGGTTTCTTTTTCTTTAACCGCTTCCACCATTTAGAATGTTGCACCACATCTTCTGTATTTACCCTGCTCTTCATTTGCGCATCCACTACTGCAATATTAGCCATATTAAAAATACTGCGCACCGTACTTCCCAATTGCAAAACATGAACGGGCTTTTTTAGACCAAGCAAAATAGGACCAATTGCATCCGCACCACCCACTTCCTTTAAAAGATTATAAGCAACATTACCTGCTGCAAGATTGGGGAATATCAACACATTCACATCCTGATCTACAAGATCACTGAAGGGGTAATTATCTTTCAAAATTTCTTTATTAAACGGAAGCCATGCCTGCATTTCTCCATCTACCATTAAAGACGGATTACGTTCTTTTACAATTCTTGTTGCTTCAGCAACAAGTTTGGCTTCGGGAGAATCACTGCTGCCAAAATTACTGTAGCTAAGCATGGCAACGCGTGGCGTTATGTTGAAGTTCCTTACTTCTTTTGCAACCATTATTGTTATATCGGCAAGCTCTTCGACAGTAGGATTAAAATTAACTGTTGTATCAGCAAGAAATAAAGGACCTAACTTGGTAAGCAACAGGTACATACCTGCAATTTTTTTCACACCTTCTTCCGTACCAATTATTTGCAATGCGGGACGAATAGCATCAGCATAATTTCTTGTAAGGCCCGATATCATTGCATCCGCGTCACCTGTTTCCACCATCATGCAGCCAAAGTGATTACGTTCAACAATCATCTTTTTACTTTCATAATAATTAAATCCTTTGCGTTGTCTTTTTTTAAAAAATAATTCAGCATAAAGATTTCGCTTCTCTTCCATTTCTTCGCTGCCGGGATCTATGATGGGCAGATCCGATAAATCAATCTGGTTTTCCAAAGCAATTTTTCTTATCCTGGTTTCTTTCCCCAATAATATCGGGTAAGCAATTCCATCATAAAGGTTTTGGAATAATATATTCAGGCCCGAATGCCATGTTCTTTTTATTGTAAGCAAGGTTAACAATATCCGGCACCGGTGTTTTAGCAAGATCCGCCAAAGCCTTTACAGCAGCAAGTTTCATAGCTTCATTTATTTGGCGTGCACGCACATCCAAAGCACCGCGAAAGATATAAGGAAATCCAAGTACATTGTTTACCTGGTTAGGGTAATCGCTTCTTCCGGTAGCCATGATAATATCTTTTCGCACAGCTATTGCATCTTCATAACTTATTTCAGGATCAGGATTGGCCATTGCAAAAACAACAGGATTACGTGCCATGCTTTTAATCATATCCGGCGTAACAATATTGCCAACGCTTAAACCAAGAAATACATCCGCATCTTTCATTGCCTTTTCTAATGTGATATCTGCCTTTTTAAGAGCAAACTTTTTTTTGATTTCATCCAGATCGGTTCTTTCTTCATGCAATAAACCATCTTTATCAAACAAAGTAAAGTTCTCGTACTTTGCTCCAAGGGCTACATATAATTGAACACACGCCATTGCCGCAGCTCCAGCACCACTCACCGCAAAACGCACCCTGTCTATTTTTTTCTTTTGTATTTCCAGTGCATTTAATAAAGCCGCTGAGCTTATGATAGCAGTGCCATGCTGGTCATCGTGCATAACGGGAATATTCAATTCTTCGCGCAACTTTTTTTCAATGTAAAAACATTCAGGAGCTTTTATATCTTCAAGGTTAATGCCGCCGAATGTTGGTTCAAGAGATTTTACAATCTGCACAAACTTATCCGGATCCTTTTCGTTGATCTCTATATCGAATACATCAATATCTGCAAATACTTTAAACAATACACCTTTGCCTTCCATCACTGGTTTACTTGCTTCGGCACCAATATCTCCCAAACCCAATACAGCAGTGCCATTGCTGATTACTGCCACAAGATTTCCTTTTGCGGTATACTTATAAACATCCTCTTTGTTTTTGAAAATTTCTTTGCAGGGCTCTGCTACACCGGGGCTGTAAGCCATTGAAAGATCGCGCTGCGTTTTTGCTTCTTTGGTAGGTACTACTTCAATCTTTCCGGGACGACCTGAAGCATGATATTCTAAAGCTTGTTCTCTTCGTAATTGTTTGGGCATATACTTATTACAATCTTATATTAAACAAAGCTCGCATTTCTTCAACTATTTCTTTACGTGCGGGAATGCCATAACGCATGAAAGCCGGGAACACAACACTGCTTTTTAAAACATTTAAATAAACGTGCAAATTAATGCAAAAGAAATTGATGGTATTCTTTAAGACTGAGGTAAGTCCTGTTTATGAATGGAGAATGTAACAGCGGTTCCCCTTCCCTGTTCAGTTTTGATATCCAGAGTCTCCCCAAGTTTTGAAAGAAGATCGAAACTGAACATTAAGCCCAGCCCTGTTCCCTTTTCATTATTGGTACCTCTTGTTGAAATAAATTCCTTTTTGTCAATCTTATCTAAAATATCTTTTGAAATGCCCGCACCATGATCTTTAACTGTAACCAGCATTGAGCCACTTTTTTGTTCTGACTTTATTTCAATTCGTGCACCGGGTTTTGTGAATTTTATAGCGTTGGACAAAAGGTTGCGGAGCACTGCATGGATAATTTCTTTATCACTCACTACTTCAGTTGAAGGCTGAATAAGATTATGCACTTTAAGATTTTTATCCTCTATTGAATGATTGTATAAAGCTTTTACATCTTCTGCAAGAAAATGCAAATCAAAAGGAGCTTTATTTACATTTACTGAATGTATTTGTTCTCTTGCCCAAAGCAAAGTATTATCAAGCATGGTAATAAGGTGTCGGATATCATGATCAAGCATCCTGCTGAGTCTGCCAAATTCTTCCTCCTCAAGAATTTTTTGCCTTGTTAAATAAAGTGTGTTTTGCAAAGAGGTAAGCGGTGAACGAACATCATGGGCTATCATAGAGATCAACTTATCCTTTACCGTATTTATTACTGCCAGTTCATTTTTCTTTACTTCAGTTGCATGCTGCATTTCCTTAACTGATATTAATGCTGCATTTTTTTGCTTATACAATAAAGCCAGGAAGGTACCGGCAATAAGCAATGCAATACCTGTTACTGCAAAAATGGTCATTTGCTGTTGTTGCAAATTATTCTGAAGTTTTAGCTGCTCGTTCTCCTTTTCTTTGCGCTGCACATCAAACTCAACCAGCATACGCAGCGTAGCTTTTGTTTTTCCTTCATTATAGACACTATCATACAATAAGGCGTAATTCTGCATATGCTCAAGCGCTTCTTTATAATTACCCAATGCTGAATCCACCTTTGCCATATAAGTAAGGTATGTTAACTGGGGTTCAGTAATACCTGCCTTTTTTATTTTCGTAAATTCTTCATGAAATATTTTTGAAGCTGCATCGTAATTCTTTTCTCCCCATGCTACCATTCCCAAACCCAATACAGCAAGTGCATAATCTGCTTCTGAAACATCATTTTTATCGTATGTGAGAATAGTTTTTGTAAAATATTCTTTTGCTTTTTTATACATACCCCTTTCTATATACATATCACCCATTTGCTGGTATACATCCGTTATCTGGTAAGGTTCATCAAGTTGGGTAAATAGTGATAACGCATATTTAAAATGATATTCTGCTGAATCATAACTACCACGGGAGGCAAAAACTTTGGCAAGACTAATTTCAGCATCTCCTAACTGATCAAGATTATTAACCTGTTTAAACAGGATACCAGCTTTTCTTAAAAAATCTTCAGCAAGTTTATCATTTTTAAGACCAATATATTCTGCTCCCAAATGATTATATGCAGATGCCTTATCAGAAGGGTTGGATGATTTTTCTGCATAATGCAAAGCTTGTAATGTATAACCCAAAGCCTTTCCCCATTCACTTTCCATTTCGTATACATATCCTATTCCGATATAAGCCTTCTGCAGCCAGTAACCTGCATTAATCTTCAGTGCTATTTCATGCTGACGAAAATAAGTGCTTAAAGCTTCTGTGGTTTTTCGTTCCCATGTGTACACAATTCCCAATTGATATAAGGCAGCGCATATAAGAAGATCATTATTTACCTTATTGCTCATTTGTAATGCTTCTTTGGCATAATACTCTGAATTTTTCAGATTATTTGTTTGGTACAAATACGATAAATAAATCAATGCGTTTACACGCACTGAATCTTCCTTCATGTGCTTTTTTAAAATAATAAACGTGCTGTCAATTGCTTTTTGTTGACCATAAGCAGAGAAGCAAAGAGGAAAAAGGCAAAGAAGAATTGAGCGTTTACAAAAATGCTCAAAAGCAATGTAGTTTTTTTTCATGTTTACACATACTATTTTGAACAAGGTTTAAGCATAGCACCTAACCAGGCCATTATGCCCATACCTGTTTCAATTGCGTTTTCATCAATATTGAATTTTGACGTATGTACATTGTGTACAATTCCTTTTGATTCATTTCTTACACCCAGCCTAAAAAAACAACCGGGGATTTTTTGTGTATAGTATCCAAAGTCCTCAGCGCCCATTCGCAATTCGGTTTCAGAAACATTTTCAGCGCCGAGAAAATCAGTGGAAAGAGTTTTTGCAGCAGGGGTTAGTTTTTCATCATTATCAACAACAGGGTATCCCACATCAATATTTATTTCTGCTTCAGCACCCATGGATTCGGTAAGGCCAATCGTCAGTTTGGTAATTAATTCATGCGCTTTATATCGCCAGTTCTCATCCATTGCACGGAATGTACCCATTAATTTTACTTCGGCAGGAATTACATTGGTTGTATTGCCACCCTGAAAAGAACATATAGATAAAACGGAAGGAGAAACAGGATTGTTGTTCCTGCTGATAATTTGTTGTAAACTTACAATGAGTTGTGAGGCTATTAATATTGTATCGGCGGTAAGATGAGGTGCTGCAGCATGACCTCCATTGCCTTTGATTGTAATATAAATTTCATCAGCACTTGCCATTACCCTTCCGGAGCGAAAACTAAGCTTTCCTGTTTCTAATCCGGGATGCACATGTAAAGCCACAATCCCTTGAGGAACTGGGTTTTCAAGCACACCTTCCTTTATCATGAGACTTGCTCCGCCGGGATTTCTTTCTTCACCTGGTTGAAAAATCAGCTTTACAGTTCCTTCCCATTCATCTTTTAAATCATTAAGAATTTTTGCTGCTCCTAATAAACATGTTGTATGCACATCATGCCCGCAAGCGTGCATCACGCCTTCATTTACCGATTTATACACTACTTCATTTTCTTCTTTTATTGGCAGCGCATCCATATCTGCACGTAATGCAATTGCACGGCTGTCAGGATTTTTCCCCTTAATGATCCCTGCCACACCTGTGCCGGCGATAACATCGAAGGGAATTAAAAATTCATTTAATTTTTGCTGTACGAATTCTGAGGTTTTAAATTCTTTATAGCTCAATTCAGGATGGGCATGCAAATGATGCCTTATTTCTATAAAGCGGTCGTGATAATTACAGGCATAGGCTTGTATTTTCTCTTTAACCATATTGAATCTATTTCTCAATTTGAAGTAGTATCTTCTTCTTCTTTAGAAGTATATTCAATTACATCCTCCACAATATACGTATTCTGCGGAAATTTTTGCAAAAGCCGGCTTTGAAAAGAGGCAGCATCTGATCTGTGAAAGAAATTACCAATCCTCACTTTGAAATATGGAGATTGAAACAATACATAGGTTTGCTGATCAGGAAACATTTTCAGTAACTCATATTTTAATTTAAATGCTTCATCGCGGCTGCGTGTGTTTAGTAGCTGCAAACGATAACCTTTGTACAATCCGCTGCTTGTCATCTTAGAGGTTAATTTATTTACCGCACTTTGTTTTTCGGTGAGTATATCAAGGCGAGAATCTTTATGAACAATAATAGTATCTGCAGCAAAAGATGTCTTGTACAACAAGATTAAGCTCAATATAACTACTATTTGTTTCATTGGTTATAACAAAGTAATGATAAAAAATAATGCCAAATGAAGATCGAATAAAGAGCAAGGATTAAGAATTTTGAATGAACATTGAGTGTTGATTTTTGAATATTAATTATTTACTTCACCATCTAATATTCCTTGTTCAATGTTCCTTCTTCATTATTCATTCCCTGTTGCATAATGGCAACACTTGCACTGCAACCCAAACGATTAGCTCCTGCTTCAATCAACTGCATAGCAAACTTATAAGTACGTATTCCGCCTGAGGCTTTTATTTGAATATGTGATGGCAAATATTTGCGCATCAATTGCACTGCTTCAACAGAGGCACCTTTTTCTGCATAACCCGTGGAAGTCTTAAGATAATCAATACCTCCTGCACCGTATAATTTGCAGCACTTAATAATTTCCTCTTCAGTCAATAAGCCTGTTTCAATAATAATTTTTACAATCTTTTTATGCTGTTTAATAATGGGCATTATATGATTTATTTCATTAGCAAGATATGTCCAGTCATTATTTTTTAAAGCAATTAAATTAATTACAATATCCAATTCATCTGTACCGTCTGCGATGGCAAGTAATATCTCTGCAAGCTTTGCTTCAATTGCAGAATAACCAAACGGGAAACCAATTACAGTAGCCGTTTTCACCTGTGAGCCTACCAATAATTGCTTTGTTTTCTTTACAAAAGGGGGCGGCACGCAAACTGCTGCAAAATTATATTCTTTTGCTTCGGCGCATATTTTTTCAATCTCGGCAATAAGCGTTGTAGGTTTTAGTATGGTGTGATCTATGTATTTATTTAAATGCATAAATTTTTTTATGGTCAGGCAAGATAATATTATTCAGCTTCTGTTGCGCCTGCAACTTCGTGAGCCGCACACTTACACCCTATAACCCAACTAAGCAATTTTACCGGATAATTCCCATCATAAGAGGACAACGGGACGAGAAGTTAAACAGCTCTGAAAAGATTTTAAGTCGGAGTGATTAATCCTCAGCCATCAACCCTTTCCGCATTTTTTTACACTTAATTTAATTGTCGAAACCCCTATCTTTGCCGCTCACAAAAAAAATTTGTAAACCCTATCTTATATGCAACTGAAAGGTTTAGTGCGGTTTTTTGCCATTGCGCTTATTCTTATTTGTCTTTATCAATTGTCGTTTACCTGGATTGTGCGAAGCCATGAAAAGAGTATGGAGGAAAGAGCAAGAGCACAGGTAAAAGCAAACTTTTTGTCTCCTGAAACAAAGTATACTGGCAACAAAGAATTGCAGGCTGCTTATGCGGATTCTCTTGTCAATATAGAGAAGCAAAGAAAGCAGCGCTTGCTTGATAGCACAAAGGACACTAAAATTGGCCCTTTTAATCTAACTACTTACCAGGACGCAAAAGATAAGGAATTAATGCTGGGCCTGGATTTGCAGGGTGGTATGAGTGTTACAATGGAAGTGGGGCTTGATGGTCTGATACGCTCACTGGCTAATTTTCCAAAAGATCCTGCTTTTAATACGGCACTCAATAACGCTGTAATGCGCAAAGCAACCGGTAATGCTGACTTAATAAGTTTATTTGGTGAAGAGTTTAGAAAAGTTTCTAAGGGTGCAAAGCTTGCTCCTTATTTTTCTACCCGCAGTGATAATAAAATAAAAGTGGATGCATCTGATGATGCGGTATTGAATTATTTACGTGCACAGGCAGGAGATGCTTTTAATAATACCGTACGTATACTTACCACAAGAATAGACAGGTTTGGAGTTGCTTCTCCTACTATTAATCCTAATGCGGCAAAGGGTATTATAAATATTGAACTGGCTGGGATTAACGATCCGGAGAGGGTTCGTCGTTATTTACAATCAACAGCAAATCTGCAGTTTTTTGAAGTATATAATGTAGGTGATATAGCAGAGGCATTACAAAGTGCGGACAAAGCTGTTTCAGATTATCTGAAAGGCACCAGTGCATCTGATACAACGGTTGCCAAAACAGATACAACAAAAAAAGCACAACAGCCTCCGGCCAATGTTGATACTACCAAAACATATACTTTATCAGGAACAGATACTGCTAAAAAAACAGGCACAGTCAAAACAACAGATTCAGCAAAACTGAGAAAAAACGAAAACCCTATTTTCAGTCTATTTGCAGGTGTTGCACAAGGACAAAGAGATCAGAATGGCAGCGTTCATTTTCCTGCTTATATAGGATATGTAATGAAAAAAGATACTGGTTTACTTGGCTCTTATTTTCGAATGGATATAGTAAGCAGTAAACTTCCCGGCAATCTTGTTTTCATGTATGGCACCGCAGAAGACAACAAAGGCAATGTTTTAAAAGACAGGCTGTGTTTGTATGCTATAAAAACATTAGATAATGGTTCAGCGAAACTGGAAGGTGAACATGTAAGCAGTGCAAGACAGGATTATGATGAAAAAGGAAAACCTGCCATAAGCATGAACATGGATGCATTGGGTACAAGAATATGGGGCAAAATGACAAGCGATAATGTTGGCAAACCCATAGCGATTGTACTGGATAATTTTGTTTATAGTGCACCCAATGTATTGAATCCTATTCCTAATGGAAGTTCGCAAATCTCTGGCAATTTCAGCATTACAGAAGCACAGGATCTTGCAGATATTCTTCAGTCAGGTAAACTGCCTGCGCCTGCCAAAATTGTTGCAGAACAGGTAGTAGGTCCAACGTTGGGACAGGCGGCGGTAGCAGGCGGCGCACTTTCCTTCCTCATTTCTTTCATAGTGATATTTGCATTAATGTTAATCTATTACAATACCGCAGGGTGGGTAGCAAATATTGCTTTAATACTGAACCTTCTTTTTACAATAGGTATACTTGCTGCCCTTGGCTTTACACTTACAGCGCCCGGTATTGCAGGTTTGGTACTTACCATTGGTATGGCTGTAGATACCAACGTAATTATTTTTGAAAGAATAAAAGAGGAATTAAGCAGAGGTAAAGGTTATTTAACAGCAGTTTCTGATGGTTATAAACGTTCTTATGCACCTGTATTGGATGCACACGTTACAACATTCTTAACCGCGGCGATTCTTTTCATTTTTGGATTAGGCCCCGTACTTGGCTTTGCAACAACGCAGATGCTAGGTATTACATTATCTCTGTTCTGCGGTATTCTTGTTTCCCGTTTGATAACAGATTTTTATACCAATAAGCAAAGACATTTTGAATATTTTACAGCCATTTCAAAGAAAATATTCACGCATGGAACTTTTAAATTTATTGAATACAGAAAGATTGCTTATGGTATATCCGTCGTTGTGTTAATACTTGGTATCAGTTCCTACTTTCATGGTTTTGATAAAGGTGTGGAGTTTGAAGGTGGTCGTAGTTATACAATTAAATTTGCAAAGGCACCTAATATTGAAGATGTAAGAAATGAGCTAAAAAAAGTTCTTGTTGAATTCCCGACTATCAAAACGATAAATACAAATGATCAGTTAAACATTACTACATCTTATAAGATAACACAAACAGGAAATAACGTTGATTCTATAGTAGAAGCTACGCTGTTCACCGGCTTGCAAAAATTCTTACCACCGGGAACAACATTCAGAGAATTTGATACTAAATTCAAGCAAAGTTCTCAAACAGTTTTGCCTACTATTTCTGAAGATCTTAAGAGTGGTGCTGCAAAAGCAACAATAATAGCAATCATTGTAATTTGTTTATACATCTTCATTCGTTTCCGCGACTGGAGATATTCGCTTGGAACAATTGTATCATTGCTGCACGACGTATTAGTTACTTTGGCGGTGTTCAGTTATGCAAGAAACTGGGGACTTGGTTTTCCTCTTGAAATTGATCAGTATTTTATTGCCGCTGTGCTTACTGTAATTGGTTTCTCCATGAACGATACAGTTATTGTTTATGACAGAATACGCGAAGATTCAAGACTAATGAAAGGTGCTGATAAAGCCACCATTATCAACACGGCAATTAGTCAAACACTTAGCCGTACTGTTATGACGTCATTGACCGTGTTCCTTACCATCCTCATTCTCTTTATATTTGGGGGTGAGGTAACAAGGGGATTTGCATTTGCCATGCTGGTAGGTGTAATCACAGGTACCTATTCTTCTATCTTTGTGGCAGCGCCAATACTCGTTGATTTCGCAAAAGATCGGCCATTGGGAAAACAGGAACAAAAGAAAACGAAAGCAGCACTCGTTAAATAAGAAAGTTGTTTGTTGTTAAAATAAAAAAGAGCTGTTCTAAAAGAGCGGCTTTTTTATTGTCATTATTGTCATTAAAAAATTTAGATGCAAAATGATGCACTTCTATTTATCTAAGATTTATTATGATCTCATGATTTTATTTTTATGACATCATCTGTTCAAAACAATACTGAAGCCATCATGCTTTTTCGCAGGTTGGATTCATAATAATATTTACTATTATTGTATCTTTAAAATGTTTGCTGTAACTTGTTTTTTGTTTTAATTCCCGCTCAATTTCACTTGAAAAATCTGTTATCCACAAAGAAAAAATTAACTCAAAATTCCTTCAGAATTTTTTATCCACCTCTTAACAAACTTTTATAATTGTATTATGTCAAAACATTCGTAAAACACAAAATGAGAACAGAATTGGGTATTAAGATTGCATTATAAAATCATTCATTCAAAAAGTAAAAAATAATTATGAAAACGAAATTCAACATTGTACTCGGTGCGTTATTACTTACCGCACTTATGTCATGCAGTACGGGGCGTTATGCATCTGCCCAGTACGATGCAAATGAAGATGCATATTCTAATTCAAACGGTAATTCTGATAATTACGATAACAATAATAATAATTACGACAATAACAGCAATTACGACAACAACAATTATAATGAGTCTGGCTCGCCGGATGTAAGTATTGATGTATTCGTAGACCAGCTTAGTCCTTACGGAAGATGGGTAACGTCTCCTTCTTATGGACAAGTATGGATTTGTAACGAACAGGGATTTACGCCTTATTACACCAATGGTCATTGGGTTTACTCAAATTTTGGCTGGACATGGGTTTCGAACTATAATTGGGGTTGGGCTCCATTCCATTACGGACGCTGGGCTTATGATCCTTTCTATGGTTGGATGTGGGTACCAGGCTATGAATGGGGACCGGCATGGGTTGGCTGGCGTACCGGTGGTGATTATTATGGTTGGGCACCGCTTGCACCTGGTATAAATATTAGTCTTGGATTTGGATTTGGCAATTACATGCCGGCAGATAGATGGTGCTTTGTGCCAAGACGTTATATTTCAAATCCCTACTTCCATCGTTATGCACTTGACAGAGGCAGAAACATTACCATTATCAACAATACAACGATAATTAGAAACACTAATATTTATCGTAATGCAAGGTATGTTGTGGGACCTGACAGACGAGAAGTGGAAAGAGTAACTGGTAACAGAATAAATACTGTAAGAATAAATAATGATTCAAGACCGGGTACACGCGTGGTTAATAATAATACTATAAACATGTACAAACCACAGATCAGGAAAAATGATAGGCTTACACCGGAAAGAGTGAATGCAGATAGAACGAGATCTATACAGGCACAGCCAAACCGTAATGTAGCGCCTCAGCAAAATTCTAATCAGCCGCCTCAACAAAAAAGGGAAGTTATAAGAAGCCCACAACAAAATAATACTCCGCCTCCTGTACGGGAAAGAGATCGCAGGCCAAACAAACCAAATATTAATGATAGAATAAATGATAACGATCCCGGCATAAGAAGGCGTGACAACAACGATCAAAATATTCCTGATGTAAGGGCAGAGAATAATCATGAGAATATGCCGTCTCAATCAAACAGGAATAACCAGAACATAAACAGAAATGACAGGTTTAATCAGCAGGAGAGAATTAATCAACAGAACAGGATCAATGAACAAAATAGGATCAATGAACAAAATAGAATCAATCAGCAAAATAACAACAGGCCTGATTCCAGAATAGAAAGAAGAAATAATAGCGCTTATCAGGACAGGCCAAATCCTAATATGAATCAGCAACCTTCACGGGGATGGCAGCCTGTACAACAGGCACCTCAGCACAGAGTGCAGCAGCCTCAATATCAGCAGCAGCAATCCCAGGGAAATGGCAGAAGACGATATTAAAAGAATGAATGAATAAGTAAGTAAAAAAACCGGTTTTATGTCGGTTTTTTTTGTTTGTAATAGCTTAGCTGTGGTTCACTATAAATAATGAGCGGTTGCAAACAATTTACCAATAGCGCATGCTAGCGATTTACTGATCTTCGATAATCTTGTTATGGTATTGCGAACAAAATAAATTTCAAACAATATAACTGAAACAGAAGCCTATTTTTGCAAAAACTATTATTTTGGATTTAACAAATGTCATCATTATTTCTGTGGTCGCCTTGTTGCTGGGAGGCGGTACTTTATATATTCTGTTTTCAAAAAATGGAGAAGAAAAAAGTACAGAAAGTGCAGGCGCTGATAATAGCCTGGTGAAAATGCAGTTACAGGCTTATGAGCGTTTAATATTATTAACAGACAGGATAGCATTGCCCAATCTTATCAGTCGTGTTAATCAGGCGGGGACAAGTGCAAAGGATATGCAAATGTTGCTTACCCAAAACATAAAGGAAGAGTTTAATTATAATATTACCCAACAGATTTATGTAAGTCCTGATGCATGGACAGCAGTAAAAAATTTGAAAGAGCAAAACATGCTTATCATAAACCAGCTTGCCAATCTTTTGCCACCCAATGCCACAGGAATGGATTTAAATAAAATGCTCCTCGAATACTTGATGAATGACAAAAAAGGCGCCCTACATGAAGTAGTAAGCGAAGTGTTAAGCTATGAGGCAAAGAAGGTTTTAGTTTCTAATCCTTAAAGAAATTTCTCTGTTACGAATGCTGCACTATGACTGATAAAAAAAGATATACTGATAGCGGAATAGAGATCAAAGGAACTTACACAAAATCCACAATCGAAAACTTACAATTGGAAATGCCGGGCGAATGGCCCTTTACGAGAGGCATTCAGCCGGATATGTATCGCGGCAGGCCATGGACAATGCGGCAATATGCAGGTTTCTCCACTGCCGAGGAAAGCAACAAACGTTATCATTACCTTCTTTCGCATGGTGTAAATGGTTTGAGTGTTGCATTTGATTTGCCAACACAAATTGGCTATGACAGTGATCATTTACTTGCAGAAGGTGAAGTGGGCAAAGTTGGCGTTGCTATTGACAGCATTGAAGATATGCAACGTTTATTTGATGGCATACAACTCGAAGAAGTTTCTACTTCAATGACCATTAACGCGACGGGATTTATTTTGCTGGCTTTATATGTTGCTCTTGCCAAACAACAAGCCGTTAATTTGAAAAAAATTTCGGGTACCATTCAAAACGATATTTTAAAAGAGTATGCTGCAAGAGGCACATATATTTATCCACCCAAGTCATCAATGCGCATCGTTACAGATATTTTTGAATGGTGTAGCAATGAATTACCAAAATGGAATACTATTTCAATTTCAGGTTATCATATTCGTGAAGCAGGTAGCACAGCCGTGCAGGAAATAGCTTTCACCTTAAGCAATGGCAAGGCTTATGTAAAAGCCGCGCTGGAAAAAGGCCTGGACATAAATGTATTTGGCAAACGTCTCTCCTTTTTTTTCAATGCACATAATAATTTATTTGAAGAAGTGGCGAAGTTTCGTGCGGCAAGAAGAATGTGGGCAAAGATGATGAAAGAGCTTGGCGCAACTGATGAAAAAGCAATGATGCTTCGCTTTCATGCACAAACCGGAGGAAGTACTTTAACTGCACAACAACCTTTGAATAATATCAGCCGTGTCACTGTTCAAACATTGGCTGCAGTGCTTGGCGGCACACAAAGTTTGCATACAAACGGATACGATGAAGCATTAAGTCTTCCCACAGAAGAAGCGGCCCGCATTGCGTTGCGAACACAACAGATTGTTGCTTTTGAAAGTGGTGTGGCGGATACTGTTGATCCTTTGGCGGGAAGTTATTTTCTTGAATCGCTTACAAATGAAGTGGAACAAAAAGCATGGGAACTTATTAATAAAATTGATGCGATGGGTGGCAGTGTCAGTGCTATTGAACAAGGCTTTATTCAATATGAAATTGCGAGAAGTGCTTATGAGTACCAGAAAAAGATCGAGAACAAAGAAAAGATTATTGTTGGTGTAAACAAGTTTACTGTTGAAGAAGAAAATAATATTCCGCGTCTCAGAGTTGATGACAGCATCCGGGAAGTGCAATCGCAAAAACTAAGATCATTAAGAGAAAAAAGAGATAAAGAAAAAGCAAATTCATCTTTGCAAAAGATTGATGCTGCTGCAAAGGATGGTTCTAACTTAATACCTTTTGTTATTGATGCTGTAGAGAATTATTGCACACTTGGAGAAATTGCTGATACATTAAGAAAAGTATTTGGGGAGTATAAGTAAAATAATTTTTATCCGCAAGATTCTGTGAATGGGCCGGGCTACAATGCTGGGATTAAACTTTTGTTGCGTCGCACTCTTGTACTTTTAGAATTCTTTTCAACAAACTCAGCAATGGATCTGACCGTCCCCGTTTGACTCTAATTCAAATAAATTTTCTTCGTATCAAAACGTCTTCATCGTATGAAAATGCGCGCAACCATTGTAACAACCAACGAAGAACTTTACCAAATTATTCAACTCTCTCATCAAAATCTCCGCACAAAAATTTCTGAAGAAGAAAAAAATTTCCAGGGGTTTGTTTCATGGAATTATTCATTGGAATTACTTCAGAAAATGAATGCACAATATCCTCACGTGATTGTAAAAGATGGTAATAAAATTGCCGGGTATGCACTAGTGGCATTAAAAGAAGCAAGATATTTTCATCCCGATCTTGAAGCAATGATCCATTACCTCGAAGAATTATTATACACTGAAAAAAAGTTGAGTGAGTATAAGTATTATGTGATGGGACAGATTTGTGTAGATAAAGCATATCGTGGTAAGGGAGTATTTGAAATGCTTTATCAGCAACACAAAACATTATTTGAAAAAGATTATGATTTTGTTGTAACAGAAATTTCAACAAGCAATTCACGGTCTTTACGTGCACATGAAAAAGTTGGCTTCAAAACTATTTACTCTTATGCTGATAACTTGGATGAATGGAATGTAGTTTTATGGGATTGGCAATAATCTTAAGCAAGTATATTTCGTTTGAATAAAACCTTTGCCTAATTAATGAAACAACATGAATGCCATCGCTTTGCCAAAGCCTGCTATCTTCTTACCTTCGGGCATGAAACAACAAATCACTTCTATCTTAGAAGTTCTCAAACTTTCTGAGCGACTAAAATTTGAACTTCGGCACAGTTTTACTTCCAGCGGAAGACAGGAAAGTGTTGCCGAACATACATGGAGAATGTCCTTAATGGCCGTACTGATTGAGCCTCTTCTCACAACAAAAATTGACACTGCCCGCCTTCTGAAAATGATCATTATCCATGACCTTGTTGAAGCAGAAGCAAAAGATATTTCTGCATTAGATGTATTGCGCAATCCGGAAATAAAATCAGAAAAAACGGAACGGGAACGGCAGGCAATTGAGCATTTAAAAGAAGCTTTAATAAATACCAATGGAGAAGAAATTTATACCCTGTTTTATGAATTTGAAAATAAAGAAACTTATGAAGCGAAAGTTGCTAATGCTCTTGACAAATTAGAAGTTCAGCTTCAGCATAACCATGCAGACTTTTCTACATGGGAAGAAATTGAATATGATATGTGTTACATGATGGATAAGCATGTTTTGTTTGATGAGACTCTTCTGGAATTAAAAAATCAAATAGAAAAGGAAGCTGAACAAAAAATGAAACAGTTTGGAATTGATACAGATAAAGTAAAGCTGCGTGTGACAAATTAAAATTAGTGCTAACCAGTTGCGCGATTAACTTTATTCATAATGTTTTTTATGCATTATAAAATTTAAAATGATGAACATACGGCGATAAAGACGTCATTAGAATCAAAAGCCGGTATCCAAAAAAATTTTACCTTCGTCTGCAAATCCACTTAACAATTCCATAATCCACGAAAAACATTTCCTAACGCATCCTTGCCTCATTTTTGCACAAAAATTCAAATCGTTTATGAGAAAAATGATGAACACCATTCTAAGCATTTTGCTTTGTGGATGCGCTTTTACTTCAGTGGCACAAGAGACTACTTCTGACGTTACAGGTATTGTAACCGAAAATCAAAAACCCATAGCCGGTGCAACTGTTACCGCACTTCACGTTCCATCAGGTACGAAGTATGCTACAACTACCCGCAATGATGGCAGGTATAATTTGGCAAACTTAAAAGTGGGCGGACCTTATACCATAACGGTAAGCTTTGTAGGATATAAAGAAGAAAAACAGGAGAATGTTCAACTGTTGCTTGGGCAGGAATTTAAGGCTGATTTTGTATTAACTCCAGAATCGGGAGTATTGGAAAATGTGGTTGTAACATCGGCACGGCAGGATAAAGTTTTTAATAATAGTCATACCGGTAGCCAGGAAGTTATAAGCCGTACACAGCTTGAAAGACTTCCCACCATAAACGTTCTGTGCAGGATTTTGCAAAACTTACACCCTCTGCAAATGGTTTAAGTTTTGGTGGCCGCAATAGTTATTTCAACAACGTTACAGTTGATGGAGCTAACTTCAATAACGCTTTTGGTTTATCTACAACACTCGGCGGACAAACAAATTCACAGCCTATAAGCCTTGACGCAATAGAACAGATACAGGTAAATATTTCACCTTATGACTTAAGGCAAGGTGGTTTTTCCGGTGCAGGTGTAAACTCTGTTACGCGCAGTGGTACCAATACTTTCCGAGGCTGCCTTTTAGCGGCAGCGGTTATACCATCAATAATAATTTCAATATTGTTATTGCAGAGTTGAATACAAGATTTGGAAACAGGTCATCAAATAAATTGCAGGTAGGTTATACAGCGCTGAGAGATTTCCGTGCAAGCCTTGCCGGTGCTGATTTTCCGCTAGTTGACATTATGAATGGGCAAGGTCAAACTTATACTTCGTTTGGCTACGAACCTTTCACTTACAATAATCTTTTGAACACAGATATTTACCAGTTCTCTGATATTTTCACATGGTATAAAGGATCTCATGAAATTACATTTGGCACGCAGGATTATTATAAGAAATTTAAAAATGGTTTTGCTCCAAATTATGAAGGTGTGTACAGATTTAATACCCTCGCGGATTTCTATAATAGTGCAAACAATGGTGTAGCAAACTCTGTACAATACCAATTGCAATATTCTGCAGAGCCTGATGGTTCATTTCCGTATGCTTATGTTGGTGTGTATGAGCTTGGAGGTTTTGCACAGGATAAATGGAGGATAAAAAATAATTTCACTTTGACTTATGGATTAAGAATTGATGCGCCTCTTTTCAAAAATCAATTTCAATCAAACCCTTATGTGCCTGCTCTTACATTCAGAGATGGAAAACATTACAATATAGGTGAAAAGCCGGGAACCAATCTTTTGATTTCTCCCCGTGCCGGATTTAACTGGGATGTAACTAAAGATCACAAAACACAGGTACGTGGCGGTATTGGTTTATTTGCAGGGCCACCACCCTTTGTATGGATCAGTAACCAGGCAAGCAATAATGGTGTTCAGTTTGGTTCATTCACTTCAACAATACCTTATGCATTTAGTCCTGATATAAACGCTTACAGACCTGAGGCAGGAAAAGAAAATACCTCATACAATCTTGTATTTACCGATCATGATTTTAAATACCCGCAGGTTTTAAAAGCAAGTCTCGCAGTTGACAGAAAATTGCCCGGTGATATTATATTAACCCTCGAAGGCACTTATTCAAAAGATATTAATGCAGTATACTTTCAAAATGTAAACTTGCCGGCGACAGGTATTGCTTTTGCAGGTTCAGACAGAAGAATTCGTTACGACAGTACAAGAATTTACGGAAGCAAAGAGCCTACAGTAACAAACCCCAACATTACAAACGCGATCCTTATGAGCAATACAAATAAGGGTTACGCCTATACCATTACTTTGCAGGTGCAGAAAAATTTCCGTAATATTTATTTCAGTGCTGCTTATACTTTCAGCCGTGCAAAATCCGTGAATGATGGCGGCTCAATTGCAGCAAGTATGTGGAGAGACAGACCTGTAACAAATGATCCTAATGCAGAAGAACTGGGCTTCGGAAATTATTACCAGCCACATCGTGTGATTGCTGCTGCATTTTACAGAAAAGAATATGCAAAACATTTTGCAACTTCTGTTGGGCTGATATTTGAAGCAACATCTGCGGTGTTGGCTCCTATACTTATAATGGGGATGTTAATAACGATGGCACAGGCGGTAATAATGATCTAATTTATATTCCAAAAGATCAAAGTGATATTGCACTCGTTCCTGTAAACACAGGTGCAAGTGCTGGAATAATTACTGATACAAGAACACCGGATCAAATCTGGGCGCAACTGAATAATTATATAAACCAGGATCCCTATTTAAGTAAACATCGTGGAGAAGTTGCACAGCGTAATGCCATTGTTTTCCCATTCTTCAAACATCTTGATTTGAACATCACACAGGATTTTTATGTTTCAACAGGCAAGAACAAAAACAAGCACACACTTCGTTTAACATTCGATGTTATCAATGTGGGTAATATGCTCAACAAGAACTGGGGTATTTATAAAACTTTTACGCTTGGCACTACATCTCAGCCGTACCTTTCATCAATTTCAAAGTATGAAGGCATTGTACCTTCCGGTGATCCAAATGCGGGCAAGCCAATGTTTTCGTTTCCATATTTGGATCCGACAAATCAAATTCCTTTGCAAACAACTTTCAAAGATGATACAGGAATTTTATCACGCTGGCAGGGACAATTTGGTATCCGGTATATGTTCAATTAATGAAGTGACATTATAACAATAAAAAGACCATCATTGCTGATGGTCTTTTTGTTTTATGATATGGGATTGACATTTGCGATTCATGATCCACAATTAACGATTTAAGGAGTTCTTATAAGACTTCTCGTACTACCTTTTCCAAGATATATTTGAAAACCAAATGACAGGGTCAGGCTGCTTGATGTTGGTTCGCTTCCAAAACCGATAATGCCATTATACTTTAACAATGTTTCAAGTCCAATATTTTCTGTAATAAAATATGCATATCCCGGACCCGCACCTAAACCTAAGCCATTTGTATTATCACCCACTGAAGGATTATAACCTTCAATACCAACATTGGCTTCCAAAAAGAAACGTCCGCGTTTTAGCAGGTTAATCGTTGAATCATTGATATAATAACGACCCAATAAACCTACACCATAACTCACATCAGTACCGGCTCCTTTAGCAGTTGATAATCCAAGATTAAGATATGGGCCTATTGCAATATTATTCCTGATAAAAAAAGCCAGTTCTGGATCAATCCGCATATTAAAATTGCCGCCGCTGTTTAAACTTAGATCGAAGTTGGCAATATCTGCACCTACCAATAAATTACCTCTTTGAACCTGTGCTTTAACTGTTGAAACAAACAATACCAATGCGATTGTTACTAATGGAATAATCTTTTTCATAGATGTTGTTTTAGTAAATAAAAGTATTCATAGATGCAACTATAAAAGTATTTATAGAATATAATTAATTCAATAAAGATTACATAAATACTATGCCAATCTCCTGAAGTAAAAACTTATAAGTACGAAGTAGGAGGTATTAAGTAGGAAGTACAAACTATGAGTACGAGGTACAAACTATGAAGTACTAACTATGAGGTACAAGTACAAAACTATGAAGTGTGAAATAGAAATATCAAATACAAAGTAGATGAGTTGAATAATAACTTTAAACCTTGAACTTTAAACTTCTGTACTTCAAACTTTACTTGCCCATTTTAAAAAATAAGGGAATGCTCTTCCCCATGTATTTACATCGTGTGTTCCGTCGGCCAGTGCAAGATATTCCATATCGGCATCAGAATATCCTTTTTGTTTTAGTTCTTTTATAAGATCAAGTGTATCATCGATTGAATCTATAATGCCATTTTGGTTACGGTCTTTTGTTTCGTCAAAGGCGCCACATTCAAAAAAGAATTGTAACTGCGGATAATATTTACCTTTTCTGATTTGATTATGCATGATGCGATCTGTGGCATCATTATATCCTTCTTTATACCCCTTACTCCGCCACCACAATGAACCGCTGAATACACCAGCCTTCGAAAATTCTTTTGGATGATTCCATACAATATCCAATGCACTTAAACCACCCAACGAAAAACCTGCAAAAGATTTTTCTTTAAAAGATTGTACAGAATATGTTTTATAAATAAACGGAAGCAATTCTTTAAAGATAAACTGAGTGTATTGTGGTGCTTTTGCTCCCCTCCCTTTATAATCTTTTTGAGAAGCTGTGCCATATTCCATTTTTCTTTCCGGGCCGCAATGAATACCGATGCATATTAATGGTTCAACAATATTTTGTGCAATGAATGTATCGAGTATTTCTTCAAAGGGCATTTTGGGAAGATCCTGGCCATCATTAATAAGCAACAGACTCACGTTTTCAGGGCGAAGGATATTGGTTGGAAGGTAAGCATCTATCTGTACATTTCTTTCAAGAAAAGAAGATTCAATTTTATTTTGTTCTACAATTATATTGTCAAGAATTATTTTTTCATCAGCCATATTTTCAAAAATAAGAGAAAGCAATGCACTGATAACATGATAGAGATTAAAATATGCTGAAGTTATAAGTGTCCTGCACTTTTGAAGTGTGGGGCACCTTGAGTAAAAGTACAAATTGCATTTTCGAGAGTTTAAATTCAGGAGAACATAAAAGCTATTAAAATTAATTTCCAAAGAATTCATTTACTGAAATACACTAATTCAGATTAGTTTTATAAATTGGCTTCCCAACAATTTTCTCAAACCACTAATCTAACTTACTATGAAAAAGATTGGCATGCTATACGGTCAGGAACGCACTTTTCCACAGGCATTTATAGAAAGAGTAAACAGTAAAAATGTACAGGACATTCACGCAGAGCCGGTGTATATAGACAAAGTAATGCAGGGTGTGCCCACAGGGTATGCTGTAATTTTCGACCGCATAAGCCAGGATGTGCCATTCTATCGTGCCTATCTTAAAAATGCTGCGCTTTGCGGAACAGCGGTAATTAATAATCCTTTTTGGTGGAGTGCCGATGAAAAATTTTTTAATAATTGTCTTGCAACAAAGATCAATGTGCCTGTTCCAAAAACAGTGATTCTTCCCTCGAGAGATTTGCCGGCAGATACCTCTGAAACTTCTTTTGCCAATCTTGCTTATCCTTTGGACTGGCAAAATATTTTTAATTATGTTGGCTTTCCTGCGTACATGAAACCCTTTGCCGGTGGTGGGTGGAAAAGCGTTTATAAATTAACAAGCGTTGAAGATTTTTTTGACAAGCATGCAGAGACAGGCCAATTAGTAATGATGCTTCAGGAGGAAATTGTGTTTGAAGAATATTATCGTTGTTACTGCATCGGAGGTAAGTATGTGCGCATCATGCCCTATGAGCCGCGCAATCCGCATCATCTGCGTTATGCAGCAAGCTTCACGCCTACGCCGGACCGCTTGCAGCAAATGGAGGAAATTGTTTTGCGAATCAATAAATTTCTGGGATACGATTTTAATACTGTTGAACTGGCTGTTCGTGATGGTGTTCCTTTCGCCATTGATTTTTGCAATCCAGCACCAGATGCAGATCGCAATAGCGTTGGCGAAGAAAATTTTGCCTGGGTAGTGGAGACAGCCGCTAATTATGCAATTGAAAAAGCAATGGCATATGAAGATGGAAAAGATAATTTAACATGGCCTGAATATATAAGAAGGAGCGCCGATAAAGAAGTATTATTTGCACAATAAATTTTTAGTTGATGTTTTTTGTGCCGGACTGCAGAATAAACATAAAACTTCTGTTGCGTCGCACTCTTGTGGTTTCTGTTTTTTATTCTGCGAGTTCCAAAAGTTTATAAGTTCAAATGTTGTAAGTTTTATAAACAAATCGTCTTTTGAAACTTGTCAACTTGTAAACTGGGAACTTGAAAACTCGTAAACTTTTTGGAAAGACAACCGATAAAACTATAAACGATAGACAATCATGGCACATCTTAGTTATAAACATTTTACATTAGGCATAGAGGAAGAGTATATGGTTATTGATCCTAAAACACGTGAGCTAAAAAGTCATGAACAAAAGATAGTAACTGAAGGCCAAAAAGTAATTAAAGACAAAGTGAAAGCAGAAATGCACCAGGCCGTGGTAGAAGTGGGTTCTGATATTTGCCAGAATATTGATGAAGCTTATAACGATGTAGCTATATTGAGAAGAACAATTTCACAAATTGCTGGTGATCTGGGTTTATGGATGGGTGCTTCGGGTACGCATCCTTTTAGCCATTGGGAGAGTCAGTTGATAACTGATCATGTTCGCTATAATCAAATCGTAAATGAATTGCAGGAAGCTGCAAGAAGCAATCTCATCTTTGGTTTACATGTGCATGTGGGTATGGAAGACAGGAAGATGGCCATTCATATTGCCAACTCTGCGAGATATTTTCTTCCGCATGTGTATGCATTAAGCAGCAATTCACCTTTTTGGGAAGGAAGAAAAACAGGATACAAATCTTTCCGCACAAAAGTGTTTGATAAATTTCCCCGAACCGGCATCCCCGATTACTTTGAAAGCATCGAATCATACGATAATTATGTAAACCTGCTTATTAAAACAAATTGCATTGACAACGCAAAAAAAATCTGGTGGGATCTGCGTGTGCATCCTTTCTTCAACACGGTTGAGTTTCGTATTTGCGATGTGCCCATGACCGTTAATGAAACCATTGCTATTGCTGCATTATTCCAGGCCATTTGTGCCAAGCTATATAAACTTCGCAGCCAGAATATGAACTTTATAATGTATCACCGTGCATTGATCAATGAAAATAAATGGCGTGCCGGCCGTTATGGTATTGACGGAACGCTGATTGATTTTGGTAAAGAAGCTGAAGTAAACACACGTGTACTTATTTATGAGTTACTTGACTTTGTAGATGACGTGGTTGATCATCTAGGTAACAGACATGCTGTAAATTATGTACATAAAATACTTGATCAGGGCACCGGTGCCGACAGGCAATTAGCAGTATATGATAAATCCCAAAACTTTACCGATGTGGTAGATTATATTCACGAACAGTTTTTAGCTTAAATTATGTTTCTATAATTATTATAGTTGCCTGCCAAAAAATAATTTATATGGCAGGCAACATTTTTTTATTTCCAGGCATCTAATTCTTTTATCGGGGGGTTTTCTCCTAAACCCTTTTTTAAAATTCATTCTAAAAAAACTTATTAATGAAAAGTTAGTTTCAGCAAATGTGAAATGTACTATGGAAGTTCTCACCTAAACCCTTTTTTTATTCATTCAAAAAAAGACTGATTAAAGCGGGACAAGTCATAAAAAATAATTAGCTTGAGGTAATTATTACGAAATAAATTTTACCAGGCAAAATTTTAAACCCATAGGTGACAGAACAGCAACTTATTAAAGGCTGCATACAACGCAATGTTGACTGCCAGCGTATGCTTTTTGAACAATATGCAGGCAGAATGATGACTATTTGCCTGCGCTATTCTTGTGACCGGCCGGAAGCGGAAGACATGTTACAGGAAGCATTTATAAAAATATTTTCTCACATAGGACAATATAAGTTTGAAGGATCATTTGAGGGATGGATGAAACGCATTGTAGTAAACTGTGCGTTAAAAATGATACAGAAAAAAAGGATTCGCTTTTCAGAGCTTAGCAACCAGGACTTAATTCCTACGCAAACAGATTCTTACGCATTATCCAGCTTAACTGAAGATGAACTGCTGAAACTGATCAGCAAGTTGCCGGATGGTTACCGAATTGTTTTCAATTTATATGTGATGGAGGAGTATAGTCATGACGAGATTGCAGTGTTACTTGGTATAGAGGCTACAACAAGCAGGAGTCAATTGGTAAAAGCAAGAAAGCTGTTGCAGAAACAAATTTTATCAAATCAAAAAATTGCCATATAGATGACAGATAATCAATTTGATGAGTTCTTCAGAAATAAGCTTGGAGATTATTCTTCCAAAGTACCTGAAGATATGTGGCGAAGAATTAAAGAAAAGAAAGATAAAGACCGCAAAGTCATTATTCTTTTTTTATTATTGTTATTGATGGTTGGCATTGCAACAAGCTATTTTATTTTCAGAACTACAGAAAATACCAATAAGGAAATTATTGTCTCTTCTCAAAAACACATAAACAACAAGGACGAAAATGTATCTCCGGATCAAAACAAAACACATAAAACAATAAATATGCAACCTGATACAATAAACCGGCAACAAGAAAACAAAAGCTTACCCCGATTCTTTAGCGGGTAATTTTCCCAATCAAATTATAATGAGGCCGGAGGATAATATTTGGATAAAACAGGACAATCACAAAAAATCTTTGTTACAAAAAGATTCTTCATTAAAAGAGCAACAAAAGGTTAGGAATAATAGGGTATCAAAAGATAATGAATCATCAATAATTAATAATCTTTCGCTTGAGGTTTATGTTTCACCTGATATCCCTTTTAGCAAAACTTCGTCAACCAATACTGCTTATTTACAGCGCAAAGACAATGCTTCAAAAATGCAGCTATCTTATACAGTTGGCTTTAAATTAAGCACCTTGTTTGGTGATCATATTTTAGCTAAAATAGGATTTCAATATGCCCAGATAAATGAGAAATTTAGTTATACAAATAAAAATGCAATAAGAACGGTTCCTGTCGTTATTCAAAGATCTTTTGCAGATGGCTACGGAGGAATAAGAACAGTTCTTGATACATCAAATCTTATGCAGGCAGGCACACAGTACAAACTTACTTATAACCATTATAAAAGTATAGATGTACCCATATTGATTGGTTATGAAACTGCTGGCGATCGTTTTAAAGCGGCATTAAGCACAGGTATTATTTTAAATATGAAAACAAGTTACAACGGTGATATACTGGATGCATCCTTAACCCCTGTTGATATCAATTCAATTAACGTGTATAAAAGCAATACGGGCTTAAGCTTCTATTTTGGGTTGGGTCTCGCAACCAGGCTTAACAACAGTTTGCAGTTATTTACAGAGCCTTATATCAGATACCGTTTCACTAATATGACAGGAACATATCAACCATTAAGGCAAAAAATAAATGTGGGTGGTTTATCCTTTGGCTTAAAGTATAATTTTAGAAAATAAAGGCAGCATAAATAATGCAATCGGTATCTACAAACAAATACTTTTCCATGAACCTTTACCTTTCTGTTGTAATAATCGCTGTTCTTTTTGTTTCTTGTAATAAAGAGCCTTCGGATGAATTTTATGTAGACCCTAACAATCCGGTAAATGACACCGCCTGGAGGGACAACGTGTTACCGGATGCCCCCGTGAATAAAATCTTTCAATTGTTTACACCATCCACTCAAACCGATTCATTTGATGTACAAAGAAAGCATAAGCTTCTGTTTAATGACTATTTACAAATAACATTTCCGGGAAATTCCCTTGAGGGAGAAGGTGGAGAAAAAATTACTGGTGTGGCAAAGATTAAAATAGACTACCTGGAGACAAAGGGTGATTTGATTCGCTTTAGACGATCAACTACAAGTGGTGACAAATTATTGGAAAGTGGTGGCGTATTTAATATCGAGGTTACCCAAAACGGGCAGCAATTGAAAATCGCAGCGAATAACTTTATAATGATCCGATACCGGAGTGCCAACCCAGATCCAAATATGGGTGTATTTTATGGAGATACAACTGCCTCCAATATTGATAATTTCAATTGGCTTCCTGCCTCTGATTCCAAGGTAAACATATGGAGTGACTCAGGTTATCAACTCTTCCCTAAAAGGTTCAATTGGATAAACTGTGATAAATTTGTCAATACAACAAATTCCACTACCGTTTTTGCTACATTGCCCGTTAATTTCACAAACAATAATACAGCCGTTTATGTGGTATTTAGAGACATGTTTAGCGTTGTAAGAATGTATCCTGATGTAGATAATCGCTTATTTTATTTCAACAATCTTCCTTTGAGTAATGTTACTATTGTAAGCATTTCCAAAATAGGTGATAATCTTTATTTGGGAACAAAACAAACAACGGTAACTGAGA
>WNFY01002980.1_pt1 | contig 26987 bp, 27 predicted proteins | sample 5400091 | NCBI WGS metagenome assembly WNFY01 (sample SAMN13153364, study PRJNA577476) | soil metagenome | isolation source: 60 cm soil or saprolite under grassland replicate 1 | place: USA:California | collected 2016-06-15 | reverse complement strand
GTGCTTGTGTGCGTTCTCGATCATGATGATTACGGCGTCGACCATCGCGCCGATCGCGATCGCAATGCCGCCGAGCGACATGATGTTCGAGCTGATCCCCTGCCGGTACATCACAGCGAACGAGATCAACACGGCAACTGGCAAAATGATGATTGCAACCAAGGCCCTGCGGAAGTGTAGGAGCAACACAATGCACACAAGCGCGACGACGATGCTTTCTTCGACGAGCTTCTCCTCAAGGGTGGCAACAGCACGATCAATTAAGGCAGTGCGGTCGTAAGCGACTGTGTAGCTCACATCCGGCGGCAATCCTTTCATCGCCTGATCAAGCCGTTTTTTCACGTCCTGAATGACATGGCGCGCATTCGTGCCGTAACGCACGACGACAATACCCCCCACCGTTTCGCCCTCGCCATTCAACTCGGCAATGCCGCGTCGCATCTCCGGCCCGAGCTGCACGTTCGCGACCTGATCAAGCAAAATTGGAACACCGTTTGCGCCGACTCCAACCGCCACCTTCCGCAGATCATCGATCGATTGGATGTATCCACGAACGCGCAGAATAAATTCCTTTTCTGCCATCTCGATAGAACGGCCACCGACTTCACCGTTGCTCTTCTTTACCGCCATGCTGATATCGGCAATTGAAAGGTTGTAAGCACGGAGTTTCGTTGGATCGACTGTTACCTGGTACTGTTTTACAAACCCGCCGATCGATGCGACTTCGGCGACACCTTCAACGGACGTCAGCTGATACTTGAGATACCAATCTTGCATCGAGCGCAGCTCCGCCAGGCTTCGCTCCTTGGAATTAAGCGAATACATGAAAGCCCAGCCGACACCGGTCGCGTCAGGCCCGAGCGCCGGCGTCACATTTTTCGGCAGATTGCCGCCGAGCGAACTGAGGTATTCGAGAACACGGCTCCGCGCCCAGTACGGATCCGTGCCGTCTTCGAAGATGACATAAACGAACGAGAAGCCGTAAAAAGAATAGCCGCGCACGACCTTCGCCCGCGGCACGGAGAGCATCTTCGTCGTGATCGGATACGTGACCTGGTCTTGCACGATTTGCGGTGCTTGTCCCTGCCACTCGGTGTAAATGATAACCTGCGTGTCGGAGAGGTCAGGAATCGCATCGAGCGGAATGTTGCGAACAGCAAAAATACCAGCAAGCGTCAGCGCGATCGTAGCAAGCAGAACGACGAATTTGTTCCGCAGCGAAAAATCGATGACGGCTCGGAGCATTGGTTTCTACTGTTGATGTTCCGGCGGCATAGCGGTCGACGAAGGTGTCGGCGCAGCGCCTTCTTCCGGCAACGGAATGAGAGTCATTCCGCAAATCGGGCATTTGCCGGGGTGGTTGTATTTGATCGAGATGTGCTCCGGCATCGGACAGACGTAGCTGCTCGGAGCCGCCTCGGTTTGTGCCGGCGGAGTCATTGGTTGTGATGTTTGATGCGCGGAGTGATCTGGTGGCAAAGAAGGCGCAGGTGTTTCATTCGGATTCAGCATTTTCTGAACCGCTTCCCGAAGCTGGCTTTCGGAATCGAGCATGAACTGGCCCGATGTCACAACACGTTCGCCTTCCGTTAGTCCGCTGAGCACTTCGTAAGAGTTGTTGTCCGCGCGCGGTCCGAGCCGTACCTCGCGTGGTTCAAAATGGCCATCATCGACGGCGACAAATACAGTGTTTTTCTCTCCGCTTCGAAGCACGGCCGAGTCTGGAACGAGCAGTGCATCGGGTTTGAGTTGAGCTCGCAGCTCAACGGTCGCGAACATTCCCGGCTTCAAGAAGAGCCCTGGATTGTGAAACTCCATCCGCACCCGAGCTGTGCGCGTCTTTTCATCGACAGTCGGATAAATGTAAGTAACTCGGCCGCTAAACTTCCGGTCGGATAAATAGGACAAGCTGACTTCCGCTTCCTGTCCCAACGTTAACAGCGCGAGATCTTGTTCGTAAATCTGCGATTGCACCCACACAATGCCAAGATCAGCGAGACGGTACAATTTCATTCCCGCCTCAACCATTTGACCGCGCACGGCCATTTTCTCGACGACGATCCCATCAATCGGCGCGTCAATCCGCAGCGTTCGTTGTGGTTGTCGACTCTTTTCCAGTTGCGCGATCTGATCTTCTGAGATGTCGAAGAGCTTCAGCTTTTGCCGTGCGCTCGCTTTGAGCCCAGATCCACCGCCTTGATTGAGCGCGAGCACATACTCGTTTTGTGCGCTGTAGAGATCGGGCGAGTAAATATCGAACAGCGGCTCGCCTTTGCGCACTTGTTTGCCAGTTGAGTCGACATAGAGATTCTCGATCCAGCCGCGAAACTTTGTGGTCACATCTGCCAACGCGGTCTCATTGTAATCGATTGCTCCGACCGTTCGGATGATTCGGCGCAGGGGACCTTTAGTCACAACAGCCGTGCGTACATCCATCTTTTGGACGGTGGCCGGATCGGCGGTAATCGTTTTCGATTCGTCCTCGCCTTCGTACACCGGCACCATGTCCATTCCCATGCTGTCCTTGCGAGGCGTCTGGCTGATCTCGCCCAGCATCATGGTCGATTTGTAGTACTTGATTTTGCGCTCGCCGCCGCTTTGGCCTTTAGCCGCGACCGGCGACGGCTGTTTTCGCATCGGCACAAGCTTCATCCCGCAAATCGGACATTTGCCGGGATAATCCTGCACAACTTGCGGGTGCATGCCGCATGTATAGAGGGTTTTGTCCGCGGGATTCGCCCTCTTCGAGCAGGAAGGTGCGAACGCCACCACGAGCAGAAGACAAACCAAGGGAGTGGAAATTAGTTTCATTTTAAGTTTCCGTTCTGAATGTCCAGCGTGGTTCTTCCGATGATCGCGTCTAGTTCCGCGATAGCAGCCTGGTAGTCGGCGAGATGATTGAGCGCCGCGGACTCGGCGTCCTGCAAAGTGCGCCGTGTTGTGATCAATTCCAAAAATCCGCCGGTGCTCGCTTCGTAAGCACTACGACTTGCCCCGACCGTCTGCCGCGCGACCGGCAGAATCTTGTCGCGATAAAGTTTGTATTGATCAGCCGATGTCTGGATTTTTTTGAGCTGATCGCGCACCAGTCCGAGGGCTTCGACTCGCGCGGCATCGAATTCCTGCTGCGCATTTTCCACACTCTTCCGCGCTTCCAAAACTCCTGCCGAATACTTTTTGCCATTCAACCACGGAATAGGAAAGGAAATGCCGACATCGACTTCACTGATTGCCTGAGACGCATCGTTGTAGCGCTGCGCTTTGACATTCAGCGCTGGATCGGGGAACCATTGGCGGTTTGCAAGCTCCACGCGGAATCTCTCCGCGTTGATTCGGCTCTGTGCTCGCTGCAACTCTGGCCGATGTGCAGTGGCGATTGCTTGCAGCGTTGCCAATGAAAGCGCGTGCGAGATGAAGACAAGTTCGGCTGGCCGGCCGAGCGGAGCCTGTGCAGACCGGTTCAACAATACGTTGAGCGCCGACTGCGCCTCGGAAATTTGCCGTTCGATATCGGCACGCATTTCCAATAGCTTCGCCGCGTCGGTCTGCGCTATGAGCACATCAGCTTGCGTGGCTGCTCCGGTCTCATAGCGACTGCGGCTAATTTGCACAAACTGGCCAAGTAAATCTTCGTTGCGTCGATTAACGTCGAGCTGCGCGTAGCCGTTAGCGAGGCGCGCATAAGCAATTCGCGCACGAGAGATCACATCGAGTTCCATGCGGCGCAGATCCTCAAATGCCGCGCCGGCCTCAGCAGTCGCAGCGCGAGCGCGGCTGAGATTTTTGCCCGAGACGGGCACTTCCTGCTCCAGCATTGCCGTTTGATCCATGAACGAGTTCGGTGGAATGCTGACGGAACGCGTCGTCACCGAATCGACGCCCGCACGTAAATCCTCCCACGCCTTCGCTTGCGGCACACGCGCCTTCATCGCCTCCCATTTTGCTCGCGCTGCTTTGATCGACGCGTTGTCGCGAAGCGCACTCTTTACAATTTCACGCTCTGACAAAATGTCGGCGGCATCCGCTGGCACTAGCACGCTCATCAGCCCGATCACCGCCAGCGTAAAAAAATATTTCATTGGTCGAAAGGCGAAAAAGATCCAGGCGGACGTTTGTCCTCCGAGATTTTGCGCACAGCGCGGCGACCCAGATACTTGGCTGGATCCTTCTCGAATGTTTCAAAACAGAGTGGGCAACAGAGCGCGATCATCTCGCCCTTGATATTGAGATGGCTAAAGCCTTCGCCGTGTCCAACAGATTTGCCGCAGACGACGCACTGCTCATCCCATTTTAGTTCCGTATTTTTTGGTTCGCTCATAAGAGGTTGTTTGTGGTTGTAGATTGGCTGACCGGATCGGCATTCAAAGCCGATCCATGACACATCACGACGGCGACGATTCCTGCAGAAGCAGGACCGCGAGTCGTCAGGCTAGAGAAGGCGGAGCGTGAGCGAGAATGCTCCGCTGCAAAGTCAATTCGGCAAAAGTCTTTGCGAACGGCGGCCCCGTATCGAACTCAAGAACACTCAGCGTTAACTCTGATTCATTCGTGAAAGCTATGGGCCCAATAAAGTAAAACTGTATTGCAAACAACGACGTATCGTAGCCGGCAAAAGCTTTTGCAGCTCCGGACAAAGTAGCGCGAAGCGTCTTACAACATTCGACTGCACACTCGCTTTTGCTTTTAGCAGGAGGTTGATCGCCACAGCAAGGTTGATGACAGCTCGCCGCTGCTTTCGGCGCACTCTTGAATTCCGCCAGGACGCAATGATTCGAGATGAAGAACCAAGCAACGGTTGTGATGATTGCGATCAGATGCCGAGCCATGTTTGCGTTGCGGGCTTTGCTCACGAGTAATTAGTAACGATTTTCGGCAAGACGTTCAATCCCTAATCTCTACGTTATGCTTGATTTTCACGACACCAGAGATCGACGAGTGATCACTTCAATGGCACTGGAGGCGCTGGTGTATCGTGTATGTGCGTTTAACCTGTGTGGATCAGGCAGTTCAAGCCGTCACGGCAATTTTCCTTCGACTTGCAACGAAAGGGCTGAGGCCGCAATAATTGCCGGTTGTCTATATGCCTAGACAGGTATATAGATCTGCATGACACTCCGAAGTCTACAAAACGCGCTCGAAGCAAATCCCGGGAGGTTTCCGCGATTTGTTTTGCCGGATGGTGATTACATCCCTGCACACGCCCACGTCACTGAGGTTGGGTATGTAGTCAGGAACTTTATCGATTGCGGCGGACTAACCGGGAAGGAAGAAAAGGTCGTGCTGCAAACACATGTCGGCAGTGACGCCGATCATCGGCTTCGATCAGATCGCTTTGCAACGATCCTGCAGCTCGGAAGCCGCGTCATTCCGGGGGCGGACCTGGATGTAGATGTCGAATATGATTGCTGCGTCGTAGCACAATATCCAATTGCTAAAGCCACACCGGATGGCGAGCATCTAAATCTGATTTTGCAACGCGGCCGGACACAATGTCGGGCGCGCGAGCGTCGTGAGGGCGAAACAGCAACCGGCTGTTGCGCCATGTCCGCAACTTGTTGTTAGCCGACATGGATCTGATCCAAATCTATCAGTGCTTTTGCGATCGCACGCGATTGCGCATTCTCCATCTTCTTAGAAGATCCCCTCTCTGCGTTTGCCATTTTCAGGACATTCTGGGTGAGCCACAGGTTAAGATTTCAAAACATCTCGCTTACTTGCGCAGCCGAGGGATGGTGAGCACAAAGAAGGAACAGAATTGGGTTATCTATTCGTTGCCCGAACGCCGGGCGACCGAATTGGAGCGAAATCTAAAATGTTTACAGGACTGCGTCCAAACTGACGCAGTCTTCAAACGCGATATGGAAAAGCTTTCCAAACTTGCAAAGAACTGTTGTAAGCCGCGCAGCATATTCAGGCGCGGTGTAAACGGAGGGAGGACAAATGCGAAAACAAAAAGTTCTGTTCATTTGCATTCATAACAGTGCTCGCAGCCAAATGGCGGCGGAACTGTTGAATAAGACCTGTGGCGAATTCTTTGAAGCCCAGAGCGCGGGATTAGAACCCGGCACGATCAATCCACTGGTTGTGGAGGCACTTCGCGAACTCGGAATCGATATCTCGAAGAATACGACGCAGCGCGTTTTCGATGTTTGGAAGTCGGGACAGATATTCCAATTCGTGGTGACGGTGTGTAGCGAAGCCGAAGGTGAAAGTTGTCCGATTTTTCCAGGAGTCACTACCCGGTTGCACTGGTCGTTCGACGATCCTTCTAAATTCACCGGCACGCACGAGGAGCGCCTGGAGAAAACACGTCGCATCCGAAATCAGATCCGTTTCAAGATCGATTCGTTCTGCGAAGAACATTGCGTTGTGGACAAAGTGTGAAGCGCCTTGCGGCTGAATTCATCGGGACATTCGCTCTCGTCTTTGCCGGGACAGGCGCGATTGTGATCGACGAAACGACTGGTGGTGCAGTCACGCATGTTGGCGTCGCGCTGACCTTCGGCCTGATTGTGCTCGCAATGATTTACACAGTCGGCGACATATCCGGGGCGCACCTAAATCCTGCGGTAAGTCTGGGCTTTTTCGCCGCGCGACGGTTTCCACTTCGCGAAGCCATCCCATATATCGCCAGTCAATGCGCCGGAGCCCTGGCAGCCAGTGGCTTGTTGCACTTTCTTTTTCCGCAAAACAAGATGCTGGGCACGACAGTTTCTGCCGGATCAGCAACCCAATCATTTGTCCTTGAGCTGATTCTGACTGCGATTTTGATGTTTGTGATCCTTGGAGTCTCGACTGGCGCGGCTGAGAAAGGCATCACCGCGGGGATTGTCGTTGGTGCTGTAATTGGGCTCGAAGCAATGTTTGCAGGACCGATTTGTGGAGCGTCGATGAACCCAGCGCGATCGCTCGGACCGGCCGTGATGTCGCGCCACTTCGAATATCTGTGGATTTACCTGCTTGCTCCCGTGATCGGTGCCTGTATCGCTGTGCTGGGCTGCCGTTGTGTGCGGGAATCCGGGTGCTGCTCCGACAAAACTCCGCGCCAGGCCGAAGATCGGTAGTCATTCACATCGCGCCGCCGATGATGCATATAGGTCCGCAATTCCAACGCTAAACGTAAAATCAGCTTAATCAGTGCTGATCTCCGCGAACCACTTCATGCTGCCATGGTAATTTTCCTTCGATTTCCAGTTGAAGCGACAAACTCAGGAACGTCCGGATGAGCACAATCAATCCCAGGACCACCACGTTTTGGAGGGTGGGTGCGACAACAACGGTCCGGATGATGTCGCCAGCAATGAGGAACTCGAGACCGAGCAGAATAGCGCGCCCCACATCCTGCCGGTAAAGCGAATAATAATTGCCAGTGTCGTGTGAACGACGAGTTGCGAGTCTCACGGTGGCAACCACCATGCCAACTGCAACAATGAATACACCCACGCCATCCACACTAGTGCCGACGATTTCCATGATGTGACGAAAATATTCCATGGTCATGCCCGTTGGCGTAAAGGTCAGCGATGTTAGTCGTCAAGCATAATACAAGCGACTGCGTTCCATTCCTTATTTTGACGGCACGATTGGTATATTGGGGCGCGTTGTAGTCGATGGCGTTTTCTTGGATGCATTGTAGAGATTTTTGTGAGGAAAAAATCGGTTCTCATAGCCGGGGCCGGCATAGCGGGGCCGGCGCTCGCCTACTGGCTACACCATCGGGGATTTGAACCGGTCTTAATCGAGCGGGCAGCGCAATTTCGGGAAGGTGGTTACATGATCGATTTCTGGGGCGCTGGATATGATGTCGCCGAGCAAATGAACCTCATTTTGCATCTCCGCGAAGTTGGCTACCTGATCGATCAGTTGAAATTTGTGAATGAACGCGGCGGGACAAGGAGCGCATTCGACGTTCAAATCTTGCGCCGCACGTTGGGCGATCGTTTCTTCAGCCTGCCGCGGGGCGATCTGGCAAAATCGATTTTCGATACCGTGGCGAACGAGGTCGAGACCAATTTCGGCGATACCATTACTGGCATTCGCGAAGACCCTGACGGTGTCGATGTTCAATTCGAACACGGCCGGTCGCGGCGGTTCGATTCCGTAGCAGGTTGTGACGGCCTCCATTCCACTGTGCGTCAAATTGTGTGGGGTCCGCGAAAAGAATTCGAAAAATACCTCGGCTATTATTGCGCTTCCTTCATAACGACAAGCTATCCACATCGGGAAGAGCGAGCATACACAAGTTATGCTGAACCGGGACGACAGATCAGCCGTTACGCCTTGCGGGGAGACCGCACTGCTTTTCTTTTGATCTTTGCGCGGGGACAGCCGCTCGCGCAAACCCCCGATCAGGCAACCGCGAAAGAAATACTGCGCGATAGATTCGCCGATGATCGCTGGAGTGAAGTTCCTGAGATTCTAGAAAGGCTTCAAACCTGCGACGATCTCTACTTCGATTCCGTCAGTCAGGTTCGGATGCCGAATTGGTCAAAAGGACGAGTCGTTCTGGTGGGCGATGCTGCTTATTGCCCTTCTCTTTTAGCCGGTGAAGGCGCAGGTTTGGCTTTGGCTGGGGCTTATCTTCTAGCGGGAGAATTGCAACGCGCAAACGGAGATCACGCAGCCGCGTACCAGACGTACGAGCGACATTTTCGTCCCTTTATCGAACGGAAGCAGCAATCAGCCGTGCAATTCGCGAGCAGTTTCACGCCTAAAACTCGCGTGGGATTATTCGTGCGGGATTTTGTCCTGCGGCTTACAGCTTTTTCCTGGATCAGCAATTGGCTGACGCGTCGCTTCCTGACCGATCAATTCGAACGGCCGCACTATCCCGACTGAGAGGTTGCGCCTACGAGGACGTAGCCGTAAACCCTCAGTGCTCCGACCGCGTTGTGTGCAACTGACAATCAGGCAATGTCGGCGAGTCGGGTGCGTTTAGAGGACTCATCGGTGCGGGGAAAGGTGCCGTAGGATCGGGCACGCCGATGCGCTTGTTTACCCAGTGCGCCTGATACGCCCATGCTGGTAGCGGCGCGGCCTTCGGCGTACACGACCAGTTATTGAAGTGGAGGTTCACAAGATAGAAGTTTTGCTTCAGCTTCCGGAGCACCTCGACAATCTTCGGATTGTCGAAGCCGTGCATCTCCATCGTGATCTGAGGAATCGACGCCAGCAGATCCTCCGGAGCTGCGAGCAGCGAATCCCATTCCCCACCCTCAATGTCCATCTTGATGATCAGGCGCCGGCCGGTGTTGCCGTTCTTCCTGATCTGATTTTCCAGCGTGTCGAAGAGATGCGAGCCCGTATAGCCGCTGCGATTGCCGACACATTCGTTGTGAAACACGAACGTCCCGCCGCCACAGGTCGGCCGGGCAGGATCAAAACAGTCGTACTGATGCACCGGCACGTGATAGCGCCGCGACAGTTCACACCCCCAATCGTCGTTGCTGCCAACGCCGTACGAGTATGCTGCATCGAGCGGCTGGATCAGATTCTCGCACATCAGATATCCGCCATCGTTGGCGCTGCCGAAGCGCTTCAACGTACAATTCTTCAAGACGACAGGCTGAAGCTCCGCAAGAATCGCCTCACGCAGCCGGCGCGCCGCGGCCCGGTGCGCGATATCGCCAATCGCAATGGCGGCGGCTGCTCCGAAAGCGATGATGACAAGCGCGATGCGGATGGCATGTCGTCTCATGAAGGGGCCTTGCAACGATCGTCGTCTATTGAGACTACTCTCACGCTAGTAATTCTTCTGTACCGGCTAAGAAGGCGTACCTTCCAGGACGACACAGGCGACTGCGTGATGCTCGGTATGGCTAAGCGTAACGAGTGCTGCAGTGACTCCGCGTCGTGTCGCGAGTTCCTTGGCCGGCCCGGATAAGACGAGGAATGGTTCGCCGCTCGGCTTTTTCTGGATGTCGATGTTGCGCCAACCCATTGCTTTGCCGATGCCGGTGCCGAATGCCTTGGAAGCAGCCTCTTTTGCCGCGAAACGCGCAGCCAGATGGCGCGCAGGGAATTTCATCGATATCGAGTATTCAATCTCGCCGTCGGTGAAAACCCGTTGGAGAAAACGATCGCCAAATCGATCGATGGATCGCTGGATCCGCGCGCACTCGACGAGATCGACGCCTGTACCGATCACGCTCATCCCGGATAATTTTTCATCGCCGCGAGCATTTCTTTTATCGCAGTTTCAAGCCCGACCCAGACGGCCCGCGATACGATGGAGTGACCAATATTAAGCTCAGTCAAACACGGAACCTGATGGACGAGCTCGATATTCTTGTAATTGATTCCATGACCGGCGTTGACCTGAAGATGTGACTCAGCCGCGGCGCGCGCGGCGGCCCGCAGTTGTTCCAGTTCTTCTTTTTGGATCTTTTCCGTAAACGCGTTGGCCAAGCTCCCCGTATGTAGTTCAACCATTTCCACGCCTAGCTCGGCTGCCGCATCGACTTGCTCCAATGTGGGATCGATAAACAAGCTGACTTTAATGCCAGAAGTTTGAAGCCGTTTCACCGTCGGTTCCAATGTCTTGCGATTTGTGATGACATCGAGTCCGCCTTCGGTGGTGATCTCCTCGCGCTTTTCCGGAACAAGACAGACTTCATCCGGCACAATCCGAAGCACAATATCGATAATCTCCTCCGTATTGCCCATCTCCAGATTTAGTTTGGTCATGATATTCTGGCGCAGCCGCTCGATATCCCGATCTTGAATGTGGCGGCGATCGGCACGCAAATGGGCCACGATCCCGCCGGCCCCTGCTCGCTCACACATTCGCGCGGCGACGAGCGGATCAGGCTCCGCGTTTTTGGATTCCGGCATCGTCGCATACCGCGCCTGCCGCAGCGTTGCTACGTGATCGATGTTGACGCCCAGGCGCAGACCACTCATTTGACTCGGAAAATTCGACTAATCGCGGCCAAATAGGACTCACTCAAGCAGACTGAGCAAGTCAGAAACGAACAAAATCGTAAAGCGCCTTACTCATTCTGATCCCGCAGTCGCGGGAGAAGAATCTCAGACTGTTTCCGCCACGAATGCCAACAACGTAACGTTGGCCAGAGACGTTTCGCGCAGCCTGTCCTGAGCAAAGCCGAAGGGCTCAACATCACAGAACCGATGAGACCAGAACCTCAGGTGGCCCAGTGCGCGAGTGGAATAGGCGAGCTCGATTCTAACGATCGGTGGGGCTTGGCGTATTAGGCGTCTGATTTGTCGATTGTTGCTCGCTGGTTTCTGTCTTGGCCTTCCTCGATGTTTTTTTGGATTTTCGGTGAGTCGAACTGGTACTTTCCCTCGTTTTCCCGCTGATAGTTTGGGCGGTTTCCTTGGTCTTTCTGCCAACAGTCTGGGCCGTTTCTTTCGTTTTCTCTCCGACTGTTTCAGCAGCTTCCTTGGTTTTTTTGCCCGCAGTTTCAAGCCCGTTTTTAACTGTCTCTCCTGTTTTTTTCGCTCCGTGCTTCACCTCTTCCACAGTCCCTTCCTGCCCAAGAGCAATGAGCGCCGTCGTCGCGACAAAAGTAATAATCAGGCTCATTATTTTCACGACTGCCTCCTTTTTGATTTGTTTTCCCTGTACATAGAAAACGGATGAGGCGCTCTCACCGGGCGCATCGGGCCGCCTCCACGCGACAGCACACGATTCCGTCAACTCTGGTTACACTGTTTGCAGCATATGCGCCCATAGAGCGACGCAAGCGTCGACAGCGGGACACCGAAAATGTAAAGCATTGCGATCAATCCGTAAGCCAGAGTCAAACGCACCCGTCCAACAGCCTCATAGCGACGCGGGCTGGCCAGGATCCGTTTGTGGCTGTAGCTCACGCGACCCCGGCGCCGAAGCAGCCGAAAAAACTCCACGTCTTCCATTAGGGGCACTTCTGGAAAGCCGCCGATGTCCAGGAAGACAGGGCGTCGGCAGAATATCCCGTGGTCCCCGCATCGGATTCGCAGCACAATTCCGGCGTAATGTGCAAAACTGTCCGTCAACCGATAAACGTGCGCCCGGGGCAGGCGTATGCGGAAATACCCGCCAGCGACCCCCGGATTGTTCATGAAGCGCTCGATCTCAGCCAAGCATCCGTGCGGGACTTCGGCATCGGCATGGACAAACCAAAGGATGTCACCGCGCGCGGCGCGCGCGCCAGCATTCATTTGTACCGCTCGATTGCGCTCGCTTGCGACAATTTGATCGCAAAAGCCGGACACGAGATCAGCCGTGCCATCGGTGCTTCCGCCATCGGCGACAATAATCTCCGCTTCTGGCGCTCGGTCACGCAAATGCTGAAGAAATGGGCCTATGAGTGGCGCCTCATTAAAGACCGGCACAATTACTGAGAACTTCGTACGCGTGCTTTTCACCAAATCGGCTGCCAGGAATAATAATCCAAGGAATAGAACGGTTGTGTGACGCCTCTCGTAAAAAGTAGAAGTGCGAACTCGCTTGCTGTCCTAGTTATTATGCCAGAAAGCTAGCGAAGCATCCACGTAACTATCAACAAACGAAGCGAAAACGGAGGACCCATATGTTTTCAAAACTGATTATTGCGGTAGCCATTGCATTATTCTTCACGCCAGCAGCGATCTTTGCACAGGAACATCCTGAGCATCCAAAGAAAAGCGCGGAGCACCCCAAGAAGGGTGGCGGGGAAAAACAGGTCAGCACGGCCGATATTTCAACCGGCATCAAGCAAAACATTGATGCGGAAAGCAAGAAGGGCAGTGATGGGAAATTTCACGTCAAGTATGAGGGTCAGGATCTTGCTTTGGACTTGGTGCGAGTGCATGACGATCGACTCTCGGACCTTGGCGGAGGCAAGTACTTTGCTTGTGTGGACATGAAAGCGACGGACGGAAAAACTTATGACATCGATTTCTTTCTGACCGGGCAGCCGGGCAAGATGAAGGTGACCGACACGTCGGTTCACAAAGTCGACGGCAAACCGCTTTACGATTGGAAAGAAGAGAATGGCACGTGGCACAAAGTGCCAGCGAGCTAACGTTGCAACGGACCCCGATTGCCGTGCGGCTTCTGACTATCCCGGTATTTTTCGTGGCGGCCGCGGTTGCGACCCGCGCTGCGGACAATCCGGGCATCGTCAAAGGCACGGATCAGTTCGAGTTCGTCTATCGAGTTAAACTTCCTGAGATTAAAGGCGAGGCTCGTGTCTGGATGCCGCTGGCAAAGACCGACGCTTTTCAAACTGTGACTGAAGAAAAAGTCAACATCCCAATGAAATGGGAAAAGGTTCAGGACCGGGATTACGCTAACGATATCTGCGTGCTCTATCCGCAGCCTGCGGATAGCGGCAAAACGGTCGAGGTACGCTACCGCGTGGTCCGCAAAGAGAAGGCCGCCTATTCCGCAACCGAAGCGGAAGCCGCGCATTACCTTCGCCCGGAAAAGCTGGTGCCCACGAACGAAACCTTCAGGACGCTTGCTCAGAAAGCGACGGCGGGAAAAACCGATGATCTCGAACGTGCGAAAGCGCTTTACGATCACGTTATGGGCCGAATGCGCTACGACAAATCCGGCACTGGCTGGGGTCGCGGTGACGCTATGTACGCATGTGACGCGCAAACGGGTAACTGCACGGATTTTCATGCCTATTTTATTGCATTGGCGCGCAGCATCGGCATCCCGGCCCGCTTTGCGATCGGTGCAACCATTCCTGCTGACAAAAACGAGGGCACGATCGACGGCTATCATTGTTGGGCCGAATTCCTGGCAGATGGCCGCTGGGTTCCCGTTGACATCAGCGAGGCGTGGAAGAATCCAAAGCTGGCGAATTACTATTTCGGGCATAATCCGGCCAATCGTTTCGAACTAACGAAGGGCCGCGACTTGGTTGTGGACCCCGAGCCGGCGAGCGGCCCCATAAACTTTCTCGCCTATCCTTTGCTTGAGATGAATGGCGAAATAATCAAGACCGAGACAAAGTTTATGTTTCGGCGCATCGGCGCGTGAAGGGATGACAAAGTACCGCGAACGCGCTCTTATTGTCTCTGATCTTGCTCATACTCGTCTTCGTATTCAATACTGACTCCGGGAAGAGTAGGAATAGGAATAAGAGGGATACACGTAAGTCTCTACCAGCCATGCCTCCGGTCGTGCCAAAGATTCCTTTGATGGATTATGTCGGCAGGCCGCTCCTGGCTTGCATGTTCCTTGTGCTGCTCTTGCTGCAATGGCTCTTTCCGCTGCGGCGCCAGCATTTCAGCATGTTGCATCGACTGGTGCGCAATTTTGTGCTCTCGATTCCCGGGTTCGCCATCGTTCGTCTGGCCATGCTGCCAATTCCGATCGCGGTGGCCATGTGGGCGCAAGATCGACATATCGGTTTGTTGAACTGGCTTGCATTTCCGGCATGGGCCGCTGCCATCGCGACGTTTTTACTGATGGATTACGCCTACTGGTGGTGGCACTGGGGCAACCACATGGTGCCGTTGCTCTGGCGGTTTCATAACGTGCATCACACCGACCTCGACATGGACGTGAGCACTGCTGCGCGATTCCATTTCGGCGAAATGATCTTTTCCGTCGGCTTTCTTTCGCTCGCTGTGGTGGTCTTTGGCATCCACCCGATAATGCTGGTGATCTTCTTCATCGCATTCGAGACTGCCACTCTGTTTCACCATTCGAACTGGCGGTTGCCGATTCAGGTCGAACGGCTCTTGAACCTGATCATTGTAACTCCGCGGATGCACGGCATTCATCATTCGATTGTGCAACGGGAAACCAATTCAAATTGGGGCACGATTTTTTGTTGGTGGGACAAGTTTCATCGCACGCTGCGACGCGACGTGCCGCAGGACGCGCTTACTATCGGCGTCGCAGCGTATCGTGAAGAAAACGAACTCACACTCGGGAAACTCTTGGCGTTACCATTTCGTCGACAACGCGAATGGCGATTGCCCAATGGCGATATTCCCAAGCGCGAGCCACAATCGGCAGGAAAGCTGGCAGAATAGATTTTGGCAGGCGAATGCGCCTGCTCCACCAACGGCAGGCTCGCCTGAATCTCACTGTGAATGCGAAAAGAAAACGGCATGACTGACAAGGGGCACGAACGCGTGGCGATTGTAGCTGGCGTCGGCCCCGGTCTCGGAGCAGCGCTGGTACGCAAGCTCGTGGGAGAAGGCTGTCGCGTCGGAATGTTCGCTCGTTCGCCGGAATTTATCGGCAAACTCGCCGCAGAACTTGGTTCACATGCCCTGGCTGTCCCGACAGACGTCTCTGATGCGAAGCAAGTCGGCATAGGCTTTGACAAGGCGCGTCGTCAGTTTGGCCCGGTTGAGATTCTCATCGCGCACGCAAGTGGTTCGCTCGGCGAAGGCTTGATGAAAACCACGCCGGACCAATTCGAAGGATCGTGGCGAGCCGGAGTCTTGGGCGCATTCCTCTGCGCGCGTGAAGCCGCGCCCGACATGATTAAGCGGGGCAAGGGCACGATCATTTTTACCGGAGCGACTTCATCAGTGCGTGGCCGCGGCGGTGCTGTTGCATTCAGTAGCGCAAAGTTCGCCGTGCGCGGCTTGGCGCAATCGCTCGCGGTCGAGCTTTGGCCCAAAGGCGTTCACGTCGCGCACGTCGTCATCGATGGTGTGATCGATACGCGGAAGGTCCGCAGGACCTATAAGCCCTCGGCCAAAGAACCGCTGCTCAAGCCAGAAGCAATCGCAGATTCGTATTGGGATCTTATTCAGCAAGCGCGCAGAAGCACCCAGCATCGGCCAAGCGGCGAAGAAGAGGAGGTTTAACTGTTCGTAGGGGTGAAAGTATTTCGGGAAAGAAGAACATCATCGTCGGACTGAATCCACGTAAAGCATAGAAGCGTTCGTAAACCGATGCGGCGTGATCTGGACGCACAAATTTGTCGATCGTCCAGATCAGCATCACGAGAAAAACCGTAAGGCGCAGAACCAGTAGTGCCACAGCGATTCGCTTTTGATGATTATTCAGAGCCATGTTGGAGTAGGATCATGCCAGCCGCGCGAGAAAAAATCACGTCAGTAACGATGATTATACGAAATTGTTTATTCCTTAACCAGCCAGCTCGCTGCGGAATAATCGGCCACGGTCACATCTCAAACTTCGCAGCACCAATATCTACACGAGATGAAGAGCGCGGTTATTGAAAAAGTTGGGTCTGTCGGGGCAATACTTGCAGCTTTGGCTTGCCCAGCCTGTTTTCCGGTGCTGGCAGTCGTTAGCACCGCACTTGGACTTGGAATTTTTCGCCCATTCGAAGGTTGGGTTTTTGTTGTGTTTCAAATCTTGGTGCTTATTGCACTGGTTGGAAACATTCTTTCTTTTTCTCGCCACCGCCGCGTTTTGCCGCTGATTCTCGGAGCCATCAGCCCCACGCTAATTTTCTCTGTACTTTATGTGCGGTTCAATCAGCCGTTGCTCTATGTCGGACTCTGCGGCCTCGCTGCGGCTTCGCTCTGGAACTTCATTGCAAACCGGCAATGCGCTCGACGCGTAGCCAAGTCGGTTATGACCTGCCCACACTGCAGCTTCGCCAAGGAAGAATCGATGCCAACCGATGCCTGCCAATTCTTCTATGAGTGCAGGAACTGCAAAGCGGTATTGAAACCGAAGCCCGGCGATTGTTGTGTCTTTTGTTCCTATGGGTCGGTGAAGTGTCCGCCCAAGCAAGCTGAACAGGTCGCCGCATGAAAAGGGGCGAAGGCATTTACAACGTGATCGTAATTGGAGCCGGCACGGCGGGTCTGGTCACGGCTGCGGGAACAGCTGGCCTCGGCGGGCGCGTTGCGTTGATCGAACGCAATCTGATGGGTGGCGATTGTTTGAACTTTGGCTGCGTGCCAAGCAAAGCGCTGATTTCCTCTGCTCGGCTCATTCAGCGGATCCGCGAATCGGAAAAGTGGGGTTTGGATCAACTAGAACCACAGTTCGTCTTCGAAAAAGTCTTCGGGCGCATGCGTGCGCGCCGTGCGAAGATCGCGCCGAACGATTCGCAGGAACGCTTCGAGTCGTTAGGCGTAGATGTCTTTCACGGCGAAGCTCGATTTGTTTCACCGCACGAAGTGGAAGTGAATGGGCAAAGACTTCGTGCCAGAAATTTTGTGATCGCCACCGGCAGCCGCGCTGTGGTTCCCAAGATTAAAGGCATCGAGAACGTTACCTATTTCACCAACGAAACCATTTTCGATGAGCTGAAAACTAAACCCGAGAGCATGATCGTGCTCGGCGGCGGGCCGATCGGCTGCGAGCTGGCGCAAACATTCCAGCGTTTGGGTGTCGATGTGACAATCCTCCAACGTGGCGATCAGCTTTTGCCAAGAGAAGATCGAGATGTAGCAGAATTTGTCGAGCGTCGCTTGATTAACGAAGGTGTACGCGTCATCAAGAATGCCGCCGCCCGCTCAGTGGCGACCAGCGACACAGGAATAGTCGCGCTTCAATTGCTAGATCGGCAGTCGGGTCAGCTGGTGGAACCGACTCTCTTTGCCGAGGCGCTGCTTGTCGCCGCCGGGCGAACACCAAACCTCCGAAGCCTGGATCTCAAATCTGCAGGAGTTGACATCATCGAGCGGGGTCTGCGCGTCAATGATTACTTACAGACATCTCAATGGCACATATACGCCGTAGGCGATGTCATTGGGCCATTCCTGTTCACGCATATGGCCGATGCGCAGGGGCGTGTGGTCGTGCGGAACATTCTGGTGCCCTTCCAATTTCTGCGGCAGAAAATGGATTATTCGGTTGTGCCCTGGTGCACATATGTGGACCCGGAAGTTGCACATGTCGGTCTGGGCGAAAAGGAAGCGAAGGAGCAAAATATCGATTACGATTTATTTGTCGTCCCACTCGAAGATGTTGATCGTGCGGTGGTCGAGAGCGAAGACGCCGGTTTCGCCAAGATCCTAACGGGCAAAGGTTCCGACAAAATTCTCGGCGCAACTATTATCGCTCCTCACGCCGGCGATTTACTGCACGAGTTCGTGCTGGCGATGAAGGCTGGCATCGGCCTTGGCACGATTGCATCAACGATTCACGCTTACCCGACATTCGCGGAACTCGCGCGCAAGGCCGGCGACAAATACAACAAGACCCGCCTCACTCCGCGCGCGAAGAAAATTTTCACGTGGCTCTACGAGCGTGCGCGCAAATGAGGAACAACAAACAAGACGTCTCCAAGAGCGCGGTCCGACGGATCGTTGCGGTGGTCGCAATTGGGATCGCCCTCTTTCTCGCGATGAAGTTTCTGCCGGTTCAGCAATGGCTTCAAACCTTCAACGATTGGGTCGCGCAAATGGGAACGACCGGCATTTTCATCTTCATCGGCGTTTATGCAGTCGCGACGGTCCTTCTTGCGCCCGGAGCAATTCTCACTATCGGCGCCGGATTCGCGTTCGGTTTATGGAAAGGTTTTCTCGCCGTTTCTGCCGGGGCAACGATCGGCGCGGCGTTGGCTTTTCTCGTCGCTCGATTCATTGCCCGCGGCAAAATCGAAACGATCGCGCAGCGAAACGACAAATTTCGCAGGATCGACAACGCGATCGGCCACCGAGGCGCGAAACTGATTTTCCTGCTTCGACTCAGCCCAGTAATCCCGTTTAATCTCAGCAATTATTTTTATGGATTAACGGCTGTGAAGTTCTGGCCTTACGTTCTGGCGAGCTGGATCGGCATGATGCCCGGCACGTTTCTCTACGTTTACGTTGGAACCGCTGGCAAAGCGGCTGTGGCCACCGCAGGCGGCGGTGCGACGTTGAAGCACGGCTGGCAATACTGGACGTTCCTCTGCGTCGGTCTCGCCGCTACCATTATTGTAACAATCTGGGTCACGAAAATTGCGCGCGACGCCGTCAAAAAAGATGCGGCCATTTGATAGCCGCTCGACATGAGATGAATCGATTGCGGGCTTTTCAGGAATAAACCTGCCTGCTAATACTTCGCATCAATATGATCGAAGCTACTCGCAAGGAAACCGTCGTCCGTCAGCGTTATGCCGCAGGAGCAAAAGAACGCTCGGAGAAACTTTGTTGTCCGGTCGATTATGACGCCGAATACCTCAGGATAATTCCGCAGGAAGTGATCGAGCGCGATTACGGCTGCGGCGATCCGTCGCGTTACCTGCGCGAAGGCGAAACCGTTCTCGATCTGGGCAGTGGCACCGGAAAAGTCTGTTTTATTGCCGCGCAAGTCGTCGGGCCAAATGGGAAAGTGATCGGCGTCGATATGACGGACGAAATGCTGGAGGTGGCGCGACGTAATGCACCGATCGTCGCCGAACGCCTCGGCTACTCGAACACCGAATTTCGGAAGGGCCGCATCCAGGATTTGGCACTCGATCTGGAATTGTTAGATCGACAGTTTACAGACAGCCCAATCACAAACGCGGCTTCATTTCTTGCAGTAGACGAGCTGGCTGAAGAGTTGCGTGTCAAACATCCACTCATCGCCAGCGACTCAATAGACGTCGTCGTTTCCAATTGTGTTCTCAATCTGGTCGAGCCCAAATCAAAGCGGCAGCTCTTCGACGAAATATTCCGTGTCCTAAAAAAAGGCGGACGCGCAGTGATCTGCGATATCGTCTCCGATGAAGAAGTACCCGACGAAATGCAAAACGACCCGGAGCTTTGGAGCGGCTGCATTTCCGGCGCTCTGACCGAAGGCGGTTTTCTTCAAGCGTTCGAACACGCCGGATTTTATGGAATCCAAATCTTGAAGCGGGCCACGCAGCCGTGGCGCACAGTGCAAGGGATCGAGTTTCGTTCGGTGACTATGGAGGCGTTTAAAGGCAAACAGGGGGAATGCTTCGAGCGCAATCAGGCGGTGATCTATCGCGGGCCCTTCAAGGAAGTGCTCGACGACGACGATCATCGAATGGAGCGCGGCAAGCGTTATGCTGTTTGCGACAAAACTTACAATCTCTACAAAAAGCCGCCGTATCGGGAGTTTTTCGAATCTGTTGACCCGATTGTCGATGTTCCGCTGAGAGAAGCGAAGCCGTTCGATTGTTCGCGCACTTCGCTGCGACATCCGAAAGAAACCAAAGGCCAGGATTACAACGCTACTACCGAAGCGAACAGCAAATGCTGTGACGGCGGGAGCTGGTGCTGATCTTTCGTCTCGAATGAACCGGTTTTCTCATCGACTCGCCACGGATGGTTTACGGCTGCGCCGCAGCCGCACGGAAATTCTTCAGGTTAACGTGGGCAAGCTTTGCAATCTGACGTGCATGCATTGCCACGTGAACGCTGGGCCAAAGCGCAAGGAAATCATGGCGCAGGAGACTGTAGATCGGATCGTCAATTGGCTCGCAAAAACCGATATCCCCACCGTCGATCTCACCGGCGGTGCGCCGGAAATGATTCCCGATTTCCGCTATTTCATTGAGCAAGTGAAAGCCTTGGAGCCGTCACCACACGTGATCGACCGCTGCAATCTGACGATTTTGCTTGAGCGCGATTACGAAGATCTGCCTGAGTTTCTCGCGACGAACAAGGTCGAGATCATTGCTTCGATGCCGTGTTATTCGGCGAAAAACGTAGACGCGCAACGCGGCGAAGGCGTTTTCGACGACAGCATCGCTGCTCTGCAGTTACTCAACTCGTTAGGCTACGGAATCGATCCCGAATTACCGCTGCACCTCGTTTACAATCCGATCGGCCCATTTCTGCCACCGGCACAAGAGGAACTGGAGACCGATTTCAAGCGCGAGCTAGACGCGTATTTCGGCATTTTGTTTAACAAACTCTTTACGATCACAAATCTGCCGATCGGCCGCTTTGCGAGTTATCTCCGGCATAACGGTAAACTGGAGGAATACATGCAATTGCTCATTCACGCGTTTAATCCAGCAACAATTAGCGGATTGATGTGCCGCAACACCATCAGCGTGGGATGGCGCGGCGAAGTTTATGATTGTGATTTTAACCAACAGCTCGGGATGCAGTGGAAGAATGGCACGCCGATTTTTCTGTGGGATGTCGATCCGGAGTCGCTCGAAAATCGTGAGATCATGACCGGCGATCATTGTTTCGGCTGTACTGCCGGCGTTGGCTCCAGCTGCGGCGGAGCGATTGTGTAACGATCTTGTCCTATAGCCGCTTCACCGCGCGCCAAACAAACTCCTAACCGGTCAAGCGAGCGGCCGCGTCGCAGAGGGAGCAGGCAGCAATCGCGCTAAACCAAACTCGGCGTGGATCAATTGCGCCGCGCGTTCCACGTCTTTCTCATCGATGATGACTGCAATCTTAATTTCAGAAGTAGAAACCAGCTGGATGTTGATCCCGCTTTTCCCCAGGCACTCGAACATTCGCGCTGCGACCCCTGAGTGCGACCGCATTCCGATTCCGACCACACTCAACTTGGCCAAGCCGGCAGTAGTGTTCAAGCGCTTGGCGCCCATCTGACCAATCACCGGCATCAAGATCGTACGGGCGTTTTCCAGTTCATCTTCATGAATCGTGAATGAGATGTCAGTCGTTCCGTCGATCGACGCGTTTTGCACAATCATGTCAACGATGATGTGCGCTGCGGCGATATTCGAAAAAATTCGAGCAGCGATTCCCGGTTCGTCACGTACGCCCGCGATGCTGAGTTTTGCCTGGTGCCGATCAAGACTGATACCCCGAACCAGTACGTCTTCCATGCTGGGAGTCTCTTCTTTGGTAATTGTCCCTCGCCTCTTAGCAAAGCTCGACCGCACTTCGAATTCGACGCCGAATTTTTTTGCAAACTCTACCGCGCGCGACTGCATCACCTTGGCGCCGCTCCCCGCCATTTCGAGCATCTCGTCGTAGGCAATCTCGCTAACTTTTTTGGCGTCGAGGACAACGCGCGGATCGCACGTGAATACACCATCGACATCCGTAAAAATCTGGCAGGCATCGGCGTTCAACGCCCCCGCCAGCGCAATGGCGGTTAAGTCCGAGCCGCCTCGACCCAGCGTGGTCGTATCTCCTTCCGGAGTTTGACCCTGAAAACCGGCGACGATTACGATGTAATCCTCCGACAGCATCTCGTGAATCTGCTTCGGACTGACATTCGCGATGCGCGCCTTGGTGTGATGGTGGTCAGTTAAGATTCCTGCCTGAGCGCCGCTCACCGAGATAGCTGTTCCACCCAGCGCGTTCACGGCCATTGCAGTCAAGGCGCTGGCAGCACCTTCACCAGTGGCAAGCAAGATATCGAGCTCGCGTTCGGTCGGCTGCGGCGCGACAGCTTTTGCGAGCTTGAGCAACTGATCGGTTACTCCTGCCATTGCTGAGATAACTGCCACGACCCGACAGCCCTTACGCTGCGTCTCAAGAATTCGGCGGGCCACGTTGCAAATTCGCTCCGGTGTACCGACGGAGGTGCCGCCATATTTTTGAACGATCAGGCGCATGGCGTGAATAGATTACGGAACAGGATCGAGAAGTTCCAAAACAAACTAAGACTTGGTTTGCATCGCAAAGCTTAGGACGCGCGTCAGCAACTAGAGCCCAACCGCGCGTCGCACATCATTTACAGTCGCCGGAACAGATTTTAATTCCTTCATCTGTCCAATGATCACATCGGGATCTTTCAGTCCATGTCCGGTGACGGTGCAAACAATTCGACTCTGTCCTTGGATCTTCTGAAATGAATATGCTGCCTCTTTTGAATCGCAGCATTTAAAAAGCCCCGCAATGGAGGCCGCACTTGCAGGTTCGACAAAAATTCCCTCGTGCTGTGCCAGCCAGGTTTGCGCCGCAAGAATTTCTTCGTCACTAACAACATCAATCGCTCCATGTGATTCGGTGATCGCGGCGCGGGCTTGTTTCCAACTTGCTGGATTGCCGATGCGAATCGCCGAAGCCACCGTTTCGGGTTGTTCGACGATGCGATTGCAAAAAATTGGAGCAGCGCCTGCGGCCTGAAAGCCAATCATCGCCGGCAACTTCGTCGACCGTCCAAGCGCGTGGTATTCTCGATAGCCGGCCCAGTACGCAGTGATGTTTCCGGCATTGCCCACGGGCAACAGATGAAAATCAGGCGCGTCGCCGAGAACGTCGACAATTTCGAACGCGGCGGTCTTCTGGCCGGCGATCCGATCCGGGTTGATCGAATTTACAATGGCAAGATCGCCGGCCTCGCCGAGCTCACGCACGAGTCGCAGTGCGTCGTCAAAATTGCCATCGATCGCGACGATCTTCGCTCCGTAAGCAAAAGCTTGAAGCAATTTTCCCGTCGCAATTTTTCCCGCAGGCAAAATCACAACGCATGAAATTCCTGCGTGCGCTGCATAGCCCGCCGCTGACGCCGAAGTGTTCCCCGTAGAAGCACAAATCAGCGCAGTCGCGCCTCGCTCCATCGCCTTCGATACCGCCAGGGTCATGCCGCGATCCTTAAACGAGCCGGTTGGGTTAACACCTTCGTTCTTGACGAAGACCACGCGACCGACGCGTTTGCTCAATTGTTGGCAAAACACCAGCGGCGTATCCCCCTCGCCGAGGGAGACAATCGGCGTCGATTCAGCAACGGGAAGATACTCGCGGTAATGCTCGATCACACCACGACCGAATTTTGATGTTGTTCTTTCCGTGTGCATTTTCTATTCGAAGCGAATCCGTGTGATTGTCGATCTCTAAGTGCCGTGTAAGATCATGCCGTATGCCTGTGCTGAGCAAGGAAGATAAGCTGCGACTCTTGACCACGATCCTGGAGAGTCGTCACGCAGATCTGCGGGAACAGAACTTGAATCGTCAGGGCAAAGGACATTTTCATGTTTCTGGCATGGGCCACGAGGCGCTTGCGGCGGTCTCGATCCAAACGGAACCAGGCGATTACATCGTACCGTATTATCGCGACCGCGGTCTTGTTCTCGGGCGCGGCATGACAACGCGCCAGCTTGGCCTCGAATATTTTGCGAAGCGCAACACCGGAAGCGGCGGCCGGCAGATGCCATCGCATTACAGCAATGCGGACTTGCATATCTGGAGCGTGCCGACTCCGACCGGTTCGCAGTTACTTCCGGCGTGTGGCATGGCCTGGGGCATTCAGCTCGACGGTAAAAAAAATCTCGTCGTCACCACGGTCGGCGATGCTGCGACACGCCAGGGAGATTTTTTTGAAGCGCTCTGTTTCGCCAGGGAGAAGAAACTTCCCATGCTCTTCCTTGTGGAAGACAATGGTTATGGCATCAGCATGCCGACGCGGAAGAACAATCCGCTCGCGCTCAACGTTCTCGAACCTGACAACTGGCGCCGAATCGAGGGACAAGACGTGCAGCAGGTTTATGACGCAACCGCCGAAGCGTTCGAAAAAATTCGCGCGGGAGCCGGGCCGTTCTTTTTCTGGATCAGGATGGAGCGCCTTTCCAGTCACACCAGCTCCGATGATCAGAAACTTTATCGGAGCGCCGAAGAATTGCAGGCACTGGAGAAATCAGACCCCCTCAAGTGCTGGAAAGATCAACTGATCCAGGAAGACGTGATCACTGCTGAGGAATTCGCGAAGCTCGATAATGAGGTTAAAGAGCGCATTCGCCGCGAGTACACGGAGGCGGAAAAAGCCGAGGATCCATCGCCTAACGAGTTACTTGGCAACCTTAGCGAATCACCTCCAAAACTTAACAAGGAGATTCTCCCGCCTGGGAAATATCGCATTGGCGATACTGTGAATAAAACATTGCGCGCGGGTCTGGAGGACGATTCGCGACGCATCCTGTTCGGCGAAGACATTGAAGATCCGAAGGGTGGTGTGTTCCGTCTCACACAAAAGCTTTCAACCGAGTTTCCAAAACAGGTGTTCAATTCGCCTCTTGCCGAATCGACGATTCTCGGTGTCGCCTGCGGTCTGGCGGCGTACGGCAAACGCCCGGTTTTCGAACTGCAATTTATTGATTTCATTTATCCGGGGTTCAATCAACTCGTCACGAACATATCGAATTTGCGCTGGCGATCGTTCGGCAATTGGAAATGCCCGGTGGTGATTTATGCGCCATACGGAGCTTATCTGCCTGGCGGAAGTTTGTGGCACAGCCAGGCGAACGAATCAGCGCTCGCTCATTATCCCGGTCTGAACATTGTAATCCCAAGCTCGCCGGCTGATGCCGCCGGATTGCTATGGACAGCGATGCATGGCGAGGATCCGGTCATCTTTCTGATACCGAAACATCTCCTTTGGGCGGAACACCAACATGCGGAGCCAATTCGCGCCGTTCCCTTGGGTCAGGCGCGCAAGTTACGCGATGGCTCCGATGTCACGCTGGTTGCTTGGGGCAACACCGTCGAAAAATCGCTCGAGGCTTTAGATAAAATCGACAATGGGATCAGCGTCGAGCTGATTGATCTGCGTTCCATCGTTCCGTGGGACAAATCCGCAATCGAGGAATCCGTCCGCAAGACTCGCCGGCTGGTCGTGGTTCAGGAGGACACTGAAAATTGCAGTGTCGGGCACACGTTGATTTCTCACATCGCGAGCGCACCCGAGCTATGGAACGAAATGATCAGCCCGCCGGTTCTTGTGAGTAAGGCAAACGTCATGATCGGTTACAACCCGATTTATGAGTACGCGGCGTTACCAGACGTCGAGCGGATTGTCTCCGCAATTCAGCGCTCGGTTGCGACAAAACAGGAACGCGCAGTGGCCGCGGACGTTGACCGCGGCACCTCGATTTCAGAGCCAGTGCTGGTGGCCCCGAGATCAGTGCCTGCGGCTACAGCGGAAACCAGCAAGCAGCGGATACAAAGCATCACTGTCCCAGTCATGGGCGAAGGGATTCGCAATGCAAAAATCGTTTCGCTTTTGAAAAATCCCGGCGACAGCATCGCGCTCGATGATGAGCTCTGCGAAGTGGAGACCGATAAAGCCGTTTATCCCATTCAGTCGTCCTTTGCAGGCGTGATGGGTGAATGGAAAACAAAGGTAGGCGACACGGTCGAGATCGGCCAGGAGCTTGGCACGATCATAACCGCGGAACCATCGGTAGCTGACCAGTTTCAGGAGACAGCAAAAGAATCGGCAGGCGACGCTATAGCCGCGGGCGCTGACCGCGGCCATCCAGTGTCTAGGCGCGAGATCACCCAGCTGGGGCCGACGACCCGGACTACAGCAATCGAACCAGCGCTTTCGCCAACGATCACGCGCAAGCTCATTCACGTGATCCCTGCCAACTTGCAGATCGATGCGCGATGGGACGCAATTCGCAACGCGCGCGATGCAGCCAAAAGGAAAAATGGAAAACATGCCCCTTCTCCTTCCGTGATGATCGCGTGGGCAGTGGTGCGAGCCATGGAAAAACATCCACCCTTCCGTCGTCTCATTTTGGAAGACGAGCGTATCGTTGAGAACGAAAATTTCGATCTGGGTATTGCGGTAGCGATGGAAGGCGATCGCCTGGCAACAGCGGTGATCGTTGATGCGAACAAGAAGACCTGGCCGGAATTCGTCAAGACTTACAACGAGACAGTCGATGCTACTCGCAGCGGACGTGTGGACGCGATGAATGCCCCGGTTGTGATAACAAGTCTGGGCGCATTCGGGATCAAAGCAGGTGCGCCTATTGTTGTGCCGCCCTCAGTCGGCACGCTTTTCGTCGGCACCGCGCATCGCGAGTTAATTCCTAACGGGAAGAAAAATGAAAGTGCGGAAGTCATCACACTTTCGCTCACATTCGATCATCGCGTCGTAAACGGCGCCGGCGCAGCCAGCTTCGCAAACGAAATAAAAAAGCAAATCGAAGGATTTAAAATTTCGGAACCTGAAGCGCGTATCGCTTCGCGTTGATTGGCTTTAAGGACGCTTCCGGAGCCTGCGGCGTAGGGCGTCTATGCCAGACGCCAATCAGGCATTGGCGTTTCGCAGAAACGCCCTACAATTTTCTGCGCCTAACTGCGTTATGACCACGGCTAACAAGATCACTATCGTCCGGATTTTGATGATTCCGGTTTTTGTGACGATGGCGATCTATTATGGTGAAAGCATCCACCATGGCACGCCGCTTGAGTGGCTGCGTTATACTGCAATTGCC
>WNFY01000952.1_pt1 | contig 26987 bp, 19 predicted proteins | sample 5400091 | NCBI WGS metagenome assembly WNFY01 (sample SAMN13153364, study PRJNA577476) | soil metagenome | isolation source: 60 cm soil or saprolite under grassland replicate 1 | place: USA:California | collected 2016-06-15 | reverse complement strand
CGGCTTCCGCCGCGTAGGCGCGGAGCAGCGCCGCCGCCGCCCGGATGTTCGCCGCGGGGTCGCGGCGGGCGGCCTCGACCGAGACACCGGCGAGCGCGGCGCCGCGCTCGAGCGCGGTTCCACCGAGCGCCATCACCCCGAATACCGGCGGACGCCCGGCGAACTCTTCCCGACCCTCGACCATTTGCCACCGCGTCTCCACCCAGCCGATCGCCTTGAGCACTGCCGGCGGCACGTCAAACTCGGTGCCCGCGGCTTGGAACACGGAGTCGAACGGCGAGGGCCGCGCGAGGGGCGCTGCCTGCTCGGCCGCCATCCCGGCCACGTGCGTTGAGGGACAGGGCTCGACAGGCGCTGCGCGGCAGGCGGCGACGAGAACGATGAGCGCCGGCTTGAGCCGCGCCGTCATGGGCGGTGCCGTATGTCAACGACCACGCGCGTCGGCCCCGTGAGCTCCGACACCCGATAGGGCGACGCACCGGCGACGCCGAGCACCCACTCCACCTGTCCCTCGAAGTCGCACACGAGCTGCATCTCCTTGACGGCTGGAAGACCGAGCGCGCGGTCGCGCTCGACGGGAGCGGGATTGCCGCGCTCGTCGTGCGCGCTGGCCGGCTCGAATCGCACCACCACCTGTTGCGTGCCCGCGAGTGATACGGGAGCTCCGGAACCGCAGCGGCGCACCGGCGCGCTCGCGTACTCCACGCGGTAGCCTGGCGCGCTGTCGCCCGCGAACACGAACACGACGCGATCATAGCCGGGGTCCGAGCTGGTCTCGACCGCGCGGAGCATCGCGGGCGGGACGCCGGGCCTGGTTGGTCGTGCTCGGTGCACCGGCGCTGTCGTGCCGACGAATGCGGTGTCTTGCGGTGCCGACGCCACCGCGGCGGCGGCGCTCGCACGGGCGGCCGGCGGTCGCGGCTCGTCGCGGCGGCAGGCGGTGAGGGCGCTCGCGAGCAGGGCGATCGCGACAGCCACCGTGCGTGGTGTCATCGCGGCTTATACACCGCCCCGCAGGTCGCGGTCGGGGATCACGGAAACACCCTCCAAGGGCGCTGGGGGGTATACACACGTGCGCCCGGACTACCAGTCAGGAGGCTGAATGAGCCGCCGAATTGGAGTGGCCGCGGGCGTCCCTCCCGTCCCCCCCGTCACTCCGGTCGAGATCGACACCTCGTTCGACAAGGATGAGAGGCGCCTATGCCACGTTGCATCGTATTGATCCGCAGCCACGAGCTCCTGCAAGAGGGATGGCGCAAGCGCTCGTTCGGGCCCGCCGGTCCCCTGCTCGATGACCGGGTGAAAGTCGCCGGCGTGAGGTTTGACGAGACCTACCACCCGGTCCAAGTGTGGCGTCGCATCGGTGGGGGGGACGACCCTCCCACCGCGAGCGGCTTCAACTACGGGGGCGTCGGACCGGCAGCCACCTACGCCGTGCGGGTGGAAGCCGACGACGAAGGCGCCATCGAACGGCTGCGGCGCGACCGCCGGCCCGAGATTGTCGGCGTGTTCGCCGACCCTGCCGTGTCCCCGTTCCCCTCCGCCTGCTGCGGCGCCGCCGCGATCGGTGCCAGCGCGGACGTGGCCCGAGGGCTCGGCGTCCCGGCCCTCTCGCGGGCGGGACTGACCGGCCGCGGCGTCCACGTCGCGGTCGTCGACACGGGGATCGACGGCTCGCGCGTTCCGGTCGCCGGCGGCTGGGCGCCGACCCCGGGGTACGTGCCGGGCTCGAGCGCGCCGAACCACGGCACCATGGTGGCGTACGACGTCCGGATCGCGGCCCCCGACGCGCAGATCTTCGACTACGCGCTCCTCACGTCTCAGGCGGGGACCTGGGCCGCGTTCCTCTCGGACGCCATCGCCGCGTTCGCGGATCTCGTGGAGCGGGTGAGCGCTGCGCCGGGGAGGTGGGTCGTCAACAACAGCTGGGGGCTGTTCGACCGCGCGAGCGACGCACCGGTCGGCTCACCGGAGAACTACAGCGCCAACCCCGACCATCCGTTCAACCAGGTCACGGGTGCTCTCGTCGCGGCGGGCGCGGACGTGTTCTTTGCGGCGGGGAACTGCGGTGCGGACTGCCCCGATCGGAGATGCGGCGCGGGCGATACGGGCCCGGGAGCCTCGATCCACGGCGCGAACTCTCATCCCGGAGTCTTCACCGTGGCCGCCGTCACCATCACGGACCGGAGGCTGGGCTATTCGTCGCAGGGGCCCGGCGCGCTGTACGCTCGCAAACCCGACCTTGCCGGCTTCAGTCACTTCAAGGGCTCGGGCATTTATCCCGTGGACGGGGGCACCTCAGCCGCGAGTCCGGTCGCGGCTGGAGTGGCGGCGGCGCTCCGCCAGGGCTTCGCCGCCGACCGACTGGCGCCGGCGCAGCTCAAGGGCCTGTTGCAGCGAACCGCGCGGGACCTCGGGGGCAAAGGCTGGGACTACGACGTGGGCTACGGAGTGATCGATGCGGCGGCAGCGGTGGAGGCGCTCGGCGTGAAGCCGCAGGCCAAGAAGCGTTCGCCCGTCAGGAAGCGGGCTCCTGCATAGCGTCGGCGAAGAAGCGCACGCCGGGAATCTGCTCGGCGCGCTGGCGCGCGTCGGGCGACGCTACACCACGGACCACGTAGCGACCGAGCTGGGGATTGATCGGGACCGGGCCATAGTCCGGATCCACCGCGACCCCCACCCCGTCGAGCAGGGCGCGGATCGCTGCCATGTCGACCTGCTCGCCGGGCCGGTCCACCTGAATGATGTAGCGCGTTGCCGAGGCCATCTCGCCGAGCAGACAGTAACCGCTTCACCACAAAACGGCTAGCCGGGCGGTGTAACCGTGTAGACCGGATGCAGCTCCCACAACGCGCGCAAGGACGAGTTGCAACGCCCGTGCTGGCTGGCGTGAGGAGTCGCATCGGTCGCCGCTTGCTGCTGATGGAAACCGTCGAAGAACGCGGCACCGGTGAACTGTACCCGCACCGACGGATGGAGATCGCCGGCGGGACCGAGTTGCGTGGTGTCCACGAGGGCAGCGAGCGCCGCACGCGCCAGGCCGTACACCACGCCGTAACGCTCCGCCGGGATCTCGACGATGATGCAGGAGCCGACCGGAGTGGCTCGGGCTTCGGTCAATTCGATGTGCCAGTCGCCGTCGGCCTCGTGGAGCCTCAGACGTCGAACCCAGCCGACGACGGTGAACACGACGCCCTCGCGGCCCACGCGCGGGGCGCACTTGTCCTTGCTCGTGAGGCTCAAGGGCGGCCAAGCCGTCAGGATCGCTGCGATGTCCACGGGTGTGGCCGGCGCCGCCTGCAGCGTGGTGTCGACCTTCTCGCTCCAGCGATAGTGCGGCTCGGCGCACGCCTGCCCCCTCCCCGCGACCGGCACGAGGACCAGCCAACTCACGCAGGCCACGACAAGGCGCGCCATGAGTGAAATCACGCGCCACTGACCCCGGGCGAGAAGCCCGGGGTTCACGGAACCCGCATGGGCCCCCGGGCTGTAGAGGGAGGCGGGCGGACGGGGCCGCTCGATCGAATTCCGACGCGTGTACGACGGGGCCGCCGCGACGTAGCTCGCCGAATCGCTCGCCCCCAGCTTGCGGCTGGCCGCCCCTTCGTCTCATGTTTTCCGCCATGCCCGGCGCGCGTCCCACGCGGTGCCTGCTTGCGCTGGTCGCCTTCCTGACAGCCGCCTGCTCGGCGCGTGCGCCAAGCGACCGTCGCGTCCACACCGACCACAACCTGCTGACGCAGGAACAGCTCACCGAGCATCACTTCGCCACCGCATACGAAGCGGTGGCGTCGCTCCGCTCCCACTGGCTGGAGACGCGGGGCACCGACAGCTTTACCGCTCCCAGCCAGGTACTCGTGTACCTCGACGAAACCCGTCTGGGAGGTGTGGAGACGCTGCGCACGATCGGGTTGGCAAACGTGTTGTACATCCGGTTCATCGACGGCGTCACCGCGTCAGGACGGTGGGGACTGGATCACGGCCAGGGCGTCATCCAGGTGGCGACGCGCTCGTAAGCGGCCGCGCGACGCCGATCACCCTCCGTCTACCGGATGGTCCTCGGGATTCCACTTCTGCACGGCTTTCACCACGCCTTCGATATGGTTGCGCATGCGCTCCACGGCTAGCGTCGCGTCGCGTCGCTCCAGGGCCTCGAGAATGCCGAGATGCTCCGCGTGGTCCCGCTTACGGGAGGCGACGATGGCGAGGATGAGGCGCTGCTCCGCCGTGAACAGCTCCCGCAGCACATCGAGCGTCTGCAACATCACGGTGTTGCGCGAAGCAATGGAGATCTGACGGTGGAACTCCATGTTGACCCTGTTCAAGACGTCGTCGTCGTCGAGGTTCTGCTCCGCGGTGGTGAGCAGCCGTCGCATCTCCTTCAGGTGCGCGGCGGTGGCATGCTCGACCGCCGCCGTGACGGCCCCCACTTCGAGCGGCTCGCGAGTCCGCAGGAGATCCAGGAGCAGCTTTTTGGTGAACGCACCCGAGTGGTGCGGGCTGGCCAGCACCAGGACCTCGTCGGTGCGCTTCACGTACACGCCGGAGCCGTGACGGATCGATACCAGGCCGATCGTCTCGAGGCTCTTGAGTGCTTCGCGCACCGTTGGGTGTCCGACCCGGAAGCGGCGTGCCATCTCCATGATGGGCGGCAGGCGATCGCCCTGTTGGAACTCCCCCTGCTGTATCAGCACCCGGATCTGGCGCGCCAGCCGATCCGGCAGACTCTGCTTCGATACGGGTTTCAGTGCGTTGGTCAATCGTGCCGTCCTTCCTTTGGCGGGGCCGCCTCAACGACCGCCGCGAACGCCGGCTTGGGCCGGCCGTCCCGATCGAACAACAATGGATAATTCGTGCGTCCCCGCACCGGCCAGTTGTTGAGCCAGGAGTCCCGGTCGGTCACACCCCAGAACGTTACACGGGCGACCGTCCCTCGGTGCCTCAAGTACGAGCCGAACAGCTCGGCGTAGCGCCGTGCCAGGGCCTGTTGCAACGAATCCGGCAGGGCGTTCACGAACGGGTTCAACGCCGCCCCACCCCGTGGCGCCGCCGTGTCGGCGAGGTCGGCGCCGGGCGCCCGGGTGGCGCGGGGCAGCACGTCCACGTCGAGCTCGGTGATCATCACCCGGAATCCGGCGCCCGCGAAGGCGTCGATGGTGGAGTCTTCCTGTGCCGGGGACGGCCAGTCCATCCGGTTGTGTCCCTGCAGGCCGACGGCCGTGATCGGGACCCCCTGGTCCCTGAGCCGCGTGACCAGCTGCACGGCGCCGCGCCGCTTGGGCGCGTTCTCGAGCGAGTAGTCGTTGTAGTACAGCTCCGCATCGGGATCGGCCTCGCGGGCGAACCGGTAAGCGCTGGCGAGGTAGTCGTCCCCGAGAATCGTGAGCCACGGCGTCCGGCGGAGCGTGCCGTCCTCGTTCAGGGCTTCGTTGACGACGTCCCACCCGAGGATCCGGCCCCGGTAGCGCCCCACCACCGTGTGGATGTGGTCGCGCAGGCGCTCGAGCAGCGTGTCGCGGCTCACGGGGTTCCCGCTCGAGTCCTCAAACACCCACCGCGGCGTCTGATTGTGCCAGACCAGCGTGTGTCCCACGATGAACATGCCGTGCCGCTCGCCGAACGCGACGTAGCGGTCGGGGGCCGCGAAATCGTACGTCCCGGGCCTGGGGTGGACCGACGCCCACTTCAGCACGTTCTCGGGCGTGATCGAGTTGAACTGCGCCGCGACGATAGCCGCCCCGACGGTGTCTCGTCCGGAGAACTGGGCCGGGTTGAGCGCCGCGCCGACCAGGAACACGCCCTCGAAGGCGGTGCGCAGCGTGAGCGACACGGGCGCGGCCCGCGGTGGGCCCGGCCGCGCGCAGCCGATCGCAAGCGCGCCCATGAAGACGCGGAGCGCCCGGCAACGCTTACGGCTGCTCGACGACATCCAAGGCGGCGCTGCGCACGTCCACGGAGTTGCCACCCACCATGACGTCGAACCGCCCCGGCTCGACCACGCGCTTCATGTCGGGGGCATGGTAGGCTAGATGCTCCGGCCCGAGCTCGAACGTGATGGTGCGCGTTTCTCCCGGCTGCAACGTGACGCGCCGGAACCCCCGCAGCTCCTTGACCGGTCGCGTCGCCATGCTGACTGCGTCCCGGATGTAGAGCTGCGCCACCTCGTCTCCCGCCCGGGTCCCAGTATTCCTCACGTCGACCGAGACGGTGGTCCGCTCCTGGGGGCCGATGCGAGCCGGCGCCACGCGCACGTTCGCATACGTGAAGGTCGTGTACGACAGGCCGTACCCGAAGGGGAACAGGGGCTGCGTCGTGTTGAACTGGTACCCGCGCCGGGCGGAGGGCTTGTGATTGTAGAATACCGGCAGCTGCCCCACGTGGCGGGCGACGGTGACGGGCAGCTTGCCACCGGGATTGATGTCGCCGAATAGCGCCTCGGCCACGGCCGTGCCGGTTTCCTGCCCCAGGTACCATCCATCGAGAATGGCGGGGACACGATCGACGAGGGCGGGGATCGAGAGTGGGCGGCCGTGGATGAGCACCAGGACGGTTGGTGTGCCGGTAGCGAGTACCGCGCGGACAAGCTCCTCTTGCTGGCCCGGCAGGCCGAGCTCCGCGCGGTCGCCGAGGTGATTCGGCGCATACGCCTCGCGACTGGTCATCTCGTTGTCGCCGACCACCACGATCGCTACCTGGCTGCGCCGGGCGAGCGCGACTGCCGCGGCGCGGCGCCGCGCGTTGGACGCGGGGTCGGGCACGACGACGCGATCCGCGCCCCACCGGGCGTGTGAACGGGTCCCGCCGAGGTGTGGTTGCGGCTCGCGCGTGAACGTGGAGTCTTGGGTGATGCGCGTCCCTTCCGTGTACTCGACGGTGGCCCGCGGTCCCAGGTGCGTCCGGATTCCCTCGAGGATGCTGACGGTGTGGCGCGGGCCGCCGGCATAGCCGCCCAACAATACTTCGGCCGCGTGCGGCCCGATCACGGCGACGCGCGACAGCCGGTCTGCCCGCAACGGCAGGAGCGCCCGATCGTTCTTGAGGAGGGTGATGGCTTGCCGGGCGGCGGCGAGCGCCAGGCTCCGGCTCGTGTCCGCCCCCGAGAGGCGGTCGGCGCGGTCGGGGTCGACGAACGGGTTTTCGAACAGGGCGAGCTCGAACTTCGGCCGCAGCAGCCGCCGCACGGCGGAGTCGACGGCCGCCTCCGGAACGCGGCCCTGCCGCACCTGGTCGACCAGCGTGCCGTACGCTTGGACGTCGGGCAGCTCGATGTCCACCGTGGCGGCGAGGGCGCGCCGAGCCGCCTCCCCGACGTCGGCGGCCACGTGATGAACCTCGTCGAGCTGCGCGATGGCGAACCAGTCGGAGACGATCACCCCGTCGAACCCCCATTCCCCCCGCAGCACGTCGTGCAGCAGCCAGCGATTCGCGTGGGACGGAACGCCGTCCACCTCGTTGTACGACGGCATCACGCTGCGCGCGCCGGCCTCCTTGATGACGACTTCAAAGGGGTAGAGAAACACGTCCCGCAGCGTGCGCTCCCCGTAGGGCGCGGGGCCGACGTTCGTCCCTGACTCCGGTTGGCCATGCCCGGTCATATGCTTGAGTGTGGCGAGCACATGGGACGGCCCGACCAGCGCGTCGGTCCCCTGGAAGCCGCGCACCGCGGCCACGCCCATGCGCGCCGCGAGATAGGGGTCCTCTCCGTATGTCTCCTCGATGCGCCCCCACCGCGGGTCGCGCGCCACGTCGACCACGGGTGCCAACACTTGGTGCACGCCCCGCGCGCGGGCCTCGGCCGCCGCGACGGCGAACACACGTTCCACCAGCTCCGGGTTCCAGGTGCTGGCGAGCCCGATCGCCTGCGGGAAGCTCGTGGCCTGCTCCGCCTCGAGGCCGTGGAGCGCTTCCTCGTGGAACAGCACGGGAATGCCGAGGCGGGTGCTGTCCCGCACCCAGCGCTGGATGGCGTTCGTGAACTCCGCCTCTGCTCGAGCGCCGTGACCTTCGCCCGGCCGCTCGATGCGTCCGACGCCGATCCGGAACCATTTGGGTGCCCGCGCAGGATCGAACCGGCCGTCGCGATCGGTGATGGCCCGCTTGCCCTGCCACAGGCACAGCATCTGGCCGACCTTCTCCTCGAGGGTCATACGGGAGAGCAGGTCGTCGATGCGGCGCTCGACCGGGAGGGTCGGATCGCGGTATGCGGGGCGGCCAGTCGTGACCTGCGCCGCTGTCGCGCCGGCCGGCGGCGCCGCACCGAGCATGATCAGCAGAGCGCCGGCCAACGGTGCGCGCTGTAGTACGGCAGCGCGGGCACGGAGGCTGGCGTGGAGCATCAATAGCCCGGGTTCTGCGGAAATGCCCGTGAGCCGCCGGCCGTCAGGTCGATCTGCCCCTGGGGGATCGGCCGCAAGTGGTGCTTCGCCTCGTTGAAGAATCCGCCGTGTAACGGCGAGGCCTGCCAGTTGTCGTCCACGACGCGGTGCCACAGGCCGGTGCGGGCCAGGTCGAGCCACCGCGTGAACTCGCCGTACATTTCGCGGCCGCGCTCGTCCAGGATGTACTCGAGGTCGATCGTGGTCGGCATGTGCGTGGCGTCCACGATCAGCGCCCGGTTCGCGGCTTCAGCTGGGCAGCCGCCGCAGTTCGCGGCGCGCTGGCGGAGGGTGACGAGGTACGCGCGTGCGCCCGCCTGGTCGCCAGCGCCGAGCGCGGCTTCGGCGGCAATCAGATAGGTCTCGCCGAGGCGCATCAGGAGGACGTCCCGACCGCCGTCCAGGTTGTTGAAATCGGGTCGCGCCTCGTCCTGCCACTTTTTCATCGTTGGGAAGCGGAAAATATCGTACTGCCCCACGGTCGTTTGGTTGGGACAGGGCTCCGTGAGGCACGGCTCGTAGATGGCGTACTTGACCGACTGCCGCACCGCCTGCCCGACGAGACGACCGGGCTGGAAGATGGCCGTGTCGCCGGCGGCGAACGCCGCGCCATTCGTGCAGTTCGGCACCGTCGCGGTATCGCTGCCGGGGACTCCGAACGTCGGCAGGCCGCCGCTGCCGCACGTGCCGCCCCGGTAGCCGTTCATCCGGGCGGCGCCCTGCGACATGAAGCAGGCGCCGGTGTTGCTCGCGTTGGCGTGCCACACGCTCTGGAAGGTGCCGTCGTAGCGCGTGTCGAGCGTCGTCGCGTAGGTCGAGTCGGTCCAGCGCTGCCATAGGTTGCGCGCGAACAGCGTGGGCCGGGCGCGGCGGAAGCCGCGGCCGTTGTTGCAGTCGCGGGTCATACCTTGTCGGTCGTCGTAGAACGACAGCATCTGGACGAAGAGGGCGTTGCCGCGATCGGTCGTGAACTGGCCCGCTGTGGTGGTGAACTGGACGGACCAGATGACCTCGGCGTTGGTCTCGTTGGTGGGCACGTTGCAGTACGAGCCCGGTCCCCGTGCGCCCATGGGCGCGCAGAAGATGTCCCGGTAGTTCGGCATCAGCGAATAGCCGCCCGCGATCACCGAATCCGCTTCGGCCCGCGCGGCTGTGAAGTCGGTCGCCGACGTCGCACCCGCCTCACGCAGGAAGGTCGGGCCGCTCAGATAGAAGTCGGTGTTCGCCGCCTCGTACGCGAACGGATGGTAGGCCCGGGTCAGGAGGACCTTGGCCAGCAGGTGGCGGGCCGCGCCCTTCGTCGCCCGGCCCACCTGGTTCTGCGTCGCCGGGAGGTCCGTGATGGCCTCCCGCAGGTCCTTCACGATCTGGAGGTAGACCGAATCCACGGGCGAGCGGTGCGCCTCGTTGCTGGCGCCCTGGCTCTCCGTGAGGGGCAGCGCCACCGGTCCGTACATCTGGACCAGCCAGAAGTAGCTCAACGCGCGCAGGAACTTCGCCTCGGCGATGCGCCCGGCCTTGACCACCGGGTCCATGCCGGTTACGGCGGGAGCGCGCTCGACCACGGCATTGGAGGTGTTGATGCCGCGGTAGAAACTCGTCCACGGGAACTGGTAGTGTGTCGCGCTCGCGTTCAGGCCGGCGGCGTACGTGTTCTCGAACTGGTAGCCCCCCTGGTCGCCGTTGGTCGTCAAGTCCGTGCCGAACTCCGTCACGGCGAAGGACTCCTCGCGCCCGAAGAAGTCGCGCAGCTGAGCGTAATCGCCGCTCACGGCCGCTTCCAGACCCGCGGGGGTGCTGAAGTACGTGGTGGTGACGGTCCCGACCAGCTGCTCATCGAGATCCACGCACGCGGTCAGCCCCGCCAGGGCGAGCCCCCAGAAGATGAATCGCAGGATCTTCATTGGTCAGCCTCGCTTTTGGTGTTCTCGCCCTAGAAGCCCATGTTCGCGCCGATGATCAGCGTGCGATAGTTCGGCGGCGTAGCGGCACTTCCCGCCTCGGGGTCGTAACCGTAGTAGCTCGTGAACACGAATGGATCCTGTGCTTGCGCGTAGATCCGCATCGAGGCGAACCGGAAGCGCCCCACCAGGCTCGCCGGCAGCGTGTAGCCGACGGTGATGTTGCGCACCCGCCAATGCCCGCCCGGTCGGTACGCCGGGGACGAAGAGTTGACGTCGTTGTACAGCGGGTTCTCGCGGCCAGCGCTCGGATTCCAGTAGGAGTTGCAGCCCGGAATAGCGGCCTGCTGCGCCGCCGTCATGCCGGGAGGGCCGTCGAGCACGTTGGGGTCCGGGCCGCCGTCACACTTCATGGGCGTCCAGTACGCCACGTTCAGGTTGTTGAAGCGCTCGAACAACCTGGTGCTGGCGGAGCCGAAAGCGTCGTTCATGGTGTAGCCGAGTCGGCCCTGGAGCAGGAACGACAGGTCGAAGCGACCCCAGGTCAGGTGATTGTAAACGCTGGCGAGCAGCTTCGGGTACGTGTTGCCACGCAGGATGCGGTCGGCTGCGGTGATGGCGCTGTCGCCGTTCAAGTCCCGGACCCGGATATCGCCGGGCTTCTGGCCGTATCGCCGGGCGGCGGCCGAGTCGGCGAGCTGCCAGATGCCCATGTAGTCGTAATCGTAGAACACCTGGCGGAGCGCATCGTAGGGCGGCAAGGCGGGGTTGGTGCCGACGTTGATCGGCTGCCCGATGAACCAGCGGTTGCCGACGTCGTCCCCCGCGCCGCTGGCCAGGGCGACGATGAAGTTTCGGTTGTGCGTGAAGCTCACGTCGGTGGTCCAGCGGGGGCCGTTCCCGCGGCTCGGCAGGTTGACCGTGGTGATGCTGGCCTCCCAGCCCCGATTCTCCGTCTTGCCGACGTTCTGGAGCACCTGCGTGAAGCCGGTTGACGGGGGCAGTTGCCGAGACAGCAGCAGCTCGCTGGTCCGCTGGCGGTACGCGTCGAACGTGCCGCTGATGCGCTGGCCGAAGAGCCCGAAGTCCGCGCCCACGTCGAGCTGCGCCGTGCGCTCCCACACCAGATCGGGATTCGGGATCGAACCCGGACGGTACCCGGCCGCGCTGCCGCTGCCGAAGTTGTACCGGGTGCGGTCCAGGCCGCCCTGCGTCTGGTACGGGTTGATGGACGTGTTGCCGGTAACGCCGGCGCTGGCGCGCAGCTTCAGCCCCGAGATAAAGCCGAACCGCCGCATGAACGGCTCATCGCCGACCTGCCACCCGAGACCGACCGAGGGGAAGAACGACCACTTATGCGCTGGTCCCAAGCGGCTCGAGCCGTCGAAGCGGCCTGTCAACGTGAGCAGGTAGCGGTCTTTGAACGTGTAATTGATCCGGCCCATGTACGAGGCCAGCTTCCACACGCTGAGGCTGCTCCGCGGCGGCTGCGGATTCTCACCTGTGCCCAGATTGTACCAGAGCTGCGAGTCGTAAGGGAGATTGCGTGCTTCTACTGTGTCGGTGGTGGTGCGGTCTGACTGGATACCGTACAGCGCGGTGACGTCGAAGCGGTGACCCCCCACAACGCGATTCCACATCAGCAGCTGATCCAGGGTGTAGGCGAACTGTTCGACGTCGGCCCGCTGCGCCTGGGCGTTGCCAATCGGCGTCTGGTTGAGAACGACGTTCGCGCCCTGGAACTGCCCGTCCATGCGGTTCCCGACATCGGGACCGAAGTTCACGCGATACGAGAAGCCGCGGCCCAGCTGCAGCTCGGCGAACACCGACCCGAACAGGCGGTTCCGCGTCTGCTGGCGCACGAAACCTTCGGCCTGGCGCAACGGGTTCACGCGCAACGCGTCGGGCGTCGGTTTGATCTTCAGGGTGCACACGCCGCACAACCGTGCGGAGGGGGCGCCCGCGCTGTCGTACGGCAGGCCCAGCGGGTTGTTCGCCAGCGCTTCACCCCAGACGGAGGCATCCGCGCCGAGATCCGCGGTCGACCGCGTACCCGTGGCCGTGATGCCGACCCGGAGCCGGCGGTACGTGTTCTCGAAGCTCACCGTGCCGGAGTACTGGCGATATCCTTGCCCGATCGTGATGCCGTCCTGATCGAAGTAGCTGCCGGTGAGCGTGAGCCTGGAAGTACCCGAGACGGACGTGAGTGCGACCTGATGGCGCTGCTGGTAGCCGTGACGCAGCACCAGGTTCTGCCAGTCCGTGCCGGTCGAGCAGCCCGGGTTGGCGGCTTGGTACGCGGCATCCGTGGCGCACAGCACCTGCGGCAGCTCGTCGGGCGTGAACACGCTGGCGTTGTCGGTGGGGCGACCGGCCGAGCGGGCCGCCTCGCGGCGCTCCGCGATCGCCTGCGGGCCGTTCATCATGTCCACGAGGTTCAGCGCGCGCTGCGTGCCGTACTGCGCGTCGTAGGTGACGCGGATGCTGTTGTCGGGGGCGCCCTCGGCGCCGCGGCGCGTGGTGATCAGGATGACGCCGTTGGAGCCGCGGCTCCCGTAGACCGCCGTCGCGGACGCGTCCTTCAGCACCTCGATGGACTGGATGATCGACGGATTGAAATCCTCGATGCCGCCCGCCAGCGGCACGCCGTCCACCACGTAGAGCGGCTGGTTCCCCGCCGCAATCGACCGTATCCCACGCACGGTCACGTTCATCGGGGCGCCGGGGCGGTACCCGCCGCCCGTGACGACATCCACACCCGCCACCTTGGCCTGGATTGCCTGCATCGGGTTGGACGTCGGGACCTCGGCGATCTGCTGAGCGGTCACCGATGCAATGGAGCCGGTCAGGTCGCGCCGCTCCTGTGTGCCGTAGCCGACGACGACCACCCCCTCGAGCTGCATCGCCGCCGCGACGAGCTGGAAGTCGGCGGTGACCGCGTCCCCCACGGGCACTTCCACGGTCTGGGACAACGGCGCGAATCCCAGGAACCGGGCCCGGACCTCCTGACTCCCGGACGGCACGTCGGTGATGTGGTACGTGCCGGACGTATCCGTCACGCCCCTGCGGTTGGTGCCGATCACCGTGACGCTCGCGCCCGCGATGGGCCGACCATCCTGGGCGGCGGTTACCTTGCCGGTGATCCTTCCCTGGGCCTGGACCTCGGTACCAAGGGCAGCGCCACAGGCAGCCAGAACGAGTATGCAGAATCGCATAAGGACCTCCCGCCTCCGTCACCAGGGAGGCTTAGAGACGATGGGCCGCCAGATCCTCGGTGAACTTGACCCCGGCGGCGGTCGTCGCGGTGACGCTGTCGCCGGAGAGCGCTCCCTCGGCCGTCATCCACAGCCGCACCAGGTTGGCCGTGCCGGTGGTGGTGCCGTTCCCGAACAGGTGAACCTCGAGCGTCGCTCCAGGGGCAATGTTGCTCAGGATGACCACCCACGAGGGATTCCTCGCGGGGACCGCGGGCGCGACCAACCGCTGCATGGTGCTGTCGGCGGTGCAATTCGACGTGCACTTCCCGCTGCCGTTGCCGTAGTAGATCGAGTCGATCGTGGCGATCCCGGCCAGGTTCGCACGGTAGGTGACCGTGTAGCCGCCGGGCCCGGCGACCTCCCCGCAGCTGCTCGCCACCAGCACCAGAACGAGGGGGACAAACCAGGTGCGCGGATGCATCGAATGGCGCCGCATGTCAGGACCTCCGACGAGCGAAGAGTGGGATGGTCATCTTATCACTTTTTCGGGCGAACGCGAGACCCCCTGGAAACGGCGTCACGGCGCGCTCGTGAGGGGGTCGGCGCCCCGGGCGAGGGCAGCGAGCCACGCGGCCGAGCGCCGTGTGTAGGGGAGCACCTGTTCCGGTGTCGCCATGTGGTTGTGTGGCGAGTCCGCCAGCGGCACGGCTTCCTTGATCCCGGGCACCTGGTTAAAGGCCGCCCAGATCCCCGCCGGCGGCGTGGTCTCGTCGATGAACCCCATCGAGACGAGGGCGCGCGCCCGGATGCGCGGCGCGAAGTGGACGGCGTCGAAGTAGCCGGCGGTGCGCCGCACCTCCGGCCGTTCCACGTCCCAGTTGGGATAGGGAGCCGCACGGCCGGCGAGCGGTCCCAGCAGATCGCATCCCGCGGGGACGTTCGCGATGAGCGCGCTCACCCGCGAATCGAGCCCCGCGACGGCGAAGCCCTGTTGGCCCCCCATGCTCGTCCCCATCACGACCAGGGTCCGGCCGTCCCAGTCCGCGCGGCTCGCGAGATACTCGGCGGCCCGATAGTCGCCGAGATACATCGACAGGAAATAGCTCTCATCGCGGCTGTGCCGCCCGATGAGGCCGTAGCTCTTGATCAACTGTGGGAGCGCGTCGTAGAACGCCTGCGGCATGTCGGCGGGCACGTCATGGGGCTCGACGTTGAGCACGAGCCAGCCCTGCGCGGCGTAGTCGGTCACCCACTGTCGCTGCAGCGGGTAGGGCGGGCTCGCCCACTGGAGGATGAGCAGCGCCGGGAAGGTCCCGCCTCCCCCTTCGGGCCGCGACGGCCTGGCGAGCTGCCCGTAGATGTGCGCGCCGCGCACGTTGTTCATCCTGATCGTGAAGTACTCGACGTCCGCTCGGCCGCTTTCACCGGGGGTTAGTACGGGGTCGGCCGGGACGGAGTCGAGGCGGCGTAGCTCGGCGGCCCAGAAGGCGTCGAAGTCCGGTGGCCGGCGGCCCGATGGACGGATCCGCCGCGGCGCCACGGCGGCCCCGAGCAAGACCCGGCCGACTTCGGATTTGCTCGCGCCGTGAAAGCCGGTCGCTCCGGCGGGCGGCCGCACTTCCACGAGCAGCATTCCCGGCCGGTCGAGCGACGCGTCGATGGTCGCACGACCTGACGCCGGATCCAGCGTGCCCCTGCCGATCACCGCGAGGCCGTCTCGCTTGAGAGTGTAGGTGTAGGTCCCCCCCCCGGCGGTCTGCCCCGGCGCCACCGCGACGTGCCAGCCCACACGCTCCCCGACGTCGTAGATGCCGTCGGCGTGATACGGCGTGAACGTCAGCTGCTGGGCGCTGGCCGCCGTGCGCAACACGAGCGCGGCGGTCATGACGGCCGTCAGGACGCGCGGCGTGAAACGCTCCGCCTTCAGGGCATGAACAGAGTCAGGTCGACGGCGTCGGCCATCAGGCGGTACCCTGCCTCATTGGGGTGGAGGTGGTCGCCGGTGTCGGCCCACGGCAGCAGGCGTCCAGGCGCTGCGGGATCGCGCAGCGCGGCATCGAAGTCGATGACGGCATCGAACGCGCCGCCCTCGCGGATCCATTGATTGATGCTCTGCCGCGCCGCCTCGCGCTCCGGTCCATCGTAATGCGATCCGCCGAACGGCGGGATCGTGGCGCCGAAGATGCGAAGGCCCCGAGCGTGCACGCGGTCGATGATCGTCCGGTAGGCGACCGGCAGGCTTCGGGCCACTAGAGCGGCACTCCCCGGCTCACGCGCGCCGCCGATGTCGTTGACCCCTTCCAGCAGGATCACCCAGCGCGCCCCGCTCTGTGAGAGAACGTCGCGCTCCAGCCGCGACAGCGCTGTGGGGCCGAGGCCGCCGGTCACGACCGCGTTGCCGCCGATGCCGGCGTTGAGCACGGCCACGTGCCGGGTGCGCGGATCTGACTGCAGGCGGCGCGCGAGATTGTCGGGCCACCGGTCGTTCCGGTCGGTGCCGGAGCCGTGCCCGTCGGTGATCGAGTTGCCCAGTGTGACCACGGCCGCGCCGTCCGCCACGACGTCGAGCCCCGCGATGACATACCAGTGATCGGTCGTCGCCGCATCCGGCAGCTCGGCCGCCGAGACCCATTGGCCCGCCTGAAGAAACGAGGTGGTCCGCGAGCCGGGATGCCCCGTCACGTCGGCGGGCGCGGCCCCGATCAGCATGGTGACGGCGAGGTCGCTGAGCGCGGGGACGTCATACTCCAGAAGATCGGAGATTGCCATTGCCCCGGGAGCGATGCGCACCGAGTCCGCTCCGGCGAACGTCAGCGGGCGATCGCTCGTGAGGTCGATGGCGCTCCTTCCCCGGGAGCGCGCGATGTGAGCCGACGTGATCGCCAACGGCCCGGTGCCGAAGGTATTCGAGAAACGCACGCGGACCGTCGGCCCGCCGACGGAAATGTGGATCACCTGCCGGAGCGTGCTGCCCTCGAGCCCCGGCGCGGGAGGCATGTTCCGCGGCTCAACGAGCTGCTGCGCCGCCGTCCAGGTCCCGAGCCAGTGCAGCTGCGGTGCGGGCGACGAGGAAGCGCACGCGTTCACGACCGCCGCGACCGCGGCTAAAGCCGCGACTCGGCGTCTGCCGCTGAAGCGGCGCTGCGCAGTCAGTTCACTGACAGGGCCGAGTCGCGGGTTTACCCGCGTACTCAAAGCGCCGCCCTCATGTCGTCAGCACGCCGTCAGGGCGTTCGCACCGGCGGGTTCGCCCCTGCCGCCGGTGGCGGCTGACCGAACCCCGCCGGCGGTTGCAACCGGGTGCGGCCATCGCCCGCGATGAACGCTCGCAACTCCACGTACGCGCGGTGCGGGTTGTTCCGCTGCAACCCAGCCCGAATCCACGTCTCATGGTACCAGCGGTCGAACGGCGGGTACTCCGCGCGGGCGAAGTCGGTCTCGAGCTGCTCCAGCGGCGTGAGCGCCTCGCGGATGAGCCGCCACATGGCGGTCGAGTCCGGTGCTTGGAGTGCATCCGCAAGCTTCAGCGCGGCCCGGGTGTGTCGCTCATCGATCCGCAGGCCGAGACCGACGTCGACGGAGAAGAACTGCTGCTCTGCCGTGGTCATCGCGGCCCCGGCCCGCGCCTCCGCCGCCAGGGCCGTGTCCAGGGGCCCGATGCGCGCCTGGAGCGTAGCCAGGGTATCGGCGTTGAACGGCGTGAACGGTTGAGCGGTCACGCGACGCCACAGCCGCTCGATGAGGCTCTGCACCGCCTCGGACGCGTACCACAGTTTGTCGGGCGTGTCGAGCAGCGCGTGGTAGGCGTCGTACGCCGCCCGGGCCGGGGCGGCCGCCGGAGCGAAGTATTCCCGCGTCCACCACGCCACGAATCGGCCTGCCGGGTCCGGCGCGGCGTACACCGCCGGCGCGTTCCACGTGATGTCGGCGATCAGGCGCGCGCCCACGACGTAGTCGCGCAGCTCGGAAACGTTGACCAGCATGTACTCGGTCGCTCGGGCCTGCACGATGCGCTGGAACTCGCCGGCGATCGTCGCGGGCGCCACCGTGTGGGTGGTCTGCTTGCTCAGGTTCCCGCCGAGGTACGCCAGGTGGTAGTACACGCCGTGTTTCCAGCGGCCCAGATCGGTCGGGAGTCCGCGCATGTGACCGTCGTTGTCGTCGGGCCAGATGATGATGACGTCGTCCGGCAACCCGAATGCCGCCGGATCGCGGCGGTACAGGTCCAGCATCTCCGAGTACATCGTGAAGTGGAAGATCGGCGTGCGGCCGGGCGGGAGTGCGTCGCGTACCATGGCGGTCTGCAACCCGATCACCTCGCGGAACACTCGAGCCTTGTCGTCGTCGGTGGTCCCTTCGGGCCATGTGTACGCGCGATCCGACGTGTTCCGCAGGCCCACCGGCCAGATGACGTCTAGGTTGTGGTTCTCCGCGACGCCGCCGCGCCAGAAGGTCAACAGGCCGTCCCGGTTCGTGAGCCAGTCGTAGTCCGGCCGCACACCGCGCTCGGCCGCCAGATTGAACGTGACGAGGCCGAACGGGTTGGAGACGAGGATGTCGTAGTGGTGGGATGTGTAGTACAGGCCCCACTCGCTGGCCAGCTGCTGCACCTCGAAGCGGCGATGCACGCGGACGTAGGGCGCCACCATGTTCATCCGCAGCCGGAGGGCGGTTTCGAAGAAGCGCCGGTACCAGGCCAACGGCACGTCCCCCGTCTGGAGCGGGTACCCGCGGGCGTCGAACGGACGGGGCAGGATGTCCTCGTCGTCGTGGAAGAACCCGCGATACCGGAACGTCGGCGGCCCCTGTACGAAGCGCGTGGCCTTGAGCACCAGCGGATCGTGGTGCTCGGGCACGTAGCCGGTCCACAGGTAGAGGGGATCGACACCCAGACGCTCGGAAAGGGTGTACGCGGCGAACGCGGTGCCGCGCGGGTTCGACCCCACCAGCCAGACGGTCCGCGGGGCGGTGACCACACGGTAGGACTCCCACTGACCCCGCAAAGTGGCCGCATCGATCGCGGCCGGGAGCGGGCCGTTCCCCACCGTCGCCAGCCGAATGCTCGTCTTTCCGGCCGTTGGCGTGGTGACGAGGGGCGGCCGATAACCGCTGATCACCTCTATGTCGCCCGCCAGGAACGTCGCGGCTTGGCGCACGTTGAGGTTTTCGGAGCCGCCGACCACGATTTCGGCGCCGCTCGGGCCTGACGCGAGCACCACATCGCCCGGGGCGGCGGGTCCGGTGCGGAGCCAGGACCCGCGCACCGGCGCCGCCCACGGGTCGGTCTGACCCGCGCCGCCCCTGGGAGCCAGTGAGCATGCGAGCACAAGCAGGGGAATAATCGGCCGGCATCGGCTCATGGGATCCTCTCTTCATCAGGACGGAGGCCGAGCCCCGTCAGCCCAGGACCCGCCGCACGATGGCGTTCACCGCGACGCGGGGTAGCACGCGCGGAAGTGTGCATAGAGGCGGTCGTACTCGGCGTGCGCTTCCTGGTCGGGGTGGACCAGCGGCGCCCGGGTCGTGGTGCGCCGGACGGCGGCCGCGAGGTCCGGAAACGCGCCGGCCCCTACGCCCGCGAGCAGCGCGGCCCCATAGGCGGGACCCTCCTCGCGGTTCACAGTGGCAATGGAAAGGCCGAAAATGTCGGCCAGGAGTTGGCGAATGAACGGGCTGCGTGCGCCGCCGCCGGTCAGCAGGACGCCTTCGGGCGAGAGGCCCAGCTCCTGCAGGATCGACAACGAGTCGCGCAGCGCGAAGCCGACGCCCTCGAGCACCGCTCGCGTGAGATGCGCGCGCGTATGGGCCAGGCTCAGGCCGACGAACGCGCCCCGGATGGCGGCGTCGCGATGCGGCGTGCGCTCGCCCTGGAGGTACGGAAGGAAGGTCACGCCCGCCGCGCCCGCCGGGATCTCCGCGGCCTCCTCCGTCAGCCGCTCGTCGCCGTCACCGCGCTCGGCCAGCTCGCGCGCGAACCGATCGCGATACCAGGCGAACGCGCCGCCCGCCGAGAGCACCACACCCATCACGTACCAGACGGAGGGCGCCACGTGGCAGAACGTGTGGACGCGCAGGGCGGGATCCACCCGCGGCTCCGCCGTCGGGGCCAGGACGGTGCCCGACGTTCCCCAGCTGGCGACGGCATCGCCGGGCCTGACCGCGCCCACGCCCGCGGCACCACACGCATTGTCGGCGCCGCCGCCCACGACGGGCGTGCCCGCGGCCAGGCCGGTGGCCGCCGCGCCCTGCGGCGTCACGCGACCCAACACCTCGGCCGAGCCGCCTACGTCGGGGAGCAGGGACATCGGCAGCCCCACCGCCTCCAGGATCTCGCTACTCCAGCGCAGTCGCCTGGGATCGTACATCAGCGTCCCCGAGGCGTCGGACGGCTCGGCGGCGAGCGCCCCTGTCAAGCGGAACCGCACGAAGTCTTTGGGGAGCAAGACGGTGGCCACGCGCGCGAACGCCGTGGGCTCGTGGTTCCGCAACCAGAGCACCTTGGGAAGCGTGAAGCCCTCGAGCGCCGGGTTGCTGACCCACTCGCGCAGTCGCGCTTCGCCTCCGGCCCGGCTCGTGATCTCCCGGCATTCGGCCGTAGTCCGTCCATCGCACCACAGCAGCGCCGGACGGACCACGACGCCGCCCCGGTCGAGAAACACCGAGGAGTGCATCTGTCCCGAGATCCCCACCGCCGCGATGCGCGCCGGCGGCTGCCGGTCGAGAATCTGCCGCGTGCACGCCAGGCACGCCTCCCACCACCGGTCGGGGTGCTGCTCCGCCCAGCCGGGGTGCGGCGTGCTGAGCGACAGGGGCGCGGTCGCGGAGGCGATCACCGCCCCCGCCGCATCTACCAGCAGGGCTTTGACGCCGCTCGTCCCGATGTCGAGGCCGAGGAGCAGCCCATCGGGACCGCTCATCGCACACCCAGCAGCAGCTCCATCGTCAGTTGGTCGAGGCGCTCGTAGCCGTAACCTCGCCGGCGCATCGCGGCGAGATCGAACGTCTCGCCCTTGAGGGCGCGGGCGCGCTCGGCGGTGAAGGAGAGGCGCCCCGACTCCCCGCCCTCCGCCCGCAGCGCACCCAGGAGCTGCTGGATCTCCGGGTCTCGGTCGAAGCGCGCGGCCTTTTCCTTCAGGATCAGATAGGTCCGCATGCTCCCTGCGGCGAACTCCCACACGCCGTCCTCGTCCTCCGTGCGGTACGCGTGGCTGTCGAAGTGCCGCATGCCGGGCCAGCGCGCGTCCTCGAGGAGCTTCACCAGGAAGAACGCGGACTTGACGTCGTCGCTGCCGAAGCGCAGGTCCTGGTCGAAGCGCCCGGCCTTCTGCCCGTTGAGATCGATGTGGAACAGCTTGCCCGCGTCGAGGGCCTGCGCCACCGCGTGCGAGCAGTCGAGCCCCGCCATCTGCTCGTGGGCCACCTCGGGATTCAGGCCGACCATCTCCGGGTGCTCGAGCGTATAGATGAAGGCGAGCATGTGGCCGGTGGTCGGGAGGAAGATGTCGCCGCGCGGCTCGTTGGGTTTGGCCTCGAGCGCGAACTTGAGGTCGTATTTCTGCGAGCGCACGTACTCACACAGGAAGTTGAGCGCCTCGCGGTACCAGCCGAGTGCCGTGCGCGGGTCCTTGGCGGCGTTGGTCTCGACGCCCTCGCGCCCGCCCCAGAAGACGTAGGTCCCGGCCCCCAGCTCCACCCCGAGGTCGATCGCGGCCATGGTCTTCTGCAAAGCGTAGGCGCGGACCCGCGCGTCGTTGCTCGTGAACGCGCCGTCCCGGAACAGCGGATCGGAGAACAGGTTGGTGGTCGTCATCGGCACGCACATGCCGCTGGTCGCGAGCGCCGCCTTGAAGTCGCGCACGGTCCGGTCCCGCTCGGCGGCGGAGGCGCCCGCCGGCACGAGATCGTTGTCGTGCAGGTTGACGCCGTAGGCGCCCAGCTCCGCCAGGCGCTGGACGATGCGCGTGGGGGTGAGAACGGGGCGTACCGCCTCGCCGAAGGGGTCGCGTCCCGGGTTGCCCACGGTCCAGAGTCCGAAGGTGAAGTGGTGCTCGGGGCGCGGCGCGTAGGAGTCGCGTGGTTCGTTCTGGTTCATGGCGTTTGTTGGATGACGTCGCAACGGGGCTTCTGCCGGTCGGCGGGACAACGGAGCTGCATGTAGTACTCGAGCGGGTGCGCCGGCGGCGCGTAGCCGGCGGGCACGGGCTGGCGGGAGAACGTCTGGAAGTACGCGATCGCGGCGTCCCGCCACCACCGCGCCTCGCGCTGCTGGATCGCGAGGAACGCCGCCACGTCGCGGAAGCGCGCCTCGTCGATCGCACCCTCGAGCGTGCTCCACTGGCGCGCCATCGAGCGCACCGAGTCCACCCCCGCGCTGTACTCGTGCACCAGCTCCTCCCACAACGTGCGGCCCGACCGCAGGCGCTCGCTCCAGCGCACGCGGTGGAACCAGAGGAGCAGGGCGTCGGGCACCGAGTCGCGGCTGGCCCAGCGCCGCCGCAGCGGCGGGAAATACTGCTCCAGCGCACCGCTCCCCGCGGCGGTGCGGTCGAACCCTAACCCGAGCGTGTCGGCGCGATGGTAATAGACGGCGGTCTGGTCGGCGCGGCCCCGGGCGACCCAGGGACCGGGGCCGTAGTGGTGGCCGGCGGCCATGATGTGGCCCAGCCCCAGCGGCGTCATGTAGTGCACGACCGCTTCGCGCGACCCGAGCATGATGTCCCTGATCCGGGCGACCGCCGCCGGGTCGTTGACGAACGTCATCCGGATCCACTCCTCGGCGATTTCACCCGAGGACAGGGTGTGATCCCACGCGAGGCGCCCGAACGCGTACCAGTTGGCCTGATTGAAATGTGAGCCCGTCCAGTTCCGGTCGGTCCCGATGTTGGCGACGCCGGCGATCCCGGTCCGCGCGTAGCCGTGCAGCGAGCCGTCCACCACCCGTCCGACGGTCGAGCCCTCGCCGCGCGCGTAGGTGTCCGCGTCCAGCACTTCCTCGAACAGCGGACCCAGGAACACGAGGTGCGTATCCTGGCCCAGGTATTCCTTGGTGATCTGGAGCTCCAGCATCAGCGGGGTCCGGGGCATGGCCCCGAACAGTGGGTGGAACGGCTCGCGCGGCTGGAAGTCGAGTGGCCCGTTCTTCACCTGGATCAGCACATTCGCCCGGAACGCGCCATCCTGCGGCGTGAATTCGTCGTACGCCTGCCGGACGCGGTCCGTGGGGACCTCGTTGCTGTAGACGAAGGCTCGCCACATCACCACGCCGTCGTGCGGATCCAGGGCTTCGGCAAGCATGTTCGCGCCGTCGGCGTGGGTGCGCTTGTAGTCCTGCGGCCCCGGCTGACCCTCCGAGTTCGCCTTCACGAGGAATCCACCGAAGTCCGGCACCACGCGGTAGATCTCATCCACCTTGTGCCGCCACCACCCCCGGACGGCCGGGTCGAGCGGGTCGGCGGTGGCGAGGTGGCCCAGCTCGATGGGCGCGCTGAAGCGTGCCGTGAGATACACGCGGATGCCGTACGGGCGGAACACGTTGGCGAGCGCGGCCACCTTGACGAGAAACTCGGGTGCCAAAACGCGGGCGTTGGCATTGACGTTCGTGAGCACCGTGCCGTTGATCCCGAGCGAAGCGTTGGCACGGGCGTAGTCCCGGTAGCGCGGGTCCAGCGAGTCGGGCAACCGGGACCAGTCCCACAGCGAAAGCCCGGCGTATCCGCGCTCCACCGACCGGTCCAGGTTGTCCCAGTGGTCGAGCAGGCGGAGCCCGATCTTCGGCGCGCTGACGACGGCCAGGTCCCGGAGCGGGCGATCAGTCTGGAGCAGGCGGAGCAGGGCGAAGGTGCCGTACAACACCCCGACCTCGCGGTTGGCGGCGATCACCGTCGCCTGCGTGCCGCGGACGCGCAGCGTTCGGAGGACGAACCCCTCGGCGCCGGCGCGCCGCAGGTCGGCGGCGAGCGGGAGTGCGGCGACGAGCCGCGAGGTCCGAGGCGTGCCCGCAATGATGGCGCCGTCTCCTCGGATACGGTCAGCCCGGCGGATCTCGGTCCCCAGCAGTCCGCGCAGACCGACCGTCAGCTCGTCGCGCGCGGCGCGCAGGGTGGGCGAGTCACCTTCGACGACCAGGTGGGACAGCGCCGCGCGATACTCACCCAGGCGCTCCGCATCGGCGACGAGCCGGTAGCGCAGCCACAGGTCGTACCCGTCCTCGGCGGGTGGTGGACCATGCGTAGCGGCGCTGAGCAGGACGCACCACGGGAGCACCGACCGGAACAGCACGGACTGTCGCATGCCGAGAGACCGCGTCAGGCGGGCACGTGCGGAACGCGCCCGTCGGCCGGATCGGCCCAGCGGGTATTCGGGATCAACGGGGCCCAGCCGGGCCGCAGCGGGTCCTGGTCGTACGGATAGGGCCCGAGCCGCAGGAACGACTCGTGGTACTGCGCCAGGCGGTCGCGGTCGAGCTTCACGCCGAGCCCCGGAGCGGTCGGCACGGGGATCGCACCGTGGCAGTACTGCAGCTTGCCGCCCTCGATCACGTCGTCGAGGAGGTGGTGGTAGTGGGCATCCGCGGCGAACGTGAGGTTCGGGATCACGGCGCCCAGGTGCAGCATGGTCGCCAGCTGGATCCCCAGCTCGCCCGAGGAGTGTACCGCCACGCCGAACTGGAAGGCTTCGCAGATGCCCGCCGCCTTGACGCAGGCCCGGATCCCGCCCCAGAACGTCGTGTCGAGGAGGATGACGTCGACGGCGGTCTGCAGCACGTTGGCGGCCAGCTGCTCGAAGCCCACGACGACGGTGTTCGTGGCCAAGGGGATCCGGATCCGCTCGCGGGCGCGGCGCATGCCGTGCAGCCCAAAGACCGGGTCTTCGAGGTAGTCGTTGTTCAGGGTTTCGATCTGCCGCCCGAACCAGACGGCCACCTCCGTGGACCAGACGCCGTTGGGATCGAACCGGAAGCCGTCGTCGGGCAGCGCCGCGGCCAGGGCGCGGTAGCAGTCCAGCTCGTAGCGGGGCGGGAACACCCCGCCCTTGAGCTTGTGCGTGGTGAACCCGCATTGCTGCTTGAGCGCGCGCGCCTCGGCGACGAGGTGGTCCACCGTGCGGACTTCACCGGAGCCGTCGCTGGCGTTGGGGTAGCGGAAGAACAGGTACGAGGCGAACGGCACCTGATCGCGCAGCCGGCCCCCCAGGATGTCGCTCACCGGCACGCCCCACTCCTGCCCCAGCAGGTCCAGGCACGCGAACTCCAGGGCGGCGAGCATCTGCGTGCGCAGGTTGTAGAGCGAGGCGGTGGGGTTGGCGATTAGGAAGCGCATCTCTTCGAGCCGCGCAGGGTCGCGCCCGACCAGGTACGGCTTCAACCCGAGCACGGCGGCACTGGCGGCTTCGCCCCCGCCGCCCAGCTCGCCGAGGCCGATGCGGCCGTCGTCGGTCTCGACCTCGACGATGGTTCGCACGAAGCGGCCCCAGTGGCACCCGTTCGCGTGGCGCAGCGGGGCCACCAGTGGAACTGAGACGGGCGTGGCGCGAATGTCGGCGATCTTCACGGGTGATAAACTGATCTTATCACCGACTCGTGGCAAGCGCCGGCTCGAGGCGCGGCACGAGGAGATGCATGAGGAGCAGGGCCCCGACGTAGGCGAGCCCGAGACCGGCGAAGATCGGCGCATAGTTGCCGCCCGTCATCTCCAGGATGGCCCCCGTGAGCCGCTGGAAGCCGAACGCGCTGAACAGGCCGGCGCACCCGCCGATGCCCACCACGGACCCGACCGAGCGCTGGGGAAACATGTCGCTCACCGTCGTGAACAGGTTGGCCGACCACCATTGGTGCGCTCCGGCCGCGACGCTCACGATCCCCACGGCGACCCACAGGTTGCCGGCCGACGGCGCGAACATGGTCGGGACGATGCACAGGGCCGCCGCGAGCAGGGCGGTCTTGCGGCTGAGGTTCACGCTCCAGCCACGCTTGATCAGCGCACCCGACAGCCATCCGCCCGTGATCGAGCCCACGTCGGCGGCCACGTAAATGATGACCAGCGGGCCTGCGAGGCCCGCGAGGCGCACGCCGAAGCTCGCGTCGAGGAACTTGGGGAGCCAGAACAGATAGAAGAGCCACACCGGATCGGTCATTGCCTTGCCCACGATGAACGCCCAGGTCTGGCGGCGAGCGAGCAGGGTGCGCCATGACGTGGGGCCCGGGGGCTCGGCCGGATCGCTCCGGATCCAGGCCAGCTCGGCGCTCGAGAGCCGGGGCTGCCGGTCCGGGTCGCGGTAAAAAGCCAACCACAGGGCAAGCCAGATCATGTCGAGCGCGCCCGTGGCGAGGAACGCCCAGCGCCAACCGAGTGAGAGCGCGATCCACGGAACCAGCAGCGCGGCGACCACCACTCCGACGTTCGTGCCGGCGTTGAACACGCCGGTGGCGAGTGCCCGCTCCCTCTTCGGGAACCACTCCGCCACGGTCTTGACGGCAGCCGGGAAATTGCCCGACTCGCCCACGCCGAGCAGTGCGCGCGCCACACCGAAACCGGCGACGCTGCGCACCAGCGCGTGCCCCATGGACGCCAGACTCCAGACGAGGACGGCGATCGCCAGACCGGTGCGCACGCCGATGCGATCCATGATGCGGCCCATGACCAGCAGCCCGAAGCCGTAGGCGACGCTGAACCAGGAGACGATGGCGGCGTAGTCCGTCTCCCTCCATCCGAGCTCACGGGTGAGCGTCGGCGCGAGGATGCCGAGCACCTGGCGATCGACGTAGTTGACGGTGGTCGCCCCGAAGAGCAGGGCGACCACCGTCCAGCGGTGCCCGAATCCTGGCGGTGCGCGATCAGACACCGCTGGACACGCCGAACCCTCCGTCCACCGGAACGACGGCGCCGGTCACGAACGACGCCGCGTCGCTGCACAACCATTGCACCGCTCCGACGATCTCGTCGGGCCTGCCGAAGCGACCCATGGGCGTATGGGCGATGATGGCGCGGGCCCGCTCCGTGTGGCTGCCGTCGGGGTTGAGCAGCACGCTGCGGTTCTGCTCCGCCACGAAGAACCCTGGCGCGATGGCGTTCACCCGCACCCGGTCGCCGTGCCGGCGCGCCAGCTCCGCCGCCAGCCAGTGCGTGAAGGCGTCGATCCCCGCTTTCGCGATGGAATACCCCAGGACGCCGCTCAGCACCCGGCGCGCGGCCATCGAGGAGATGTTCACGATGCTGCCCGAGCCCTGGCGCCCCATGGCTTCGCCGAACGCGAGCGACGGGACCACGGTCCCGTGGAGGTTGAGCCGGAGCACCTCGTCGAATGCGTCGAGCGGCACGTCGAAGATCGGCCGGTCGTCGCTGCGGGCGCGCGCCACGTTGCCCCCCGCGGCGTTGACGAGAATGTCCACTCGTCCGCGGGTCTCGAGCAGGTCGTCCCGGGCGGCGCGCACTTGCTTCTCGTCCAGGACGTCCGCGACGAGGGCGACGGCATCACCGCCGCTCTCGCGGATCGCCTTGGCCCGCTCCTCGGCCGTG
>WNFY01001096.1_pt1 | contig 27015 bp, 21 predicted proteins | sample 5400091 | NCBI WGS metagenome assembly WNFY01 (sample SAMN13153364, study PRJNA577476) | soil metagenome | isolation source: 60 cm soil or saprolite under grassland replicate 1 | place: USA:California | collected 2016-06-15 | reverse complement strand
TCGATGGAACCAACAATGGCTTGCCCGATCACCTCCAAACCGTGCACGCCCTGCTGGCTCTGGAATACGTAGTGCACGATCATGCGGGCGCGGGTATCGAGATTGATCCAGGACTCTTTTTCCAAAATGACGTCCACGGAAACGATTTCGATATACCGGCAAAGGCGTTCTTCACATTTCCACTAAAGAAAGACAAAATTTTTGCCGTGATCGGAGTGGGCTTCGCGCTTAACCAGAATCCGATAGTCGCTCCCGGCGGTGGTATCATCTGGCTCTTCACCGATAAACTTCGTCTCGAAGGCGTGTTCCCAAAACCGGCCCTCGTTTATAATCCGAGTGATAATTGGGAATTTCGCATCTTCGGAAATTTGGTTTACGAAAGTTTCCGTACCGACGATGTCATAACTCCCGAAAGGAAGTTGCAGGTGCACAACGCATGGGTTCAATACAGCGAGGATCGTGCTGGTGTGCAGGTCCAGTATTCTGGTCTCAAGCCATTTGAGATCTCGCTCGGCGGTGGCGTCACGGTTAAGCGCGACTTTGACTTCTTCCGCGCCGAAGCAAGCGCCAAGACAAACCCTGCCCCTTTCGTCAAGTTCGAAATCGCAGCGAAATTCTAGGGAAATATTTCGTCGAGCTTTCTCGCTACCGCCTGGCTGCCGCGAACTTTCAAGCGGCCAGTCATATAAGCCCATGTGCCCTTAAGTTTCCCATTCGACATCGCGACCCAATCGTTGTCGCTTGTGATGAACGTCACACTGGGGTTATCGATCTTTCCCTTTCCCATCTTGTAAGTCCCATCGTTCACGTCAATCCACCATTCTCCACCGTTCGGGCCGCTGAGCTCCCATTGGTAACGCGCATGCACCCCTTTCGCCTTGTCCGGCTTGAAACTCTCACGCATCGAATCGAACACCTGCTGCGGCGTTGAGGTTTCCGGTTCATTCGATGCTGCATTGGCCACACCCAAACTCGACGCCATCAGTATAGCGATGGCCACTAGATACACGGACCTCTCCAATTTCATAGCTCTACCTCTACGTCGGGATCGTTCCTCCACGTTAAATCGGTTGTTCTTCCCAAACGCCGATGGCGACCTGGCACTCAGATGGTGCACCCTTCAGTGCAAGCTCCTGTCGAGCGCTCCGATCCGACGCGTTTCGGGCCAGTGCAGGGCAACAGCAAGCACGACGAGGATCGTCCCGACGCCGCCAGCGACAACTGAAATAACCGGGCCGAAGAGCGCTGCGGTTAGGCCCGATTCGAACGCGCCAAACTCATTTGATGTGCCGATAAAAATATTGTTCACCGACGAAACGCGTCCGCGCATTTCATCGGGCGTGACCAGTTGCACGATGGAACCGCGAATGATCACGCTCACACTATCGAAGGCGCCGATAAGAAGTAATAGGCCGAGCGATAACCAGAAGATTTTAGACAAGCCAAACAGGACAGTGGCAATTCCAAACCCTGAGACACACCAGAGCAAGGTTTGGCCGGATTGCTTCATTGGCGGCAGGTGTGCTACCACCAGCGCCATTGCAAAGGCACCGATCGCCGGCATTGCTCGCAGCCAACCAAGGCCAACCGGGCCGCAGTGCAAAATCTGATCTGCGAAAATCGGCATTAATGCGGTCGCGCCTCCCAGCAGGACCGCGAACAGATCCAGGCGCCTCTGTTTGCTGCGCCGAATCGGGAGAACCAGAAGGAAAAAACAAAACGCGCACAGCGCATCCAATAGGTACACAAACGGGAAGCCGATGTAGGCGACCAGCAATCCGCTGAACGCAGGGCCCACAACGGATCCAATTTGAAAAACGCTGTTATTCCAAGTCACCGCGTTCGCAAAGGCATCACGAGAAATCAGCGTAGGGAAAAATGAACTGCGCGCCGCCCAACTGAAAGTGCGCGCCACTGCTCCGAGAAAAAGAAGAAGATAAATCAACGGAATCGACGCGTCGTCGAAATGGAAGATTGGATGATGCCGTTCGAAAATCCCGGCGATGGCCGAAAGGACTCGATTACTTCCACGTAATGGCGCAATCGCAGGAATAGCGAGATGTTTCCAGGAAACCAGAGCCAGAGCCAGCGACGTCAGCAGGCTAAAAATTTGCGAGATCAGAATGATGCGCTTTCGACTGAACCGATCCGCCAAATGACCGGCCGGCAAAGACAGTGTCACGACCGGCACGGCAATAACCAGGCCCACCAGCCCAAGCGCGGTGGCTGAATGAGTGCGCGCATAAACCTCCCATTCCACCGCCACGGCCAGCATCAGGCGGCCCGTGATCGAAAGCAGATTGCCGGCTGTGAACAAGCTGAAATCCCCAGAGCGGAACGCAGCATAAGGATCATGTGCTCGTCCCCCCAATTCGATTGAGGCGGAAACTGCCGGACGTTCGCCCTCCGGCGATTGATAGGAACTGGGATCGACTCGTTGCGCCATGGTCGAGCCCAGCTACTGCTAAGAACAACGGATTACTTTTCGATTCCCGTCCGATTCAAGTAGCTGGGCGCACGAGATTGTAGATTGAGCAAGCCACACCGCAACCTGTTCGAGTCTGAGAGGCGGAGACGAGGCCGAACCTCCGGCCCCCAACCTCAGCTATGGCGACTTGAAGCTGCTGCCATTTTGGGATCCGCTCCGTGGCGATTCGCGGTTCGGAAAAATCGTCGCCTCGCCCGCGCCGAAGAAAATCGGCCGGCAGCAACTGGCGCGAGGCCGCGCGCGACGAAATCGTCTACCGCATCATGAATGGCGCGGTCGATCGAGGTGGAAGGAAAATAACCGAGCTCGTTTTTCGCTTTTGCATTGCTGGAAAAATGTGGACCGCGCGACATTTGCACGGATTCGCGCGTCACAAACGGAGTCCAGTTCGGCCAAAGCCGCCCGGCAGTTTCGCTGGCGCAAGCCGTGAGAAAACTGAGCCAATGGGGCGCATAAAAACGTGGTGTGCGGTAGCGCCCGTAGGGTTCGACTTGTTTTAGAAAATCGCGCAGCCACAAGTTGATCCCGCCTAACAAGTAACGCTCACCGGACTGGCCCCGCGCCATCGATAGAAGATGACCAAGGGCGCATTGTCGTACATCGACGAAGTTGAGTCCCGTGCGGGCAAGCAACGGGATCCGTCCGTTTAGAAATGCGACTACGATCATTCCAGTCGGCGTCGGTCTCACGTCCCGCGGGCCGATCGGCGCGGTGGGTAGCGTGGTCGCGATGGGCCAGCCCGTGTCCGTCCGTTTTTTCACTTCGAGATAACTCAAGAACTTGGAGCGTTTGTAGGGTCCTTTGAATTGCGAGGGCGAAGCGAGACGTTCTTCACTCGCCAGCCGCTCGGGTGTTCCTGGTTCGAGAATTCCGGTCGTGCTCGTGCACACGATTTTCTCGACCCCGCGGCGCTTCGCTGCTTCTAAAAAATTGATGGTTCCCTGCACGTTGTTAGCAAAAATCTCACGCGGATCGCGCGCCCAGAACCGATAGTCGCCCGCAACATGAAAAACGTATCGGCAATCTTTCATCGCCGCACCAATCGAATCCCGGCGGAGGAGATCGCCTTCCACCCAATCGATGGCAGTATCGCGGCGTCCTTTTATCGATCTCGCGAACGCCCGAACGTGAGCGCCCGTCTGAACCAACAACGACGCAACATGGCTGCCGATAAAACCGGATGCGCCTGTTATGAAGACGTGTTGTCCGACGAAGAAATGATGGAGATCGTGCGGGATCATGCGGAGCGAATGATCGCTGGAACCAATTGGTTTCGAGCACGAATGACATCCGCCGGAAAGTCGATCTCGATCCACTGCAGTCCGGTCACATCTTCATATCCGAATCGCCCGCGAAGCACCAACGTCCTTAAAACATCATCATAGGAATCCGCACAACTGGAGCCACCACTCCGCTCCTGTGTCTCTTTGATCAGCAGCGGAAAATCAGCTGGCGCGATCTTGAAGAAACCGATTGATTCGCCAACGAAGTCGGCGTCGCCAGTCCAGTGCTTGCGAAAGTCGATCGGTCGCCCGTTTTTTACCGGCACGAGCACAGGATCGTCGTCGTCGGTGGAGAATTCCCGATCCACCAGTAAAGCGGTGCCGTGCGGCGATCCGGTTAGGCGGTCGAGCATCCCGGTTGAATAAAACACATCGGCATCCATCAGTAAGATAGGCTCAGAGGCGTCTTCGATTTCTGGAAGCGAAACTTTCAGGCTGAGCAAACTACCCTCGTGAAAGCGTGGATTCACTATTTCGCGTACCGCAACGCCGTGCCGGGCGCAAATGCTTGGAAGCAATTTTGCGATCTGCTCGCGAAGATGGCCGGTCACCAGCACCAGTTCGCGCACGCCGGCCTCACGCAACCGCAGCGCGTGCCACTCCAGCAGCGTTCGCCCACCGAATTCGAGAAGGATTTTCGGCGAGTCCGATTGCAAACGAGTTCCGCGTCCGGCCGCGTAGATGATGGCTTTCATGCCGGCACCTCAACTTCTCGCGCAACGCGTTGCGCGAAACCGCGCAGCGGTTCCTCGGCATAGAGAAGCGCGCCACCGATTAGCACGAACGTCAGGTCACGCGCGCGGCGGATGATGGCGTAGGGCGCTGAAAGCGCCAGCGGCAAACCGAAAAGGTAAAAGAGAAAAATCACGCCACTTTCCTGCACTCCAAGAGCGGCGGGAACAAAAATCCCAAGTGCCTTGGCGACGCCGATAAATGCCTCGAAGGCCAGTGCTTGACTCCAATCCAACGGCATCCCAACCAAGTGTGAGACGAGCAAAATGTCCACTGAATCGGCGATCCAACCTGCCAGATAAAACGTCACGCTGGAAAGGAAGCGCCGCCGATCATTGCGATAGAAATCTAAAATTCGCCGATCGAGTTGCCGCAAACTTTCAGCTCGCGATGTAAGCGCGCGAATGCGCAACCGCAATCGCCCGGTCAACGCCAGGAATGTGCGGAAGATTCCTCGATGCTGCAGCCAGAAAAGCATCCCGATGAGTGCGGTGGCAGCGCCGGTAATTGCGAACATGCCGGCGCGCGCAGGTGAATTGGCCGGCAAAAGGGAAGAGCCGGCCACCGCTCCCAACGCGATAAAAATCACTTCAGCCAGAACTTGCGCTGTCTTTCCGATGATTACGCTTGATGCTCCGTCGGCAACCGGTAGCCCGCGTTTATGGAGCAAATAGACTTTCACCGCTTCGCCCCCGAGATAAGCGGATGGCACAACATTGTTGAGCGATTCACCAGCCCATCGAATGCGGAATAGTGTTCCGAAGCTGATCGCTTTCGGAAGCGTGCGGCCCAGGCACAAACGCCACCCAACAGTATCCAGAAGGTAAACCAGTGTGTAGGGCAGTAGAATAAGAGGAGCCCACCAGCCGAGCGTGGAAAAGGCGCGCGGGATCGTATCTACGCCAGTTCGGTGTACGAACCACGCAAATAGCGCCAGGCCTGCTCCAGCGATAATAAATCTTAACGCCAATTTCACGCGGATTTTTCCGAGATTGCCGGCGCATGTCTGGCGTCTTGCCACTGCGAGCGAAGTGCAATGATCCAGAAGAGATGCACACCTATCCCGGCCATCCAGAGGAAGAGATCGAGCTTGCCGGCTACGGCCAGCAACAGGACCAGCAGCGAGAAGTCGCGGTTGGTCGTGGCTTCAATTAATTTTTTGAGACCAGAAGATTTGCGACCGCTCTTGCGTTGCGCGAAGCACACCATCACGGCGAAGGAGATGATCACGCCGAGCACGGCACTGATTCCGAGTACAAGCGCGGGCGATGCGGGATCGCTCCGAGCCAAGCCAAAGGCGATGCCGGCAAAAACAGCGACGTGGACAAACTGGTCACCCACCAGGTCGAGCCATTTGCCAAAGCGCGACTCTTTATAAAGGACGCGCGCAAGATCGCCATCCACGCAGTCGATGATGGCGGAAATCTGCAGGAGAAACGCGCCAGAGATAAAATATCCGCCGGCGAAAAGCCACCCCGACAAAATGCCAATGAGCGTCGATACGATCGAAATTTGGTTGGGCGAGAATGGAGCACGGATCAGAATTTTCGACAGATAGCGGCCGAGTGGGCGATTAAGAAAGCGATCGACGATTCCATCCGCATTGCTGGTGAGCGATGCCCAAAGACGGCGCTCCGCTTCGCGCACCGAAGTCGCGTCAGTGACCAATACGGCGACTTTTCGGGCGATCACCGGCGCGGCTTCGCCGGTGGTCATCTCAACAGGCAAGCGAGCGTCATCAGCCGAAAACAGCTGTCCTCTCTTTTCGATTACTCGCTGAAGATCCACGGTTTCGACGAACACCGCTCCGTTAATCAGGAGCGCCGGTTCATCGAGTTCCGGTATTTCTGAAACAAGTGTTGTGTCGATGCCAAAAGCGCGGGTACGCGGAGCCGATGGCGTGGTTTTTGCGATGAGGTAAATGGGAGCACAACCGGCCCGATCGGCGGTCACGATCAAGCGATCGAGTAAGCTCAACCCCGCGATCTGTACGCTGCTCGTTTCAGCGACGCAGTCGAGGATGGCGGGGGTTTTTTTCACCGCACCTTGCCTTTGCCGAAGACCACCCGAAGTCCGAAGCAGACGACCGCGTCCAAGTCAGAAATCAATTCGTCGATCGTTGCGGTCGCAGTGGTGAGCATGGAATGAAGACGAGCTTGCAAGGACGCTTGGCGAAAAACAGAAACAAGCGGCGCAACTAATTACTGGTATTAAGCAGCGGGAAAGTCAATGATTCCCATCGTAGACTGCTGTGCATAATGACTTCCTCGGCGACTCGCGAAATCAGTAAAACACAGCAATTCAAGCGACTCCTGCAATCCAGACGTCTCGAGTTTCTGATGGAGGCTCATAATGCATTGAGCGCTCGCATCGTCGAGGAAGCCGGGTTTCGCGGAATCTGGGCCAGCGGGCTTTCTATCTCCGCCACGCTCGGCCTGCGCGACAATAACGAAGCGAGCTGGACGCAAGTACTGGAAGTCGTCGAATTCATGAGCGACGCCACTCGCATTCCAATCCTGCTCGACGGTGATACCGGCTACGGAAATTTCAACAACATACGACGGCTCGTAAGAAAACTGGAGCAACGCGGGGTCGCTGCCGTCTGCATCGAAGACAAACTTTTCCCAAAAACCAATTCATTTATCGGGAGCGAACGTCAGCCGCTCGCCTCAATCGATGAATTCACGGGCAAGGTTAAAGCGGTCAAGGATGCGCAAAGCGATCCAGACTTTTGTCTGGTGGCGCGGCTCGAGGGATTCATCGCCGGTTGGGGGATCGATGAAATGCTCCTCCGCGCAGAAGCCTATCGTCTCGCGGGGGCGGACGCGCTTCTCATTCACAGCAAGAAGGTAACGCCAGATCAGGTGCTCGCGTTTGCCAACGCGTGGGCAAACAAGTGTCCCCTCATGATCGTCCCCACCACCTACTACAGTACGCCGGTCGAAGTCTTTGAGCAGGCGGGTATCGCAGTTGTGATCTGGGCGAATCAAAATGTCCGCAGCTCAATCGCCGCGATGCAGGCAACAACCCGTCGTATTTTCGCTGAGCGTTCGATCCAAAACGTCGAAGACGGAATTGTTCCGATCAAAGAAGTTTTCCGGCTGCAGAATGCCGAAGAACTGCTGCTTGCCGAGGAACTTTATTTGCCAAAGAGGCGGGCCCCTACACGCGCGATTATTCTGGCTGCGAGTCGCGGCAACGAGCTGGGAGAGATCACGGCCAGCATCCCCAAAGCAATGGTGCCCGTTGGCGGAAGGCCACTGCTGCACAAGTTGGTCGCCCAGTTTCGAGCGGCCGGGGTCCGTGCGATCACGGTGGTGCGAGGGTATGCGGCCGAGAAGGTGCACGCGCCCGAGGTGGAATTCGTAGAGAACGAGGACTTCGAGGGTACCGGCGAATTACCTTCGCTGAACAAGGCCCGCGACCGGATCGATGGCGGTACGATCATTTCCTTTGGAGACATTCTTTTTCGGCAGCACATTCTGAACAGTCTGCTCGCCGAAGAAAACGACATCGTTGTTGCGGTGGATGCGATGTGGAAGCGGCCACGCGAGCGCGGAACGAATGGATACGTCGACTATGTCACTGCGACGCGGTCCTACTCCCTGCGTTATGACGAAGAGGATGCGTTCCTGGCGAAGATGGGACCCGATCTTTCGCCCGAGAAAATCCATGGCGAATGGATCGGCTTGATCAAAACGACAGTGCGTGGTTCCGCGGCGGTATGCGACGCGTTGGATGTCTTATCCAAGCGCCCGGACTTTCGCCGATTGCGGTTCGACGATCTTTTCAATCATCTCGTCAGCCAGGGACAACCGGTACAGGTCCTTTACATTACCGGACAATGGCTGGACGTGGACGACCTGGAGGATCTCGCGCGAGCCCAAGCGTTCTAAGCTTTAGCGAGGCCGGCTTCTTGAAACGATGATCAGCGCTTTCTCGTTCATCGATCAGGTCCGTGAGCTCGGTTATTCGCAATATGCCGGAGTGCCTTGCTCCTTTTTGACCTCGCTCATCAACTACGCGATCAGTGATCCAGCTTTGGATTACGTCGGCGCGACGAGCGAAGGCGAGGCTGTCGGGATCACGTTCGGGGCGTTTCTGGCGGGACGGAAAACGGTGACAATGTGTCAGAACTCCGGCCTCGGTAATATGGTGAATCCTCTCACCTCGCTCAACTACCCGTTTCGCGTTCCGACGTTGCTCATCGTTACCTGGCGTGCCCAGCCCGAAGTAAAAGACGAGCCGCAACATGAACAGATGGGAAGGATCACGCACCGTCTACTCGAGACCTTGGAAATACCGTGGCTGCCGTTTCCCGTCAGCGAAGCGGAAATTGCCAAAACGATGGCGCAGGCCGAGGCGAGCATGGAGCAACGAAAGCGACCGTTCGCATTGGTTATGCAAAAAGGATCGGTCGCACCGCACGCTTTGTCGGGTCGCCTCGAGCCCGAGTCGATCAAAACCGATTTGCGACAAAACCTCTTGGCAAACAGGAATGAGCGACCCACGCGGACGGCCGCAATCGAACTCGTTCTCGAAGCTCTCGCCGGTGACGAAGCGATCATTGCAACAACAGGCAAGACCGGCCGCGAGCTCTTCACAATCTCGGATCGCGCTAACCACCTCTACGTCGTTGGCGGAATGGGCACTGCGTCGGCGATTGGTTTCGGTGTGGCACACGCGCTCCCGAGGCAACCAGTCGTCGTCATTGACGGAGATGGCGCTGCCCTGATGAAGCTCGGCGTGCTCGCCACGACTGGCTTCTATCAACCGTCGAATCTCCTTCACATCATTCTCGATAACGAAGCGCACGATTCAACCGGAGGCCAGCAGACGGCGTCGGGGATTCTCCGCTTCGCAGCCGTCGCCGCCGCGGCTAATTACCGTTCGGCTTTTGCAGTGGATCGCCCGGAGGAGATTCGCGAAGCCGTTCGTTTGCTCCGTCACCGACCCGGACCTTCCTTGTTGCACGTGAAGATACAACCGGGCTCGCCGGAGAAGCTCGGCCGTCCCACCGTGAAACCGCATGAAGTAAAAGAACGCTTTTCACACTTCCTGCGCTCGAATGCGAAATGAAAAATCCGCTTCTCTTCACCCCGGGACCACTCACCACGAGCGCGACCGTGAAAGCCGCGATGCAACGCGACATTGGTTCGCGCGACGCCGACTTTGTCGACCTGGTTGCAGGCATTCGCTCGGAATTGCTTCGCATCGCCCATGTCTCGCGCGAACAGGGTTACGAAGCCGTGCTCATGCAGGGAAGTGGGACATTCGGGCTCGAGTCGGTCATTTCATCAGTGATACCGCGGGACGGGAGATTTTTAGTGCTGGCAAACGGCGCTTATGGCGAGCGCATGGCTATGATCGCGGAGCGACTGGAAATTTCCACCAGGCTGGCACGCTGGCCGGAGAGTGAATCGCCGCACCCCGCGGCCGTGCAACGCCTGATCGAGGAAGAATTAGCCGCCACTCATGTCGCGACTGTGCATTGCGAGACTACTACGGGCATTTTGAATCCAATCGAGGAGATCGCGCGAATTGTGAAAGCGACTGGTCGCGAATTCATTCTCGACGCGATGAGCAGCTTCGGCGGTGTTCCTCTTGATTTGAGCAAATTGGAAATCGATTATCTAATTTCTTCCCCTAACAAATGTCTCGAAAGCGTTCCCGGCTTCTCCTTCGTGCTGGCGCGACGCGAAGCGCTCGTAGCGACCAAAGGCCGTGCCCGAAGCGTCAGTCTCGATCTGTTCGCACAATGGGAAGGTCTTGAAGGGAATGGCCAATTCCGCTTCACGCCGCCCACGCATGCGCTGCTTGCCTTCGCAAGAGCGCTCGAAGAACTGCGCGAAGAAGGCGGCGTCGCCGCTCGCGCCGCCCGCTACCACGTTAATCACAAGACATTGCGAACGGGAATGGGCAGGCTTGGCTTCGCCGAATACTTGCCCGCAGAGCGCCAGAGCAACATCATTACCGCGTTTCGTTATCCAGATGATCCGAAATTCCAATTCGAAGATTTTTATCGTCGTCTCCGTGCGCGCGGCTTCGTCATCTATCCCGGGAAATTGACCCAGGCCGATTCCTTCCGGATCGGAACCATAGGCCGCATCAACGAGAAAGACGTGGAGGACCTTGTCGACGCGATCGGCGAAGTGCTTGACGAGATCGGCCGCTGAGCTCCTCAGGCTCTGCTGATTTTTTTCGCGCCGATGAAATAGCCGCGTGACTGTCGAAAATCGACCCGATAGACGCCAATGCTCTCTTCGCCTGGCACAAGGTCGGCAGTTGTGAGCAGCCAGCACCGCAACCTAATGGCGTTGTGGTATCTGCCCGCCTGCGATCGAAAGTTCTAGTGCGCGATTGGCAACCATAGAGGGTGGCCAGCTGCCTCCGGCGCCCAAAGAATTTGCACAAATTCTGCTGATTTTTCTTCCATTCCGCAAATCGGATGCGGTAGAGTCGGCGCCTTCAGAGGAAAATGGATAACATCATCGAGGCGAGAGAACTGCAGATAGAGCGCAAGCATTTTTACGTGGAGCTCCGAGAAAACGAGCGCGGGAGATTCTTGCGCATCACCGAAGAAGCTCATGGTCGCCGCAACAGCATCATCGTGCCGAGTACCGGCGTCGATGACTTTACGGCAACAATTGCTGAAGTTCTGACGAACAACGAAGGCGCACCAGCTTAACCGCTGGATCGCTGGTTGGGCTTTCTGGGCAGCCAGGTCGGCTGTAACGGTTTCTGACCGCCAAACAACACGACTCTTCGAGTTTTCAGGATCGTTGACAGGGCGACACCCGAAACTACTTTGGCCTCCGGCAGCTGCCGGATTCCTTGGCGATTTTTTCCGCATTCTAAATATGGCCACAAGACGTAAATCTACGGTTCGAAAATCAACTCGGCGCACATCAAAGAGACCGAAATTACAGGCGAGTAGCCGCGCTCGCGTGAAAAAAACGAAAAAACCGCGCTACGTTTATTACTTCGGGGACGGCCACGCAGATGGATCAGGCGGTATGAAATCGCTGCTGGGCGGCAAAGGCGCGAATCTCCACGAAATGACGCGCATTGGTCTGCCGGTGCCACCGGGGTTCACCATCACGACCGAAGTATGCACTCACTTTTACGCTCACAACCGGACCTATCCGCGACAGCTGGAGGCGGAGGTCGCGGCCGCGCTGGCAAAAGTTGAGAAATCCGTCGGGAAAAATTTCGGCGACGAGGAACGACCTTTGCTCGTTTCCGTAAGATCGGGCGCGCGTGATTCCATGCCCGGGATGATGGACACCATCCTGAATCTCGGGATGAATGACGATGTCGTCGAGATTGTCGCGAAAAAAACAAACAACGCGCGGTTCGCATGGGATTCGTACCGGCGTTTCCTGCAAATGTACGGCGACGTGGTCATGGGAGTTCAGAAACGGCAGGGCGAAGACCATGAACCGTTCGAGACCGCCATCGAACGTCTAAAAGACCAACGTTACGGCAAACACGACTTTCCGGATGTCAGATTGACGGTCGCCGATCTGAAGGAGCTTGTGCAACGGTTCAAAGCATTAATCAAAGAGCGCACTGAAAAATCTTTCCCGCAAGATCCGCAGGCGCAGCTTTGGGGCGCAATTGGAGCGGTCTTTGGATCGTGGATGAACGATCGCGCGATCGTTTACCGCCGGAAATACGGCATTCCGCACGACTGGGGAACGGCCGTGAATGTGCAGACGATGGTGTTCGGAAACATGGGCGAAACGAGCGCTACCGGCGTCGCATTTACGCGCGATCCGGCGACAGGTGAAAAAGTCTTTTACGGGGAGTATTTGATCAACGCCCAAGGCGAAGACGTGGTTGCGGGCGTGCGCACACCTCATCCCATTGCCCATCTGGCGAAGGAAATGCCCGCAGCTCATAAAGAGCTAATGAAGGTCCGCGCAATTCTTGAACGTCACTTCAAGGACATGCAAGACCTCGAGTTCACGGTGGAGGAAAATCGCCTCTACATTTTGCAAACTCGCAACGGCAAACGCACCGGTCACGCCGCCGTCCGTATTGCGGTCGATATGGTCGGTGAAAAATTAATCACAAGAAAAGATGCGGTGCGCCGCATCCCGGCCGATTCGCTGGCTCATCTTTTGGCACCGGTGTTCGACCGGCAATCAGCGAAGCAGGCGAAAAAGATCGGTACCGGCCTGGCCGCCGGGCCGGGCGCGGCTTGTGGTCGCATCGTTTTTAATGCGGAGGAAGCCGTGGTGCGCTCCGAGAAGGGTGAGAAAGTCGTGCTCGCCCGCATTGAGACGTCGCCCGAGGACCTGCGCGGTATGATCGCCGCGGAAGGCATCCTGACTTCACGCGGCGGCGTTTCTTCGCATGCGGCCCTGGTTGCGCGGCAAATGGGAAAGGTGTGCGTCTGCGGCGCGACCGGGATTCAAATCGATTACCAGAAACGCACCCTCAGCGCCAATGGCACGACCTTAAATCGAGGCGATTACATCTCCATCGACGGCACCGCGGGAGAGGTGTTTGCCGGCGAAGTGGCGACTGCGCCGTCGGAAATCGTCCAGGTGCTGATCGATCGCTCCCTGGATCCGAAAAAGAGCGTCACTTATCAAGAGTACGCAAAACTGATGAAGTGGACGGACGAATTTCGTTCACTGGGCGTGCGCACAAACGCGGATACGCCCGAGCAGGTTGCAAACGCAGTCGCATTCGGTGCGGAAGGCATTGGGCTCTGTCGCACGGAGCACATGTTCTTTGAAGGCAATCGCATTGACGCCATGCGAGAGATGATTCTTGCAGGCACCAAGGAGGAGCGGGCACGTGCCCTGGCAAAATTGCTTCCTTATCAGCGCAACGATTTCATTGGCATCTTCACGGCCTTAAAGGGTCTGCCCGCCACGATTCGTTTTCTCGATCCACCGCTTCATGAATTTTTGCCGAATGATCACGCGCAACAAAACGAACTTGCGAACAAGCTAGGTGTCGCAGTCGAACAAATCGCGCGCCGCGTGCATGATTTGCACGAGTTTAATCCGATGCTCGGTCACCGAGGCTGCCGACTCGGCATCGTTTATCCCGAAATTTCCGAAATGCAGGCAAGAGCGATCTTTGAAGCTGCTGCCGAAGTGCAGGCGAAAGGAATTAAGGTCCGCCCTGAAATCATGATTCCTCTGGTTGGATTTCCACGCGAGCTGAAGCTTCAAATCGACATCATCCGGCGTGTAGCCGGTGAAGTGGCAAAGAAAACGAACGCGAAATTCACTTATCTTGTCGGGACAATGATCGAAATTCCGCGTGCCGCGCTTGTGGCAGACCAGATTGCGCGCGACGCCGAGTTTTTCAGTTTCGGCACAAACGATCTCACCCAAACGACACTCGGAATGAGCCGGGACGATTCCGGAAGCTTTCTTCCCGCGTACGCTGAGCTTGATATCGTCGATTCAAATCCGTTCGCGTCGATCGATCAGAAAGGCGTCGGACGGCTAATGGAAATCACGCGTGACTTGGGACGCAAGACCCGGCCAAACATTAAACTGGGAATTTGCGGCGAACACGGTGGCGAGCCGGCGAGCGTCAAGTTCTGTCACCGGCTCGGTTTGGATTACGTAAGTTGTAGCCCGTTCCGGATTCCAATTGCACGACTGGCAGCAGCGCAAGCTGCGCTCGAGAATTAAAGGCTTGGTCACATTTCAGGACATCGAAGCGGCGCACATACGAATTGCGGACGCGGTTTATTATTCGCCTTGTCCGCCATCCATTCCGCTGAGCGAAATCACCGGCACGAAAATTTTCTGCAAACTGGACAACTTGCAGCGGACCGGAAGCTTCAAGGAACGCGGCGCGCGCAACGCGCTTGCGCAACTGTCGCGTGACCAGCAGAAGCGCGGGGTCATCGCTGCTTCCGCAGGTAACCACGCTCAAGCGCTCGCTTATCAGGGCAGCTTACTCGGCATACCCGCGACAGTAGTGATGCCGAGATTTGCGCCCCTCATAAAAGTCAGCACGTGCCAGCAACTCGGTGCAACCGTCATTCTGCACGGAGAAGGTTTCGGCGAAGCAAAGGCGCGTGCACATGAAATCGCGGAGGAACACGGCCTCGCCTATATCGACGGTTATGACGATCCCGCGATCATTGCTGGACAGGGAACGATGGGCCTCGAAATCGTCGAACAAGTTCCCGATGTTGAGGCCGTGATTGTTCCCGTCGGCGGAGCCGGCTTGCTCGCCGGCGTTTCGTTGGCAGTTAAAACCCTGCGGCCGGACACGAAAATTGTCGCCGTCGAGGCCGAGAACGTGGCCAGCTTCTCAACTGCGCTTGAAGCGGGCAAACCGACAAAAATCACGATGCGTCCGACGCTCGCGGATGGCCTCGCCATTCCAGAGGTCGGTGCAAATGCATTGCAAATTGCGCGACCGCTGGTCGATCTGACCGTCACCGTGACCGAGGAAGAGATCGCTCTGGCGATTCTTCGTCTGGTTGAATTGGAAAAGAGCGTCGTTGAAGGAGCCGCTGCCACTCCGCTCGCCGCGTGCATGTCCGGAAGGTTAAAAGAACTCGCCGGCAAGCGAGTGGTCCTATTGCTTTGCGGTGGGAACATCGACCCAAACGTTCTCAGCCGGGTAATTGAGCGCGGCCTGGTCGCGGACGGCAGGCTCGGCCGGTTTACCGCCGTGATTAGCGATCGACCCGGTGGGCTGGCCGAGCTGGCAGCTCAAATCGCTTCCACAGGGGCGAGTGTTAAACAAATCGTGCACGATCGGGCTTTCGCCAGCCCTGATGTCTCGGCAGTGAACGTTCTTTGCACGGTCGAAACCCGCAACCATCAACACCTGTCTGAGCTGCGCGCCCTATTGAAAAGCCGCGGTGTCGAAATACACGATGCGACGTAAATGGCAGGGCCGGTTCACCGAACCGCCCGGGCGATTGAGGTCAATCGCTCTACCTGAGCCCGACTTGAAGCGTGATTCGCTTTCCGTAGTCTGCTCCCATGCAACGGCGTGAAGAAACAATCGATCCAAATTCCTTCGCGCGCCGCCATATTGGTCCGAACGAAGAAGAAATAGGCGTCATGCTGCGCGGGGTCGGCTTCGAAGATCTCGATTCGCTGGTCGAAGCCGCTGTTCCAAGAAATATCCGGCTGGATCGAGACCTGGATTTGCCGGGAGCCAAATCGGAGATGGAAGCGCTGGCCGAGCTCCGCGCGATTTCCAGGAAAAACAAGGTCGCGCGCTCATTCATCGGCTGTGGCTATTCCGATTGCATTACGCCGCCGGTCATTCAGCGAAACATTCTGGAAAACCCGGGCTGGTACACTGCTTACACACCTTATCAGGCTGAACTCGCGCAAGGCCGGCTTGAAGCACTCCTCAATTTTCAAACCATGATCACCGACCTGACTGGGCTCGAGATTGCCAATGCCTCGCTGCTCGATGAAGCCACAGCTGCTGCTGAAGCGATGGCGCTTTGTCATGCAGTCGCTGGGAACCGCAAAACGTTTTTTGTCGCTGACAATTGTCACCCGCAAACGATTGCCGTCGTGCAAACACGCGCAAAGCCGCTCGGCATCGAGATTCAGATCGACGATTACTCGCGCTTCAAGTTCGACAAGACCGTTTTCGGTGCGCTTGTCCAGTATCCGGCCACCGATGGCGCGATTTACGATTATACAGACTTCATAAAGCGGGCACATGGCGCCGACGCCCTTATCGTGGTGGCCGCCGATATTCTGGCGCTCACACTATTGAAACCGCCCGGAGAATTTGGTGCCGATGTTGCAGTGGGTAACACGCAACGCTTCGGCGTTCCCCTCGGATTCGGCGGCCCGCACGCAGCATATTTCGCCACGCGCGACCAATACAAACGTCACATGCCCGGCAGGTTGGTTGGCGTTTCCCACGATGCCGAAGACCGACCTGCTTACCGACTCGCGCTACAAACGCGCGAACAACACATCCGTCGTGATAAAGCCACGAGCAACATCTGCACGGCTCAGGTTCTACTTGCTGTGATCGCATCGATGTACGCCGTCTATCATGGTCCCCGGGGCCTGCGCGCAATCGCCGAGCGAGTTCATCGCCTAACAAGTCAACTCGCAGATGGTCTGCGCGCGCTGGGCGTGAAAATCGCGCACGAAAATTTCTTCGACGCAATTCGCGTCGAGGTCGATTCGAGCGAGACCATTTTGGAGCACGCCGAAAAAACAGGCTGCAATCTGCGTCCGCTCGGCCCGGGCGCAGTCGGCATTTCGCTCGACGAAACGACAACTCCACGCGACATCGAGCTATTGATGTCGGTCTTTCGCGGGACAGCCGTGCGCGACCTTGCCGATGACAATCTGGGCGAACCGCCAATCCGCATTCCACAATCCGCAGTTCGCACTTCCGAATATCTCGCCCACCCGGTCTTCAACACGCACGACACCGAGACAGAAATGCTGCGTTACCTCAAGAAGCTCGAATCACGAGATCTTTCGCTGACTACTTCGATGATCCCGCTCGGTTCGTGCACGATGAAATTGAACGCTACGGCGGAAATGTTTCCGATTTCGTGGCCGGAAATCTCCAAGCTGCATCCGTTCGCGCCCACAGAACAAACAGGCGGTTATGCAGAGATGTGCGAACAGCTCGAAAACTGGCTTGCTGAAATCACTGGATTCTACGCGATTTCATTGCAGCCGAATGCTGGATCGCAGGGCGAATACGCGGGTCTGCTGGCAATCCGCGAGTATCACGCTTCGCGCAACGAAGCCCATCGCAACATTTGCCTCATACCGACCTCGGCCCACGGCACAAACCCGGCCAGTGCAAACATGGCTGGGTTTAGGGTTGTCTCCGTCGCCTGCTTGAAGGATGGAGACATCGATCTTGCCGATTTGCGCGCCAAAGCCGAAGAGCACGCGCGCGATCTCGCCGCGCTGATGGTGACCTACCCCTCAACGCATGGCGTCTTTGAACCTACGATTCGCGAAATTTGCGACATTGTGCACGCGCATGGCGGGCAGGTTTACATGGATGGTGCAAACCTGAACGCTCAAGTCGGCCTTTGCCGACCCGGAGACTATGGCGCCGACGTTTGTCATCTAAATTTGCATAAAACATTCTGCATTCCGCACGGCGGCGGCGGCCCGGGTATCGGACCAATCGGGGTGGCCAAGCACCTCGCGCCGTATCTTCCCCGGGAATTCATTCTTGATCCCGTGACCGGTCGAGTTCTGTTTGGCGAAGGACAGCATGGGAAACGTCCATCGGACAGGAGCGGCTCTGATTACCGACGCGGAGGGGGCAAAGGCGGCAACATTTCTGCCGCGCCCTATGGCAGCGCCAGCATCCTAACGATCACATGGATGTATATCTGCATGATGGGCGCGAAGGGATTGAAGCGGGCAAGCGAAGTCGCAATCCTGAACGCCAATTACATCGCAAAACGGCTCGATCCCTATTTTCCTGTGCTTTTCAAAGGCAAACGCGGACTCGTTGCGCACGAGTGCATCATCGATCTTCGCCAATGGAAAAACGCAGGCATCGAAGTGGAAGACGTAGCAAAACGATTAATGGACTACGGATTTCACGCGCCGACTGTTTCCTGGCCCGTCGCGGGGACGATGATGATTGAGCCGACCGAGAGCGAACCAAAGCACGAGCTCGACCGGTTTTGCGATGCGATGATCTCCATCCATGCGGAGATTGAGGCGGTCGCGAAAGGAAGGATGGACCGAGAAAACAATATGCTAAAGAAAGCGCCACACACTGCGCGGCAAATCGCTTCTGAGAATTGGAACCATCCCTACACTCGCGAGCAAGCAGCTTTTCCTGCGGCGTGGACGCGCGAACACAAATTCTGGCCAGCTGTCGGCAGGATCGACAACGTTTACGGCGATCGAAACCTGTTCTGTTCTTGTCCACCGGTTGAAGAGTTCCAGAATGGGTAGCGCACGCGTCTCGCGTGTTGGTTTTGGCGTCACGCCGAAACAATCTTTCGATTTACGCCGGCCGGATTGGAAGAGATGCTCAAAGAAAGTTCGCGACCGCGAGGACGCGTTCGCCAGCACGCGAGACGCGTGGGCTACCCTTCCGGCGCGAGCTCCGGCGCGGCGACCACGCGCGTTGGAACAAGCCGTAGTCCGGAACCGGTCGTTTCTTCAGCTGCCGCGGGACCAGCTTCGTGGTATTCGGCGTCGCTATTGACCTGCCAGAGATCGTAGAGCTTCGTATCGGCGAGAATGTTTTCCACGCACAACATCGCAGTCATCATGGCGTGGTCTTGATTGTTGTATTTATGCATGCCGTTGCGACCGACGAGGTGCAGGTTTGGATATCGGGTCTCCAATTCCTGCCGGACGGTGGCGACGTGCCGCGCGTAGTCGTCGTCATACACGGGATATGCCTTTTTCTGGCGGACAACGCAGCCATCTACAAAGTCCCCTTCCTTGGCCAGGCCAATTTTAACCAGCTCCCGCTTCGCGAGCTCAATTAAATCACTATCGCTCGAAGCCCAGAGTCCATCGTGTTCAAAACAGAAATATTCGAGGCCGTAACAAACCTTATCTGCTTCGGGCACCATCTCCGGCGACCAGGAACGAAAGTTTTGGACGCGACCAACTTTGACGCTGGGATCGTGAATGTAGATCCAGTTGTCATCAAACATGTGTCGATCTTTCAAGATCAACATCACGGTGAGAAAATCACGATACTTGAGACTTTCGGCAGCGTGCTTTGTCCGCTCGCTCACGTTGGGTGACAATCCGGAGACGAGCTCCCGCATCGGCGCGGACGAAATCACGTGTTCGGCTTCGATTGTCTGCAGAGCTCCTTGTCGATCTTTGTATGCGATCGTCCAGTTCCCGGATGTTTCATCGTAGGAACAGCGCGTTACCCTGCAGCCCATCTCAAGCTTGCCGTCCAATGCCTTCATCTTTTCCGCGCATGCCTCCCACATCATGCCGGGGCCTCGCCGTGGATAGCGGAAGGAATTGATCAGCGTTTTAATTACGTTCGTGCGGTCTCCATTGTAACGCTGTGGAATAAGGGCATTCTTGATGGCGCTGCCGAGCGAAAGGCCTTTGATTCGCTGCGCCGCCCAGTCGGCGGAAATCTCCTTGCAGCTCATTCCCCAGACTTTTTCGGTGTAACTCTTGAAGAATGTGTTGAAGAGCCGTTTGCCGAACTGATTGCTTACCCACTCTTCAAAGTTGCGTGGATTTCGCAGGGGAAACAGGCGCGCTTTCATCCACGAAAGAATGCAAAGCGTTGACCTGAAGATGCCCAGCCTGAGCAGCGCTTCGAACGGCTTCAGCGGGTAGGAGAAAAATTTGCCATCGTAAAAAATCCGCGAGGAACGCGGCCGCACGAGCATGTCGTTAGGCAAAATCTCGGTCCACAGATCTTCAACCGCCTTCGACTTGGAGAAGAAACGGTGCCCGCCAATGTCGAACTGAAAACCCTTGTAAGTTACTGTCCGGGAGATTCCGCCGACGTAAACGGGATCGGCTTCCAGGACTACAACATCGACTTCATCCTTGGACAGAAGATAGCCGGCTGTTAAACCCGCAGGGCCCGCTCCAATAATGACCACTCTTGTTTTCATCTTCTTCTAGGCAACCCAATTTCCTCGGGTGAAATTCCAGACGTACCAGCCCTGCACGCATAGCCCAGCGGCGCTGAGCAGCGCCACTGCCGCCATGCCAAACGCCCTAACGAGCACCGGCGGCGTGCGAAACTGACGCAGAAAATCCAAAAGCGCCAGCACGATCAATGCGTGCACGCAAAATTCGTAGCGGAGCATGCTTTCCATATCTACGCAGGCGACTCCGCTGACGGAGAGATAATAGATGACAAAGGCGCAGAAATAGATGCCGGCACGAATTGGTAAATCAGCGTGCCTTCGACTCGACAGTTCGCAAACGGCGATACCGACAAACAGCACGGCGCCCAACGTCATCGACATTTGGCTCGCCTCCGTTGGATCGTTCAAAGCCGGAACGAACCAGCGATAGCTAGAGAGCTTAAACACCGCCAAATAATCGGGAACGATTCCCCACCCGGCTGCCTGCGTAAGCATATAAATATCCCAGTGGCCCCAGCGCAGTTGCGAATAAGTGAAAAATCCCACGGCGCCGAAACTTGCAACCAGCGTCATAACGATCGCCGGCTTCTCCTTAAGAAACCACGGCTTCGGCTCAAGTAATCCCCGCCATCGAGTTTGAAAAACCGAGAGCACCAGGGGAAATGCCGCGCATACAATTCCGACAATCCGCGTTGCCGACATGACAATGCCGTGTGCGGCCGCCCAGAATTTCGCGGTTCGCCCCTCCGCAATACTCCAATAAATGAATCCAAGCAGCGCCATCAAAAACAGCGATTCCGAGTAGCCGGCAATTAGAAAAAATGCTGCAGGATGGGCGGCGATTAATAATGCGCCGCAAATTTGGAGCGCGGCCGAAATGTTCCAGCGCCTGCAAAAAAGGAAGAAATAACTCCAGAACCCCCAGGCAGCGAGCTGAGCGGTGACCAGCAGGGCTGTGCCGGTGCTGATGTCAAATCCGTAGCGAAACGCAGCCACAATCGCAGGATAAGCCGGAAAGAATGCGACGTTCGATACCTCCATTACCTTGTGATCGATGGGCGGGACGATGGTCTGGTATCCACGATCCACGATGTTGATAAACCAATAACTGTCGTGCTGGACCAAAGTGGCGTAGCGCTGCGAAAAGGAGCCTTCCGGCGCAAGCAGGCCCATCGCCATCGCAAGTTGCAGCACGGTAATGATGAGTCCCGCTAGCAAAGGCCTGAGCAACCAAACAGAGCGGGTCATTACATCATAATCGCTCCGCGCGGCCCCTTTGTTCGTGAAAGCGTCCGCAGTAGGTGAAGTCCCCTCAATGGGAAGCGCCAGGGAGACTGGGAACGCAGACAGACTGCGCGAGCGTGCGGAACTTTCGATAGAGGTAATCTCGGGACGCATTGTTTCCAAAACGTGTACGCTGACTTGAGTCAGAATTTGACGGCGGATGCTCCTTGTTTATTCGCGAGAGCAGCGCTGACGATCCGACTTCCTGCCGCGCATGGCGACTTTTGCCACAGCACTTCTCAGCAGTGAGACCACTATGACCCGGAAATGACGAGCACGACCTCGCCTTTCGCCGGATGGGCCTCGTAATGCGCGAGGAGTTCACCGGCGGTGCCGCGCCGGAATTCCTCGAATTTTTTTGTCAGCTCTCGTGCGACGCAAAGTTGTCGACCCTGCATAACGTCGATGCAAGCGGCGAGAGTCTTGGTTAATCGATAAGGCGACTCGAAAAAAATGATTGTTTCGCCGGATTCAGCGGCAGATCGCAACTCGCGCTCTCGTCGTCCCGCTTTAACGGGCACAAATCCGCGGAAAGAGAATTTTTCAGTCGCAAAACCGGACCCGACGAGAGCGGTCAGGATCGATGATGGCCCCGGGACGATCGTGAATGAAAGGTCCCTCTGAATACATTCACGAACAAGACGCAATCCCGGATCGGATAGGCCGGGTGTTCCTGCGTCAGTGATCAGCGCGACGGTTTCGCCCGCCGCGAGGCGTTCAATGAGTTCGGCCGTCCGCCTTGCTTCGTTATGTTCGTGATAACTGATAAATGGTTTCTTGATTCCGAAATGCTTCATCAACATTCCGGAATGCCGCGTGTCCTCGGCTGCGACCAGATCAACCGACTTCAGGACTTCGAGCGAGCGCAACGTGATGTCGCCCAAGTTGCCGATCGGCGTGGCAACGATATAAAGCATTTCAGACCATCGGATCAAAATTCCTTTTCCGCTATCGAGTGCAGGTCGATCCCTTGATTTTCGACAAAGCCGGGACGTGATCGCCAAACGAATCCGTTAGGAGGCGTGACATGAGAATAAGCTCTTATTTGGTGATGCTAGCGCTGTTAGCACTGCTTGGCTGTGCAGAGGAACCAACGGCCGTAACGACGACAACAACGACGCAGCAAGTCACAACGACCGGTCCAGCTCGCGAGATAGTCGTGACCAGACCTCCGCCACCGGTTCGGATTGAAACCCAGACAGTGGCGCCGGGGCCGGGATACGTTTGGACAACCGGTTATTGGCGATGGACCGGAGCCGACTACGTCTGGGTGCCCGGCACCTGGATAGTCCGCCCAAGACCAGCGGCAGTTTGGGTCGCGGGTCACTGGGTGCGCCGTCCCAGCGGCTGGGTCTGGATTGCAGGCCATTGGCAGTAAAATAACAGGACTACATCACTGGCGTTGGTCAGGAGGATACAAATCTGACTCCGCCAACTGGTCTGGGTAGGCCTCATCCAGGCGTACCTCCTAATCACTATTATCGCTGTGCTTCTGATTCTCGGGGCTGGTCAGGCGAATACCAGAAAGTGGCACGTCGTCGGAGCGTTGGCGCACGCTCCTCCTTTAATGGCAGCCTTGTCGTCATTGAATGTATTCGCCTCAATGGGCGTGTTCGGAATTGTCTGGATAGCGATTACGTTTCATATCGTCTTTCTGAGTCTTGAATCGTTTGCCGCGCTTTATCCGCACCAGGATAAAGGAGCAATCTGTTAGGCTCCGCTATGGCGCCGTAGCGACTGCTACCGGTGCGAAGACCGACTACCAACCGAGAACTTTAGCAAAAATCAATGGCGCCACGATCGTGGCGTCGGATTCGATGATGAACTTCGGCGTATCGATATTCAGTTTGCCCCAGGTGATTTTCTCATTGGGCACTGCGCCCGAGTACGATCCGAAGCTCGTCGTTGAATCGCTGATCTGACAAAAATAGCCCCATTCGGGCACAAGTGTGGTGACCACGTCTTGATTGAGCATGGGCACAACGCAAATGGGGAAATCGCCTGCAATCCCACCGCCGATCTGGAAAAAGCCGATCGACGAGTCCTGCGACATCCGGCGATACCACTCCGCCAGAACGATCATATACTCGATACCGGAGCGAACAGTGTGCACATCGGCGATCGCGCCTGTCATGCAGCGCGCGGCATAAATATTCCCCAGTGTCGAATCTTCCCAGCCAGGCACAAAAATTGGGAGATCTTTGTGCGCGGCGGCGATCATCCAACTGTCGGCCGGGTCAATCTCGTAAAATTTCTTCAGCCGGCACTCCCGCAAAATCTTATAGAAAAATTCGTGCGGAAATCTCCGCTCCTTTTTTTGCGATGCGCTCACCCACTCGTCCAGCACGACGTGCTCGATGCGTCGCATCGCCTCCTCTTCCGGAATGCAGGTGTCGGTCACGCGATTCAAATGACGCCGCAAGAGTTCTTTCTCCTGCTGCGCAGTCAATTCGCGATAATGAGGAATCCGTTCATAATGGCTGCGTGCGACCAGGTTGAAGAGGTCCTCCTCGAGGTTGGCGCCGGTGCAGGTGATAGCGTGGACTTTGTTCTGCCGAATCATTTCTGCGAGAGAAATGCCCAGTTCGGCAGTGCTCATTGCCCCGGCGAGCGTAATCATCATTTTCCCGCCTCCCTTAAGATGTGCGGTATAGGCGTCGGCGGCATCTTTGAGCACTGCCGCGTTGAAGTGACGAAAATGCCGATCAATGAACTGGCTGATGCTGCCCATCTTTACTTCATCAATTCTTCCAGTCTGTGTTTCCTCGATTTGATGCAAGACTTATACCGCGATAGTCAAGCGTTAATCACCCTTTTTTTGTCGAAAATTTTCATGACACGGCAGCAAGAATTCGTGCCGCCAGGGTGTTTGGCATTAGGCCGAGAAGGAGAATTGCAGCAGCGAGCACGGCCACCGTGATTTGCTGCAGTAAATCGGACGAGCGATGGGCCGATGAAGATATAGTAAGCGAGGGCTCGTCAACAAAAATCGCTTTCAGCACGACCAGGTAGTAATAAAGCGAGACAAAGCTGCCAAAGAGCGCCAATGCGATCAGCCAGAGCAGGCCATAATTTCCAGCAGCGCGCAGCGCAGCACTGAACAAATAGAACTTTGCGAAAAATCCGGCCAACGGCGGTATCCCAGCCAGGGAGAGCATGAAGACAGCCATACAACCGGCCAGTAACGGCGCACGCCCAGCCAGTCCGGAAAAATTTTTAAGATCGTCGTCGCCAGTTTCGCCCCGCACCACTGCAACGACTCCGAACGCACCGACGAGCGTGATCGCGTAAACAGCCGCGTAGAAAAGTGTCGCCGAGAATCCGTCCCGGCTTCCGGCGACCAGTCCAAGCAGCGTATAGCCGGCATGCGCGACAGCGGAGTAGGCAAGGAGCCGCCGAACATTCGTCTGCGCCAGTGCGACGAGATTGCCGATTAGGATCGACAAAGCAGCGAGCACTGCGAGGACCGGCGACCAGCCAGCAACCATGGCATGCCATCCGGCATTGCCATGCACTGGGCCAAAGCCCACGAGCACGATTTTTCCAAGAACAACGAACGAGGCGACCTTTGACCCGGAGGCAATAAACGCTGCACTTGGAATGGGTGCTCCCTGATACGCGTCAGGCGCCCACAAGTGAAACGGCGCAGCAGCAATTTTGAACGCGAACCCGATGAGCGTCATGATGATGCCTGTCGCAAGCAAAGGTTGCACCGGCGCGGCCGCCAATCTGGCCGAGATCGCAGCGAGACCGGTGCTCCCCGACATGCCATAAATCAAACTGATTCCGAAAAGCGTGAACGCGCTGGAGGTGCTACCGAACAGAAAATATTTCAGACCTGCTTCGGCGGATCGCAGATCGGTCTTGTCGAATGCAGCCATCACGTAAAGCGAAAGGCCCAGCAGTTCGAGCCCGATGAAAATCATGAGCAACTCTTCACTGCCAACGAGCAACATCAGACCGACGGTTGCCAAAAGAATAATCGCCAGATATTCGCCTGGATGACGCAGGGATTTTTCCGATCGCACCAGGCACACCGTGAAAAAGGCAAGCGCGAGGCAAATGATTTTGAAAAGCGATGCGAGCGGTGTGATCACAAGCATCCCACCGAAGAGGTTTGCGCTTCGGGGTAACATGAGCACCGCGGCTACTGCAATCACAACCCCGAGGGCGGCAACGAACGAGCACCAGCCTGTGGCGGTCCGCCTAAGGCGGATACGGGCTGCTCCCGCAGGCGGTTTTGCAGACGACACGCCTGCCGCTACAGTGGCTCGCCCGCTCATAAGCCCAATCGTGAGCACGACGAGAGCGCTGATCACGACAACGGCTTCAGGCGACGCAAGCCTGAGCAGTTCCAGATACGACGTCGTTGAAGCCAGTGATCTCATTTTAGAAACCTCATCGCTTCAACCGCGGGTTGAATGCAATCGAGCAGAAATTTGGGATAAAGTCCGACCGCAAGCGTGGCGAACATGAGCAAACAAGCGCCGCACTTTTCAGCGAGCGTGATCGATTGCTTCTTCCAATCGGCGTCTGTAGAAACGCGGCCTGTTTGCATGCGCACCTCGCCAAAGAAAGACTTCACCAGCGCGCGCAAGGTGAAAGCAGCTACAAGGACCATGCCGGCGCCCGTGATCCAAACCGCGATGGGATAGGTTTTCCACGCGCCAATCAAGATCGTGATTTCCGCGACGAACCCGCTGAAACCGGGGATGCCCATCGACGCGGCGGATGCGATTACGAAAGCGAATGCGGCGAAAGGCAGCGCATGGCTCAGATTCATTTCCGATAGCGCGTCGAGCTCGCGAGTATGAGTGCGTCGATAGAGCATCCGTCCGGCAACAGCGAACAGCAGCGCCGCAATCACCCCGTGCGAAAACATTTGCAGAACGGCTCCGGAAACACCGAGTGCGTTTGCCGTAGCCAGGCCGAGCAGCACGAAACCCATGTGGCTCACGCTGGAATAACCGATAACAAATTTCAGATCACGCTGACGCAATGCCACCGCTGCCGCGTAAACAATACCGATCACGGCGAGGATGGCGATCCATTTGCTCCATGCATGGAATCCTTCCGGGAACAGATTCATCGCTACGCGCAGGCCTGCATAAGCACCGAGTTTCATCACGATGCCGGCAAGCAACATCGACCCTGCGGTGGGCGCGGCGACGTGGCCCGTCGGCGCCCATGTATGCAATGGCCAGATGCCGGCAAGCACGGCGAACCCGAGGAACAACACGGGAAATGCCCATGTTTGCAGCTGCGCACTAAAGTGGAATTGCATCAGTTGATTCAAATCCAGAGTGCCGGCTGTCGCGTAAGCCACGAGGATCCCGGCAAAAACAAGCATCCCTCCAAAGAACGAATAGAGAGTCAGCTTCATCGCGCCGTACTCCTTGTTGGTCGATCCGAAGACGGCGATGAGAAAGTACTTCGGCACGATGACCAGTTCGTAGAATGCGAAGAACAAAAACAAATCGGCACTGAGGAAAACGCCGTAACAGCCTCCGACGACGAGCAGCAACCAGAAGAAAAATTCGCGCTGGCGATGATCGACATCCCATGAAAACAGCACCGTGCTTACGGCGGAGATGCCCGTGACAAGAGCCATCGTGAGACTGACGCCATCAACAGCGAGATGGTAATTCATTCCCAGCGGTGGCACCCATGGCACG
>WNFY01000943.1_pt1 | contig 27077 bp, 23 predicted proteins | sample 5400091 | NCBI WGS metagenome assembly WNFY01 (sample SAMN13153364, study PRJNA577476) | soil metagenome | isolation source: 60 cm soil or saprolite under grassland replicate 1 | place: USA:California | collected 2016-06-15 | reverse complement strand
TCGGCCACGGCATCGACCAGCGCCGCGGCGCGCCGGTGGATACGGTCGACCAGCCGCGCCACGGCCCGCGGCGTGAACGCCCTGGCCAGCAGACCCCGCAGCCGTGAATGCTCAGGCGGGTCCATGTTCAGCATCATCCGGCGGACGTAGTCGAGGTCGGCGGGGGTGGCCGGGTCGCGGATCTGGGTGGCCCCGAGATGGGAGGAGAAGACGCGCGGGGCGCGCAGGACGAGCCGGACGTCGGCGTGGCGGAGCACCGCCCAGAAGCCGGGGCCGCCAGGCCAGGAGTCGATCGGCGCTTCCTCGACCCACACCACGGGCGTGTCGCGGCGCAACCGGGCCAGCGCCTGGTACGGCACGCCGTGAACGTACGTGTCGGGGCTGTAGATGAGCGCGGTGTCCGGCGTGACCAAGGCGCACCCTCCGATCGGCGCGTCCAGCGGCTCCAGTGGGCGTCTCGCCTCCCCAGAGAAATGAGACCGGCCCCGGGACTGTTCCCGGGGCCGGTCTGCGCGGCGCCCCCCCGGACTCGGCCGGGACCGTCCCGGCGACGTCGAAGCGCAGCAGAACCGTGTCCTGATGATACTGGGTGAGGAGCTACGTGCTCTCGGGACCGCTGGCCTTCATCAGCTTGAACCCGTCGGCCTGGGCGGAGATGGAAGCGCTGGCGAGCCAGCGGAGCCAGTGGGCGGAGACGAAGGCCGTGTCGCAACTGCCGTCGGGGTAGTGGACCTCGAGCCACATGCCGTTGTCGACCAGCTCGACGCTGACGCCGTCGGTCTGGACGGGTGCCTCGGCCATGGGGTCGAACCGGTGACGCTCAGGTGCGCGCTTCGGGCGCTTGGCCAGGGTAAGCATTTGCCGCTCCTCTCGGTGCTGTGCTCAAGGTTCCTCACAGCTTGTGGGGATACTCCCGAATCGCGCCCAGCAAGGCTGTCAACTGCCTGACTCTCTTTTAGTCATCTGCGAGCACCTGCGGCTCGACCGCCGGCCGGTGGGGCGCGGCGAGAGGCCCGCCGAGGCCCGGCCCACCAGGAGAGAATGGCCTGCGCGCTGGGTCGCGCGGACCGGACAGGGCTGAGCGCCACGACCCGAAGGAGCAGCCGTTGCCACCGCAGGGGGCTTCCCCCTGGCACGAGGAGCACGGGCGCGGAGCGCCGACCCTGCTGCTGCTCCACGGGCTGGGCGCGACCGGCGAGGTCTGGCGCCGCACGTGCGAGCTCGCCACGGCCTGGCCGGGGACCCGCCTGCTGGTCGACTTCCCAGGCCACGGCCGCTCGGAGCGCCTGCCCGCCTACTCCTACGAGGCGCACGCGCGCCAGCTCCAGTCACTGCTGGGCGGGCGGCGGGGCCCGGTCGTGGTCGCCGGGCACTCGATGGGCGGCTACGTCGGCATCCTGCTCGCCGGCGAGCGCTACGCGCTCGAGGTGGCGGCGGCGGTCGGTCTGGGCATCAAGGTCCGCTGGCGCGACGAGGAGGTCGAGGGCATGCGGCGGCGGGCGGGTCAGCCCGTGCGCTGGTTCGCGACCCGGGAGGAGGCGGCCGCCTCCCGCAACGCCGGCCTCCTGTAGGGTCACAGCGCGCAGGACGTGGAGCAGCCGCCTTGGCCGGCTCAGGGGAACCCGGGGGTCCGGTGGACGGCGCCGGCAGCGTCGACCACCAGCGCCTCGTAGGCGTCCAGGCCGGTGAGCCACGGCAGGGCCCGGGCTCCCATCGCGACGGCGGCGGTGGCGTAGGCGTCGGCCAGGGCCAGGCTCGGCCCGATGACGGTGACGCTGGCCAGCGCGAGGGCTGGGGCGCCGCGGCGGGGGTCGAGGACGTGCGCGCCCCGCTCGGCGGTCCCCGAGGTGGCCACGGCGAGGTCGCTGCCATCGACGGTGGCGAGCAGGCAGCCGGACCGGTGCGGGTCGGCGATGCCGACGCGCCAGAGCCGTTCCCGTGCCGGCCGTCCGCGCAGGCGCACGTCACCGCCGGCGTTGACGTAATGCGACCACGCCCCGGCCGCGCACAGGAGGTCGGACGCACGCTCGGCGGCCCACCCCTTGACCACGCCGCAGGGATCGAGCAGGTCCGGTCCGGCCGCGCACACGTCGAAGCACCCGCCGGTCGAGCGGCGCAGGTCCTCGCAGAGCATCAGGACCCCGCGGACGTCCGGGTCACAGCGCTCCAGGGACGTCCGACCGTCGCGCAGCCGGCTGATCTGGCTGTCCGACCGGAACGGCGAGAACAGCGCGTCCGCCCGGCGCAGCGTGGCGAACGCCTCTTGGACCGCTTCCTCGACCGCCTGGTCGGCCAGGGGCGGGGGACCAGGCGGCCCGGCGTCCTCGGTGCATACGGCGATGCTGACCGCGGTGCCCATGATGTGCTCGACCCACGCCCGCACACCGCCGCCCGCCCGCGGACCGGCGGTGCCGGGCCCGGAGGGCGGGTCACTCGCGGGCGGTCGCGGCATTGGCCGTGTCCAGGGCGGCCTGGAGCGAGCGCAGGTACGCGTGGCTGGTGTACGTGGCGCCGCTGACCACGTCGACGTCGGTGCGCTGGCTGGACAGGACCTCGCTGCGCAGCCGCTCCGCCGCGGCCCGGCTGCGCATCTGGGAGACCGCGTTCGTGGTCGCCAGCCGGACCACGGCGACGTCGAGGATGCGCCGCCCGGCCACGGTCACCTCCACCTGGAGGTGGCCGTAGGACCAGCCCACGGGCGGTCCGGTCAGCAGCAGCCTGCCGCGCCCTGAGTAGCGCCAGCCCATGGAAGGGCCCGTCATCTGCAGGTTGCCCTGTCCGGTGATGAGCACGTCCGGCGGGGGACCGCCGGACGCCGGGAGCGGCGCGACCACCGCCTGGTCGGCCAGCCTGTCCTGCGGGATCCGGGGCGCTCTGTACGCCAGCAGCAGCATGAGCGCGCAGGCAGTGGCGACCAGGGAGATCAGCGCGCGTGTCATGGTCGCCTCCCTCAGAAGTCGAAGCGCTCGATGTGGATGCGGCGCCGCGGCACGCCGGCGCCGCGCAGCGCCCGGCGGGTGGCCTCCATCATGCTGGGAGGGCCGCAGACGTAGACGTCGCGTCTGGCCACGTCGGGCACGAGGGCTCGCAGCCGCTCGGCGGACAGGGGGTCGTGCCGCGGGCAGCAGCGGCGGTGGCCGAGCACCCGGTGGACGGCGGCTCCCCGCCTGCGGGCCAGCGCCTCCAGCTCTCTCGCGAACAGCGTCCGCGACGACGGCCCGCGGAACACCAGCGCGATATCCCCCGGTCCGCCGGGCAGGGCCTCCAGCAGGGCGCGCAGCGGCGCGATGCCGATGCCCCCGCCGACCAGGAGCACCCGACGGCGGGTCCGCTGCGCGCCGGTGAGCGCACCGTAGGGGCCCTCGGCGACCACGCGGACGCCGGGCCGCAGGGATTGGAGCGCGTGGGTGTGGTCACCCACCGCCTTGACCGTCAGCCGGAGCATCCGCGAGGTGGGCGCCGCGGACAGCGAGAAGGGGTGCGCCTGCCACCAGGCGCGCCGCGTCAGGAAGCGCCAGCGGAAGAACTGCCCGGCCTCCGCGCCCAGCAGCTCGAGCCGGCGGCCCCTCACGTAGATCGACACGATGCCGTCCGCCTCCCGCACGACCTTGTGGACGCGCAGGCGGTGGCGCAGGGCGAGCACGACCGGCCGCCACACGCGGAACCGGAGCAGGCACGCCGCGACGAGCAGGTGCGCCCCGCTCCAGGCGACACGCGCGGCGGGGTCCCGGAAATCGGCGCCCACCACGATCTGGTGGGCGAACGCAAGCGCGACCGCCAGGTAGGCGTACAAGTGCGTGAAGTGCCAGGTCTCGTAGTCGAGGCGCTGGCGCACCGCACGGGCGGACAGGGCGCCGACGGCGACGAGCAGGGCCAGCGCGACGGTCGCCATGAGCACGTCGGGGTAGGAGAGGACCACCGTGGCGGCCTCGCGCCCGATCGGCACGCGGTCGAGCATCGCGAGCCCACCGACGATGAAGGCGGCGTGCGCGACCAGCATGGTGACCAGATAGGTGCCGAGCCAACGGTGCACGCGTGCGAGCCAGTCGGACCCGATGCGCCGTTCCAGCCACGGGATGCGCGCCATCAGCGCGACCTGGACCATCAGCAGGTACGCGCCCAGCAGGCCGGTGATCCGGCCCGCCGTGATGAGCGCGTCGGCAAAGGAGTCGACCCCGTCCCGCGGCGTGCCGCGCCACCACAGCCAGAGCGTGCCGGCGGCGCCGGCGGCGGCGGGCGCCACCAGCAGCGCCGCCAGGACGTGGCGCGGCTGCCGTAGCGGTGGGCGCCGCCACCGCTGCCGCGCCGTCCTGCGGGCCGCCGGCACGGGGTGGAGGTCCGGCCCCGGGGAAGCTGGGCGGGAGGGGACCCGTGGGCCGGACCTGGTCTGGAGGATGTCGGTCACGCTCACCTTGCCGTTCCTGAGCGCTGCGAGCTGGAATGAGTGTCGCTACACGGGCTGTTGCCTGCGCTTGACGCGGCCGGCCCACACCAGCAGCCAGCCCCCGGCGCACATGAGCGCGGCCGCTGCGAGCAGCAGCATCCTGCTGTCCAGACCCGTGAACGGGAGGGTGCCGGCCGGGCGCGCGTTGCTCGTCATGACGGTATCCGTCCCGGAGGGCTGCGCCTGCTCGGCCAGCCCGGGGACGGGGGCCGAGGAGCCCGCCTCCGCCGTGGTCCGAGGCGGTCCGCTCGTCGACGTGACGGCCATGACCATCGTCTGCCGGCCCGCCGTGGACGTCGGCGCCGCGGCGTCGGTCGGCGCCGCGGTCGTGGCCGGTCCTCCGGCGCTGACCAGCTCGACCGTGGTCGCCGCAGGCCCGGCTGCTGCCGTGGTGGTGGTGGTCGGCTCGGCCGCGGCCACGGTGGTGGTCGTCGTCGGCCCGGCTGCCGCGGCGCTGGTGGTCGTGGTGGTGGGCTCAGCCGCGGCCGCGGCGCCGGTCGTGGTGGTCGGCTCGGCCGCGGCGACGGTGGTGGTCGTGGTGGTCGTCGGCTCGGCGGCGGCGCTGGTCGTGGTGGTGGTGCCGGTGGGGAGCGTGACCTGGGCGCTCACGACGTGACCGTCGGCGTCGGTGCTGACCGCGACCGGGTTGGCGGTGCCCGTCGCGTCCTCGCACGCAAGGTTGTCCCACGACTCCTTGAACCGGTTCAGGACGAAGAGGTGGAGGTCGTCGGAGACCCCGGGGTCGGGTGAGCGCCCGAGAGCCTGGAGCAGCGCCTTGTCCAGCTCGATCTTGGTGAGCCCGAGGTCGAGCAGGTGGCGGCAGTACGCGGCGGTCGACGCATCCGCAGCGCGCGCCGCCCGGGGCTGGTCGACCTGCGCGCGGTAGAGGTTCGTCTTCTGCAGGCTGGGCTCGCCGTTCACCAGGGTGAACGGGTCGCCCATCGGCACGAGGGCAGGCGTCGGGCTGTGGGCCGCACGTGCGTACAGGTTCAGCAGCGCCGACGAGGTCGACTGGACAGGAGCGCCCGGATCGGTGAGGTCGGGCGCCTGGGGTGGCTGGCAATGGACCGCAGGGGCGTAGAACTTGGTGTAGAGGTTGTTGTCGCTGCCGTTGCCGATCAGGTCGCTCCCCAGCTCCTGCTGGTTGGCCGTGGTGCTCTGCGCGGTCTGGTTCCCCTGCACGACGTAGCTCGTGGTGGTGTTGTCGGACTGGTCCTGGTCGACGATCTCCCAGCTCTCGGTGGTGGGGCACGGGCGGCCGTCGTCCGGCGAGGTGCCCAGCGGCGGCGTGAAGGTCACCTTCCCGTTGGCCGCGGTGTAGAACGCGCGCGCGTTGCAGAAGATCTCCTGGCCGAAGATGGAGCCCCGCAGCCCGTTCACGCAGTGCGCCCCGGTGATGTCCCGACCGTTGTGGGCGTCGGTGAGCGTGAGCTCGTCGCCGTTGAAGCCGACGCTGATCTCAACGACCGCACCGCCGGGGACCGGTGGCGGGACGGGCTCGACGGCCGCGGTGGTGCCCTCGGTCACAACCAGCGGGCGGTAGATGGAGACCTTGCCGGCCGCGGGGTCGAAGATGGTCGCGTCGATAAAGGCCGCCTGGTCCGCCGTGGTCTCTTCGCATTTCCCGCCCTTGTCGCCACTGAGGACCCAGGGCGTGGCCAGGCCCGCCGCTGTCAGCGCGTGCGGCGGCACGGTGATCTTGCAGGCGACGACCTGCTGCTCCTCGCCGGCGACGCCCAGGGCGCTGGCCGCGCCGATGGCCTGGGCGCCGGCGGAGTCGCCGACCTGCGCGCGCACGACGCCGGTGGTGACGGCGAGCAGGCAGCCGAGGGCGATGGCGATGATCGCGGTGCGCTGGATCCGGCGGGCGCGGCGCGCGCCCACAGACTGGTGATACCCCCTCGAGGGGGACGAGGATCGAGATCGGGGCATGGCGGTGCCACCTCGTATTTTCGCGCCCAGCGGCACGGCCCGCGCGTCCGCGCACTGCAAGAGAAAGGGCGCCCGGGAATTACCGCGTGGACGACCATGAACTTGGTCGACGCGTGTGGGATCGAGGGCTCGGCGAGGCGAGCCCGAATTGGGGGGACGGTCGAGCGGGTGGGGGATGTCACTGGGGGATGACGCGCACACCCTAAGAGATGGGCGAACCGTAGTCAAATCGTGACCGCTCCGAAACCAAACGTCCTCATTTGGCGAGGTTGGGCGTCTGCGCTGTGGCGAGGTCAGGGCTTGGCGGATCTGGACTGCGCTGCGGCGGGGGTGGGCCCCGGGCGGGGGTCCCCGCTCGCTCCGGCTGCGCCCGCACTACAGTCGCTCGCGGGGACCCCCGCCCGGCCCGACCGTGGTCACCGGACGGCTCGTCCTGGTCGGTCAGCCCCCGGCAGCGCGACTTGAGAAGGTCGTGCGCGGGGACCGCAGCGCCTCCGGGTCGTCGAGCGACCGCGGGCCGTGGCGGGCCCGCGGCCTTGGTCGAACAGGTCTTCGTCCTCGCCTGCCAGTGGCCGCGGCTCAGCCTCCATGAGGTCGACGACTCACTCACTGCCGAAGCGACGCCGCCATCGTTCGCATCACCGGCGCTTCGCGGGCGTGCCAACGACGACTATGCGTCGACGGGGGAGCGGGATTGGGCACCTCGGCGCGCGTCGCGACGTACTGCAGGCGGATGAACTGCGGATGCCGGGACAGCGCGCTGCGTCGCCAACCGTCGATCGGCTGGGCGGTTAGTCGGCCCATGTCAGGTCCAAGTAGGGCTCTTGCAGGCCTAGCCCCCACGCGGACGGCGTGCTGCAGAAGCACCCGGGTCGCGGCGCCCGCCGGTTGAGGCTGGTCTTGCGATCGTGAAGCCGGAGCAAGATCTCGGTCGGCACGGCGTCGGCGAGCCCGAACATGCGGTTGAGCAGCTCGGTCACAGCGAATCCCGCCATCAGGGTGGTGAAGGTGACGACGGAGGGCTGCGGTTCGTCCAGCTCGGGTGCGTAGCCTTGCTCGGCGAGGCGACGCCGTTCCTCGGGCGACAGCTGCTCGGCGTACGCCATGGCCGGGTCGATCCGGCCTCGGCACAGCAGGCATGCGGCGCCGGGCGCGAGCCAGGTGATGCGGCCGTCGACGCTGGCAACTGTGTCCTTGGTGCTGGAGACGAGCACGGCGATGTCGATCACGGGCGCGAGGTGCCGGTAGGCCCACCGGTTGAGGACGAGCCGAGCGGCGTGCCCGTCTGCGCAGCAGAACACGACATCGCAGTGACGCAGCATGTGTGCGACGCGGCGTTCTCGGATGTTGCCGCAAACGGCATCAACAACCGTCCCGAGCCCAATGCGATCAGCCAAGGCCTGCAGCACCTCGACCTTGGGGCGGTCGATGTCGGCGCGCCCGGAGCCGTAGCCACGGGCAACGGTGGATGGAGTCACGATGTCGTCGTCGATGACCACGATTGAGCCGACACCGAGGCGCAGCAGCTGTTCGGTTACCGGGGAGCCGGTGCCGCCAGCGCCGACGACGCCGACGTTGAGTTGGCCCAGGACGGCTTGTCCAGCGCTGCCGAGCGCACGAAGTTGCCGGTCGAACGCCGCCTCGGACGGCCCGTCGACGCCGAGGGTGTGGACCGTCAGGCGGTCGCCGACGATGCGCACGGAATCGATGCTCCAACTGGATCCGTGTCCCGCACGCATTCGTCCGGCCACCGCTGGTCTCTGGCTGGTGCCGGCGATGACCAGTGATCCGTAGAGCGGGACGCCTGAGTGCTCGACGAACGCGGGCCACAGCGCGTCATCGACGGTGTCGTCGTAGTCGGAGAACACAGCGCGGCCGTGGGGATGGGTGTGGACGAACAGCGCCATCGCCCCGTCCTGTCGTGACCGCCGCACCGCAGGAAGCCACCCGGAGGACCGCAGGGACAGGCCGTCGTGGCGTCGTTCCAAGTAGGCGTCGCGCGGTGCCCGATGTAGCGCTCGACCGAGCAGTGTCATGCCGCCGTCGTCGTTGATGACGCGGGCGGTGAGGACCGCGGCGACCTCGTCGTGCTCGGCCAGCCAGCTGGTGAGCTCTGACCAGATCGGCTCGGGCAGCGACAGCGTCGTGCGTGTCATGCCGCTCTTCTTGCCTGGTCAAGGCAGCGGCGGACAAAGGCGAGGTAGGTGGCGAGGTTGTCGACGCCGGGGCGCCACTGTCCTTGGAGGTGCCGGCTCCACCGCTGCCAGGTTCGGCCGAGGTAGATCTCTCGCGCCTCGGTGCCGGGGATGGTCACCCTGCCCTGTCGGTGCACGGGGGGGTCGAGCCAGAACATGTCGGGCGTGGCGTCAGGGAAGCCGGGGGGGAGCCTGAGCAGCAGCCCGCTCATGGTCGGGTCCAGGCCACGCGGCATGGGGAACTCGTTGATGATGACGGTGACGAAGGCGCCGTCGTGCCCCACCTCGTACGGTCGATCAAGCTCGTCCAGTACCGCCTGGTCGGTTGGCCTCATCACCGGGGGGCCGTCCCGGGGTTGATGACCTTCGGGACGGTGAAGAACCGCATTTCGGGGTGCAACTCGACGGGTTCGTCGTCCTCGACAAGGTTGTCGAGTTCGCCGTCGAGGTCTTGCCACAGATCGCGGTCCGCCGCGATCGGGGGCGTGGTGAGGTTGCGCAGTTGCGCTCCGGTGAGGGAGCCGCGCGGGGCATGGATCTTCTGGCCGTCGATCAGGATTGGGACCTTGCCGGGAGCTTCAGCGGTCGGCTTGTCGGCCATGTGGCACCTCCTGTCTAGTCGTTGCATTCGAGCATACACGAATACATGTGGCTTGCAAGCGCGCTGTCACACGGCTACGCTGCTGGCAGGCGACATGAGGAGGCGGACGATGTCGGGTACGAGAGTGACCACCATCCGACAGCCTGATGACCAGGCGGACGAACTGGAGTTCGTCGCCCGTGTCGACGGGATGCCGGTCTCCGAGGCGATCCGGGAGGCGATCGCCGCGCACATCAAGGCGCGTCGTTCCGATCCGGCGTTCCAGGAGCGGCTTCGTGAGCGGATGGAGGCCGATCGACACATCCTGAAGCGACTGGCGGAGTAGCAATCAATGGTGGAGTACCTCGGCCTGGCCGACTACCTCCTCATCGCGGAGGCCGTCCTCGGCGTGCCCGCCGAGGTGCTCGCCCTGTCCACCGACCTGCACCTGGCGGACTCGGCGCTCAACGCGCCCGCCGCCTCTTTCGGGGGGCACGAGCTGCGCCCGTCGTTCGCGCAGAAGGCGGCGGTGCTGTGCATCCGGGTATGCAACAACCATCCGCTGGTCGACGGTAACAAGCGCGTCGCCTACGAGGTGTTGCGGGAATTCGTCGCCCGGAACGGCTACGAGTGGACCGATCCTGCGGGCGACGATCCGCACGGCGACGAGACCGTGAAGACCATGTGGGGCGTCGCCGCCGGCCGGATCGACGAGCACGAGCTCACGCGCTGGGTCGCGGAGCGACTGGGCGGCCAGGTGCCATGACGGCGATCGAAGTTCAGCCAAAGGTGTGTCTCGACCTCCCGAAGCTCTATCTCGCCTGCCCGCTCACCGGACTGGCGGAGGACGCCCGTCGTCAGATCAACTCTGACGTTGTCGCAGTGCAGCGGGCGGTCGAGGCCGTGACGGTAGGCGAGAGGGTGGACGACGCGTGCTGGCCGGTCAGCGTGTATGCGCCGATCGAGCACACCGCCCCATGGAACCGGGGCGAGCTGTCAGCGGAGCAGGTGTACCGCACGAACCTCAACGAGGTTCATGCTTCGGACGCCTTGATCGTCCTCGGGGAGAATGGCGCAAGCGCCGGAGTGGGGCAGGAGCTCGAGTGGGCGATCCGGCTCGGCATTCCGATCCTGTACCTAACGGCGGGCCGCGACGTGAGCCGCCAGGTCCAGGGGGCGCCCGCCTTCCTACAAACGCAGAGCTACAACGGCGACACCCGGACGCTGGAAAGTCACGTCAAGAACTTCATGCGGCTGTGGCGGCCAATGATCCTCGACGGTCCTCGACGGCGGGAGTCACGACGCCTTCGGTACGAGGCGGTCACGAAGCGGCTGCGCGCAGCGTGGCAGACGTGCCCGAAGCCCACCGAGGTGGCCGCGCAGGTGCGAGTGGACATCCGGTACCTGGAACTAGCATTGTCCGACCCGGTGTTGGTCTCGGTGATGCCGGCCGAGACGCTCATCTCACTCGCCCACGAACTCGACGTCGCGCTGACGTCACACTCGCCACAGCGTCTCCTCGTGCTGCCGATCCCCGCCCTTCGCGCCCTGCTGGCCGCAGCCGAAGCGGACGGCTGGCCGGACGAGGACGTCGAGCGGCTGATGATTCACGGACGCGCGGCGTCGGAACGGAGCGCAGGCATCGACCTCACGACGATCAGTGGCTGGCGCTCGCTCCACGGCGATCTGAGGGGCTGACGGGCTTCGCACGTAGGCGAAACACCCCGACAGGCCCACCATGTCCGGATTCACACGGCGGCCATTGACCCGCCCGCCGCAACGCAGTGCACGCAGTCCAGCCCCGGGGCCCGGATGTCAGGTTTGCGCGAGCGCTGCGGGGTGCGGTGGGCGGGAGCGCGTCGCGCGGAGCTTGCTCAGCAGGACGCTCGCCATCGCCGATCAGCGTGACCAGGTTGCCCGGCGACAGGTAGTCGCGCAGGGGCACCGCGCCGGTGATCACGCCGAAGAACCGGTCGATCTCCGCCTGCCGCCCCGCCAGCGAGGCGAACAGCACCGCCTCCTCCGGCTTCGGCGGCCCGAACGAGGCCAGCTCCGTGGTGTGCTCGTACATCGGGAGCACCGCGCTGTCGCGCTGCCGCTGGTAGCCGGCCAGGGCCCTGGCGAGCGGCTCGCCGCCGCCGAGGCCGGCGCCGACCGCCTCCGCCAGCAGTTCCGCGTCGCGGAACGCGTCGCTGATCCCCTGCCCGGTGATCGGGTCCATCACCAGCCCGGCGTCGCCGACCAGGGCCCAACCTGGGCCGTACGGCCTGCGAAAGAAGTTCGGCAGATCGGGGCTGCCGCGGAAGCGCTCCGCCCGCTCGCCGGCCCGCACGCGCTCGCCGAGGCCACCCGCCAGATCGAGGGTCCTCAGGAAGTTCCCCTCGATGTCCGACCGGAACGCCTGGAATTCTTGGATCGGCCAGGCGATGTAGGTCATTACCAGCCCGTCGTTGGTTGGCCAAACGCCCACCGCGCGCCGGTCGCGGCCGTAGATCTCGCCGCCCTTGACCTCGACGCCTGCCCAGTAGGTGTAGAAGGCCATCGACAGGGTCGGCTTCTCACGGTAGGTGGGGGCGCCGACCGCTCCCGCCACGAGCGAGCGCTTGCCGTCGGCCCCGACGACCAGGCGCGCCGTCTCGCGCACGGTAGCGCCGCCCTTGTCCCGGCCGCGGATTCCGGTGACGCGCCCGTCCTCCATCAGGGCCTCGTCCACGCTGAAGCGCTCGCGCACCTCGGCCCCTGCCTGGCGTGCCGCGTCGACCAGGATCGCGTCGAGAAGCGTCCGGCGCGGGCTGTACATCGCATCGACGCCCTGGAAAGCCGGGAAGTGGCCGTTGAGCACCACCCTGCCCGTGTCGAACGTGAGGTTGCGCGTCGCCGGGGCGTTGGAGGCGGTGACGCGTCCCAGCAGCCCCCAGCGATCCAGGCTGGCCATGCCCGACATGTGCACCTGATGGGTCGAGAGGGTGTCGCTCGGGAAGGTCGCCCGGTCGACGACCAGGACCTTGAAGCCCTTGCGTGCCAGCAGCATCGCTGTTGACGAGCCGGCCACGCGCGCGCCGACCACGATCACGTCGTACATGGTGGGTCCTCCTCGTGCTCCCGCGTCCTCGAGGCGCTCGCTCGCGCCTTTATGACCTGGGCGCGAGCGAGCGCTAGACGCCGCCAGGCGAAGCGGGCGCGTGGAGGTTCCAGGTCACGGGCGAGGCGGGGGAGTAGGTGCAGAACGTGCCCGTGGTGAGGGAGCCGCGAAGGTGGGCGCCCAGGGCCGGGTGGAGCTTCTCGATCCGGGCGGTGACATCGCGGATCCGAGCGGTCACGGCTTCGCGGGCGCGTTCCGACTGGTCTCCAAGGCGCCTGGCGCGTCCGCCCAGCCTGGTGGCCGTGGCCAGCCCTTCCAGGAGCGCGTCCCGCTCCTGCCTGGCCCTGGCCGCCCGGTCGGGGTCGGCCCAGCGCTCGGCTTCGTCGATCTCCTCGTCCAGATCGACAAGGCGCGCCCGGAGCTGGAGGCGGGCCCGCTCGTCGAGGACTTCGTCTGCCCCCAGGAGCAGGTCGGCGCGGCCCGCCTCCCCGCTTCCGGACGCAGCGACCAGCTCGGCGGCGTGGACCGCCCTGCCGGGGGAGCCGAGCAGGGTGGCGATGTCGGCAAGGCCCTTGGCGTGCCGCATCCGGACGGTCTTCCCGGCGTAGGTCATCGTCCACAGGGCACCGTCCCTGCGGAAGGTCCCGGCCGCCGGCGCTCGCGCGGCCCGCGCGCGGTGGGCCCGTGCATGCCTGGCCAGGTCCGCCATGCCGAGCCGCTCCAGGCGCCGGCCGACCGCCTCGCGCACGCCAAGGGGCAGCCCTGTGGCCTGGCCTGGCTGGTCCATGAGCAGCCGGGTGACCTGGTGAACGAAGAACGGGTTGCCTCGCCGCCGCCTCGGCGAGGAGCACGGAGGTCGGCTCGTCGAACAACTGGAACCGGGCAGCCCCGGGCTGGGCTCCCCGCGCTCCGCGGCGCTCCGCGTCGGCCGCCGCCTCGGTGGCGGCCGACGTCTTGCCGATGCCCGCCTCACCCACGAGCAGGACCACCTGGCCGCGACCGGCGATCGCGGCGTCGACGGCTTCGCGCAGGTGGCCGAGCACCTCGCGCCGCCCGAGCGGGCCCGGTCCGGCCCTGCCGCCGCGCGCCGCCCGGGTGGACAGCTCCGGAGCTTCCCGCATGGCTCCCCTCGGATCGTCCCCGGATTGTCTCGCCTCGGCGACGGCCAGGCGAGGCAGTGCCCGGCGGGTCAGCCTTGTCGCGCGGCCTGCAGGACCTCCTTGCGGCGGCGCAGGCAGTCGAGGCAGCGGGCCCTGGTGGGGCCGATGCTGCCCACCGGGATCTGGAGCGTGGCCGCGATCTCGGCGTAGCTGGGCGCCGGGTCGGCGAACAGCATCCCCAGCAGGCGCCGGCACCGGCTCGGGAGCGTCTCGCACGCCTGCCTGAGCGTCGCGGCCCGCTCTGAGAGCATGACCAGCTCGTCGATTGGCGCGTCTGCCCCCACGGGCTCGAGCTGCGTTTCGTCCCCGACCGGCACGCTGCGCCTGGCGCGCCCCACCACGCGAAGTGCCTCGTGGCGGGCGGTCACCGCCAGCCAGGCGCGCAGCCGCTCGGGGTCGCGTACCGAGCGGGCGTTCTCAAAGAGCCGCAGCCAGGTCGTCTGGACGACGTCCGCCGCGTCGCCGGCCTCCAGCCCACGGGCCCGGGCGATCGTCCAGATCAGGCCCGCGTAGCGGTCGACCACTCCTTGCCATGCCGCTGCGTCCCCGTCCGCCAGATCGGCGAGCAGGTCGGCGCGCGTCGTCCCCGTCATGAACGCCCCCCGCCGTGGTTGCAATGTCAACCCCAGACTGGGAGGGCGGCCTTTCCACGGCCTTGCCGCCGCCTTTCAGGCAACCGGGCCGGCGACTTCGGTGTGTACCTTCCAGTGGCGCCAATGGCGCACGGGCGGCGCCGAGCTGAGGGAGCATCTGCGTGCACGCGGAGTTCGAAAGCTTCTACGTCGCCAGCTTCGGCCGGCTCGTCGGCCAGCTCGCGCTGGTGACCGGCGACCTCCACGAAGCCGAGGACCTCGTCCAGGAGGCGTTCGCGCGCGCCTCGACGCGGTGGGCCCGCATCCGCGGCTACGACGTTCCCGAGGCGTGGGTCCGCCGGGTCGCGCTGCGTCTGGCCGCCAACGCCGCCCGCCAGGGCCGGCGGCGAGCAGCGGCACTGCTACGCGTTGGCCCAGCGCCGGCCACGCCGGCGGCCTCCGCCGACGCCCTTGCCGTCGATATCGCCCTGCGGACCCTGCCCATCCGCTACCGCCAGGTCGTCGTCCTCCACTACCTCCTCGGCCTTCGGGTCGAAGAGGTCGCCCGCGAGCTCGCGATCCCGGCGGGGACGGTCAAGGCGCGGTTGTTCCGCGCCCGCCGGGCGCTGGCCAGAAAGCTCGCCGAGCCGATCCCGGAGGTGCACCACCATGAGGAACCTGACCGAGCGCCTTGAGGAGCTGGCCAACGCGTACGCTCGGGCCGCGGCGGCTCCAGACCCGGCCGTCCTGCGCCGCCACCGGCGCCGCCGCCGCACTGCCGCCGGCTCGGTGCTGCTGGTCGTGGTGGTCGCCGCCGGGGTCTTCGCCGGGGTCTTCGCGGTGGGCCGGGTCGGCGCGCCTCCCAGCCCGCCACCGGTCGGCGCCTCGCAAGTCGTGACCAGCCCACAGGGGGGGTTCCGCCTGGAGGTCCCGCCCGGCTGGCGGGCCGTCACGAGCGGACAGCCAAGCCACATCGAGCTGGATGACGCCAACGGCATCATGGTGTCCCTCGGCACCGGCGTCACGCTGGACCCGCGCCTGACCGCCGCGGCCGACCGCGCCGCGGCCGTTCTGCCCGCCCTTGGCCGCTCTCCCTTCGTCGAGCGCGGATTTGGGCGCGACAGCTACGGGACCCGGCCCGACGGCCGGCCCTTCGTGCACTCCGAGGAGACCCTCCCCGGGCACGGCACCGTGGTAACCGGGATCTCCGCCCGCTACATGATCGCGTGGCCGTACCATTGCGCGCCGGGCACGCCCTGCCCGGCGCTCACAAGGCTGCGGGTCCTGGTGTTCGAGGTCGCCGGGCAGGCGAGCGCATGGCCGCGGGCGCGCGGGGCGGTCGAGCGGATGGTCAGGACGGTCCAGCCGATCGGCAATGCCGTCGACGGCTCGGCGCGCCCCCACCCTCCCTGTCGCACCGGCCGCAACGGCGACTTCCTCAACCCCTACCAGCAGGTCGACGCCGGCCGGGGCGGTAACGCGGTCCGGTTCACCCTTGGCGCCGTGTCGTGGCGGGTCATCCCCTGCCACGTCCACACCAGGCTCAGCGTGGAGATCTTCCAGACCTGGTGGGTCGAGAACGACCCGAAGACCGAGGCGCGGACGCACGTCGCAACGCATTCCATCACCCGGCTCGCGCCGGTGCGGGGCAACGGCGCCGGCGTGCTGCTCGACGGCGACCTGCCCGAGGGTGGCGCCGACGGGTCCGGTGCCTTCACCGCGACCTGGGAGTGGAGCAACTGGTGCGCCGCCAAGGCCACGCGCGTCGACGGCTTCCGGGTGATCGAAAGCGAGATCGAGGTCTGGCTGCTGCACAACGGCCGCCGCGTCGACACTGTCGGGAGCGGGCGGCTGCCACGCTGCGTCAGCGCGGCGGCCCCCGCGGTACTGCGGATCGTGCGCTGAGCAGCGAGATGGTCACCGCAGGGCCAGTCCGCACCGCGCCAGCGACGATCAGGGCAGATGACGCGCGCTGCCCCGAATTTCGCCCGAATTCGCTCCCCCAAAGCAGGGGCGCCTGATAGCGTAATTGTGAAGATATCGCGAAGGAAGCGAAGGTGGAGTTCGGGATCCTCGGCCCGGTCGAGATCCGGGCGGACGGCAGGCCCGTGCCCCTGGGAGGGCCGAAGCAGCGTGCCCTCCTGGCCATCCTCCTCCTGCACCGCGGCCGCGTGGTCCCGACCGGGCGGCTGATCGACGACCTCTGGGGCGGGCTGCCACCGGAGGCGGCCAGCAGCATGCTGTGGGTGCACGTCGCCCGCCTGCGCAAGGTGCTCGAGCCGGCGCGGGCGAGGGGAGCGCCCGGCAGCGTGCTGGTCACCCACGCGCGCGGGTACCTGCTGGACGTCGAGCCCGACAAGCTGGACCTGGAGCGCTTCGAGCGGCTCGTCGCCCAGGGCCGCCGTGCGCTGGCCGGCGGAGCCGCCGGGCAGGCGGGCTCGCTGCTGCGGCAGGCGCTCGCCCTCTGGCGTGGTCCCGCTCTCGGTGACCTCGCCGCCGAGCCGTTCGCCCGCGGGCACGTTGTCCGCCTCGAGGAGCGGCGGGTCGCCGCCATCGAGGACCGCATCGAGGCCGACCTGGCCGCCGGCCGCCACCACGACCTCGCCGGCGAGCTGGAGGCCCTGGTCGCCGCGCATCCCCTGCGGGAGCGCCTGCGGGGCCAGCTCATGCTGGCGCTGTACCGTGCGGGACGGCAGGCCGACGCCCTCGAGGTGTACCGCCGCACCCAGCAGTACCTGGCGGACGAGCTGGGCATCGACCCCGACGCCGGGTTGCAGCGGCTGGAGCAGGCGGTCCTCAGGCACGACCCGGCGCTCGATCTGGCACCGGCCACCGCCCCGGTCACGGCCGCCGCGCCGGGCGCGGCAGCGGCGCCGGCCCCGGTCACGGCCGCGGTCGCCCCGCCCGCGCCGGTGGAGGCCCGCAGGACGGTGACGGTCGCCTGCGTCGGCATCGCCGCCGGCGGGGCCGGCGGGCAGGTGGACCCAGAGTCCCTGCACCATCTTGCCGGTCGCTACCTGGAGGAGGTGCGCACCGCGCTGCTCGCCCACGGCGCCACCGTCCAGCGGCTCACCGGCGAGTCCGTCACCGTCGTGTTCGGCGTGCCGACCGCGCACGAGAACGACGCGCTCCGCGCCGTCCGCGCGGCGGCCGAGGTCCGCTCGCTGCTGGAGCGCGTCAGCGCCGCGCTCGAGCTGGAGCGAGGGGTGCGCCTGTCGGTGTCCGCCGGGATCGAGACCGGCGAGGTCGTTGTCTTCGAGCCTGACGGGCAGGCGGAGCTCACCGGCATGGCCCCGAGAGCGGCGGTGGCGCTCGAGCACGCGGCCGGCGCGGGCCAGATCCTGCTCGGGCCCGTCACCTACCGGCTGGTGCGCGATGCGGTGCGGGCCGAGCCGGTCGAGCCGGTCGAGCCCGGTGCGGGGGCCGCGCCAGCCGCCGCCCGCTCCGCGTGGCGGCTGGCCGCGGTCAGCCCTGGCGTGCCCGGGCACAGCCGGCGGCTGGACGCCCCGATGGTCGGCCGCGGGACGGAGCGGGCCCTGCTGGCGCAGGTCTGCGAGCGCGTGGCCCGTGAGCGCACGTGCCATCTCGTCACGCTCATGGGGCCGGCGGGGATCGGCAAGTCGCGGTTGGTCCAGGAGCTGGTCGCCGACATCGGCGAGGACGCCACCGTGCTGCGCGGCCACTGCCTGGACTACGGCGAGGGCATCACCTTCTGGCCGCTGGTGGAGGCGATGCGCCAGGCGATGGCCACGCCCGCCACCCCGGAAGCGGTCCGCGTCGGCGTCGCCGCGCTGTTCCGCGGCGACCACGACGCCCATGCGGTCGCCGAGCAGCTCGCCGGTCTGCTCGGGGTGACGCAGGCCACCGCCGCGCTCCAGGAGCTTCCCTGGGCCGTCCGCAAGACGCTGGAGGCGCTCGCCCGCTCCGCGCCGGTCCTGCTCGTGCTCGACGACCTGCACTGGGCGGAGCCGCCGCTGCTCGACCTGCTCGAGCACGTCGCCGACCTGGCCAGGGACGCGCCGATCCTGCTCTGCTGCATCGCCCGGCCGGAGCTGTACGACGTCCGCCCAGGCTGGGGGGGCGGCAAGCCGAACGCCACCTCCATCCTGCTGGAGCCGCTTGGCGACCTGGAATGCGGGGAGCTGGTCGGCAACCTGCTGGGCGCCGCCGAGCTGTCCAGCGCCGCCGTGCGCCGGATCTGCGAGGTGGCGGAGGGCAACCCCCTGTTCCTCGAGGAGCTGGTCGGCATGCTGATCGACGACGGCGTGCTGGTCCGGTCAGGCGGCGCCTGGGTGGCCAGGGAGGACCTCACGGCGGTGCCGGTGCCGCTGACCGTCTCGGCCCTGCTGGCCGCGCGGCTCGACCAGCTCGAGCCGGGGGAGCGGGCGGCGCTGGAGCGGGCGAGCGTGATCGGCAGGGTGTTCCACCAGGACGCCGTGGTCGCGCTCACTCCGGAGCCTGGGCGCTCCGGCGTGGGCGGCCATCTGCTCTCCCTCACCCGCAAGGAGCTGGTCCGCCCGGACCGCTCCGATCCCGGCGGCGGGGACCGCTTCCGCTTCCGCCACCTGCTGATCCGCGACGCCGCCTATGCCGAGCTGTCCAAGCGGCGGCGCGCCGAGCTCCACGAGCGGTTCGCCACCTGGCTGGAGGAAGCTGGCGAGGACCTCGGCGAGGCCGACGACCTCGTCGCCTACCACCTCGAGCAGGCGTGCCTGTACCGAGCTGAGCTCGGCCTGGCCGAGCAGCCCCTGGTCCGCCGGGCGGCCGACCGTCTCGCCAGGAGCGGGCAGCGGGCGAGCAACGAATGGAAGCACCGTGCGGCGAGCAGCTATCTCGCCCGCGCCCGCGCGCTGCTGCCCGCCGACGACCCTGGCGGCCTCGAGCTGGTGCCCCTGCTCGTCGCCAACCTGGGCTATCAGGGCGAGCGGAAGGCGGCCGAAGAGCTCGCCGCCCGCGGCGTCGAGCAGGCCCGCGCCCGCGGGCAGCGCCAGCTCGAAGCCCGCATCTGGATCGAGCAGCAGCTCATGGGCTCGGTCGACCCCAGCGACCTGGCCGCTGACGACGTGCGCCAGGAGCTCGGCCAGGTCATCGCCGTGCTCGAGCGCGACCGCGACGCGCGCGGCCTGGCCGCCGCCTGGCTGCTCGCGGGCAGGCTCGAGCTGATGATGCTGCGGTGCGCGGCGATGCAGGCCCTCTTCCGGCGTGCCGCGTCCTACTCCCGGCTGGTGGGAGACCGTGGCCGCGCCCGCTCGGCCTTTGCCCTGCTCGGCTGGGGCTACCTGATCGGGCCCACCCCCGTGCCCGAGGCCGTCCGCTGTTGTGAGCGCCTCAGGGAGGAGGCCGGCGACAACCGCGTCGTGAGTGCCGCAGCGCTTGGGCACATCGCCTGCCTTGAGGCGATGCGTGCGGATTTCACCAGGGCCTGGGCCCTGCTCGACGAGGTCCACGCCACGCTCGGCGACCTCGGGCAGGCGGTCGGCTGGGTCCCGTGGATCGTCCACCGGGAGGACGTCGCCTTCGTGGCCGTCCTGGAGGGCGACCACGAGCGGGCCGAGCGGTCGCTTCGCCGCAACCATGCGGAGCTGGAGCGGCCCGGAGCGGCCGGCCTGCTGTCCACCGAGGCGGCGCTGCTCGCCGAGCTGGCCTACGGGCGAGGCGCGATCGACGAGGCGGAGGAGCTGGTGGCGCTGAGCGCGCACCTTGCGAGCACCGATGACGTATTGTCCCAGTTGCTCTGGCGCAGAGTTGGGGCAAAAGTGCTCGCGCGGCGAGACCGGGTGCAGGAGGCGCTCGAGATGAGTCACGAGGCCGTCGAGCTCGCGGAGCGCACCGATGCCCTCAACGAGCAGGCCGACACGTGGATGGGCCGCGCCGAGGTCCTCCGCATGGCGGGCGGTCCAGGGCAGGCGGTGAGCGGCGCGGTCCAGCGGGCGCTGGACCGCTACACGCGCAAGGGGAACCTGGTGTCGGCGAGCCGTGCCGAGCTGGTGCTCGCACAGCGATAGGAGGACGTCAATGCCCGATGAAGAGAGCCCCTCGGGACTGGAGCGGCTACGCGAGGAGCTGCGCAGGGACATACGCGACGAGGTGCGCAGCGCACTGCGCGAGCTGGAGGCGTCGCGCGCGTCCGACAGCTCCCACCTGGACGGCCTCGGACCCCTCACCTCGAGGTGCTTCATCATCATCGCGGTGCCGGTGGGTTGCGAGGAGGTCAGGGGCGTGCGTCGCTTCTCCCGCTTGGAGGACGAAGCCTCGGAGGCCGCGGAGCCGTAGCGGGTCGCGCCGGTGGACCAGGCACCCGCCTCCCTGGAGGCTTCCGGGCCGACCGCCGGGACCCGCCGCAGGCTCGCCGGCCTCCGGGTCGCCGTCTTCGGGCTCGAAGGACCGGGCGCTCATGCGGCGGCGCTCCTGGCCTCCTGGGGGATCGGCAGCCTCCTGCTGGTCGACCCCTACCCTTGCGAGCGGGGGAACCTGCCGCTGACCCCGCTCGGCCCGGACGCCCTTGGGCTGCCGCGCGAGCTGGCCGTCCAGCGGGCGCTGGAGGCCGGGGGCGGCGGCGCCCCGGCCGAGGCGAGCCGCCTGCCGGCGGTCACCCGCGACAGCGTCCACGCGCTGGCGCGCGACTGCCAGCTCCTGCTCGGCTGCTTTGACACCGGCTTCGCCTCGGCCACGCACTGGCTCAACAGCGCCAGCCTGCGCTGGCGGGTGCCGGCGATGTATGCGCAACTCGACGGGCGCGGCGCGCTGGTCGGCCCGCTGGTCCTGCCTGGGCGCACCGCGTGCTACCTCTGCTGGCGCATGCGCCTGGTCGCCTGCGCGAAGGACTTCTCCGCGGCCATGGCCCGAGAGGAGCTGCTGGCCAGGCAGCGACGACCGGCCCTGCACGAGCGGGCCGTGACGCCGGCCCTGTCCCGGAGGGTCGGAGCCGCCCTGGCGCGGGAGGCGCTGGGCGAGCTGCTCCACTCAGGCTGGCAGGCGCTGGCCGGCAGGGTCCTGGAGATCGGCGAGGCCGACGAGATCGGCACGGCCCGGCCACCGACGACCGCGCACGTGGTGCTCCCGGTCCCGGAATGCCCTTCGTGCGGGCAGGACCCGCCGGTCCGGTCACACCCGTCCCTCGCGGAGCTGGCGCATGCCAGGAAGCCGCCCGGCGATCCCCTGCGGGCCGCGCCGTCGCTGGTCGGCGCCGTCAGCGGTGTGGTGACCTCGCTCGGGGACGTGCGGCCGGCCGGTGACGGCGCGGCCGCCGGCCTCCACCTGGCAACCGCCGAGCTGGCCAACCATCGCTTCCTCGACGAGCCGAGCGCCTCGGCGCGCGTGTGCGTGGGCAAGGGGCTCGCGCGCCAGGAGGCTCTGCGTGGCGCCCTGGGAGAGGCGGTGGAGCGCTACTCGGGCGCCACCTGGAGCCCTGGCGAGGTGACCTTCGCGCGCCGCGGGGAGCTCGACGGGCCGTCGCTGGACCCGCGCTCCCTGGTGCTGTACGGGTCCGGGCAGTACCCGAGGCTGGCCTACGCCCCCTACGCCGACGGCACCCGGCTTGGCTGGGTCGCGGCGCGCTCGCTGGTCACGGGGCTGCGGGTGCTCGTGCCCGCGATCGCGGTGTTCCTGGGCTACCGGCCGGCCAGCCCCGAGGAGCTGCTGTGCCCGACCACCTCCAACGGCCTGGCCGCCGGGGCGACCCTGGCGGGCGCCGTGCTGGCCGCGGCCTACGAGGTGCTGGAGCGGGACGGGTTCCTGGTGACCTGGATGAACCGGCTGCCGGCCGAGCGCGTCAAGCTGAGCGGCCACCCGGACCCGGAGGTCGTCAGGCTGTGCCGCGCCTATGACCGGCTCGGGGTCGAGCTGCGGCTGTACCGGCTCGCCAGCGACCATCCCTGTCACGTGCTCCTCGCCCTCGGCGTCCAGCGCTCCGGCGGCGACGGCCCGGCCGCGGTGGTCGGCCTTGGCTGCGACCTCGATCCGGGCCGGGCGGCGCGTGCCGCCGTGCTGGAGGTCGGCCAGGCGCGGGCCGGCGTCCACACGAGCGCGCCCGAGGTGCGGGCGCGCATCGACCGGCTCGTCGCCGACCCGCGCTCGGTGACCACCGTGCATGACCACGGCCTGCTGTACGCGGACCGCCGGAGCCTGCCAGCGTTCGAGTTCCTGGACGGCGGCGGCGCCGCCGACCTGGACTGGACGCCGCCGGAGGCGCCCGACCCGCCGGAGGAGCCCGAGGCGCCGGGCCCGCCGGAGGCGGCCTCGCGGCTGCGCCGCCTGACCGAGCATCTGGGGTCCCTGGGCGCCGATCTTCTCTACGTCAACTGCACCCCACCGGACATGGCGGCCCTCGGGCTGCACACCGCCCGGGTCCTGATCCCCGGATTCCAGCCGCTGCACTTCGGGGCGGGCGAGCCTCGCCTGGGAGGGCGGCGGCTGTACGGCCTGCCGTACCGGCTCGGGCTCACGCCGGCCCCGACCACCCCGGAAGGGCTGAACCCCGACCCGCACCCCCTCACCTGAAGGCCCGCCGGACAGCCGACGGCCCGGAGGCGTTGCCGCGCTCCGGGCCGTAGCCCCCGGGCCCCGGGCCCCGGGCGGGTCGGACTACTTCTTGCCCTTGTCGTCGTGGTCGTGCTCCTCGCCCTCGGGGCAGCAGCGGTACTCCTGGGACTTGTCGAGCAGCTCGATCTGGCGCTTGAGGAGCTGGTTCTCCAGGTCCTTGCGCGCGAGGTCGATCTCGATCTCCCGGGAGAGGGTGTCCTCGCAGATGTCGCAGTCGTCGAGGCAGCCCTTGACGATCAGGCCCGCGGTCGGCAGGGACGACTCCTGCTCGACGAGGAAGCGCCGCTGCGCCTCCGCGCTGACCTGCCCGCCCACCTTGTCCAGCAGCCCCTCGCGCACGAGCTCCTCGTCCACCTGCGCGAGGGCGAGGTCGTGGATGTCCGGCGGCAGCGGCTCCGGGGCCTGGGTCGTTCCGAGCGCCGTGGCCGGCGCCAGCAGCAGGGGGCTCACCGGGACGAGGTCCCTGGACGCCCGGGCCGCGCGCTCGCTGGCGCGGCCGACCTCCTCGGTCTGGAGCCGGGTCGCGCTGGTCGCCAGGGGGCTGGACGGGATGGCCTCGACGGCCCCAGGTGCCAGGAACTCGTTGTTGGCGATCTTCGTGGGAGCGACCGGGTCCTCCACGCGGCGCTCGATGCGCTCCAGCACGATCCGCACGATCTGGGTCTTGTTGATGCGGTAGAAGAAGAACGTGACCGCGTGGCACCGGTTGGGATTGGAGAACTCGCGCGACGAGGACTCGAACTGGTCCTCGGACTGGCCCTCGGCGTGGCTGCGGCTGGAGACCTCCCCGACCGAGACCGAGTTGGCGGTGCGGACGGCCTGCACCGAGCGCCGGTCCGACGCCCGGGCGTGCTGCTGGAGCTCGTTCGCGAACGAGCTGGTCGACGAGGCGTTGTAGCTGCCGCTGACGTCGACCGAAGGGCCGAGGAAGAAGCTCTGGATCGCGCCTGACGCGTGGGCGTGCCCCTGGGCCGATCCCTGGGACGTGTTGGTCGTGCTGCCACGGTTGACGACGGTGAGGTCGGACATGAAGTCGCTCATGCTCGACATGTAGAACTGCTCTTCAGACGTCTGCTCGCTGCGGTAGCTGAGGTTGGTCTCGCTGTCGAAGCTGAAGCGGGTGCGCCGGTCGGCGGTGAACAGGCGCACCTTCTCACCCGGCAGCAGGGTGGTGGAGTAGGTGAGGTCGCCGAGGGTGAGCGGGCCAGGGCAGCGCTCGATGCGGACGTGCAGGGTCACGTCGACGACGACGGCGACCGGGGCGCGGCCCTCCGGCGCCACGGTGGTGCGATGGGGCAGGCGGTAGCGGATGTCGATGACATCGCAGTGCCGGTCAGGCGGAAGCTCTGGACAGCACGGCACCACGTTGGTGCCTGGCTCGTGCTCGTCGGCCACGTCGGTCTCCTTCGGGAGCGGGTCTTCGTGAACAGGAGAGCGACAGCGCCACCCGCCAGATACCTGAATTTCGCGGCGCCTGCTGGCGCTTTCTCCAACCCGGGCCCGTCTGGGAGAGCTATAGGTTCACTCGGCGGGCCGGCCGCACCCCCGAAACCCGCTGCCTCTGCAGCGCATCGATCATTGAGTCTGTGGTTGACTTCGAAGCCGCTCATGACCTGGATAATGTGATGATGTCTCCGCCATCCGCTTGAGGCCTATTGCAGCTTTCTCGCCCGCCTCGCGACCTGTACTGAAGGACGCGAACGCGTTAGGTTTCCCATCTTCGACAGTAGAGGAGCCGAGAGGAATGGATGTCCTGGGCGCTTGGGCGCTTGATGCTTCGGCGTCGTCATCGGCTGGGTGACGTATCGCACGCTACGCCGGCAGAACGACGCGGTCGCGCTCTCCGACATCGCGACCGTGATCGGCGCCGTCGGTGGTGGCGCGGTGGCCGGCCTGTTCGGTCAAGGGCGCCTCTTTGCGTGGTATTCGATCGGGCTGGCGATCGGCTTCTTCAGCTACCTGATAGTTGCGGTCAGGCTCCTCCGGGACGTCAACTGGCTGAGCCGCGATTGAACCGCGTCGGCCTCCTCCTGCTGGGTCTCGCCGTCGGCGGGGCTGCCGTCGCGTTGTGGTGGACGCTCGCGTGGCGGACGCTCGGCAGGCGAAGGGAGGGGCGCCGGATCCGACACCTAACGTGGGAGGGTCTCAGGGAGCGGAGGTGGCGAGGCACGCCCGAGAACGCAGAGGTGCCGGGGTATATGCCACCGGGGGACATATCAGTGCCCGTGCGACCGGAGCCACGCTATGCCAACGTCAGCGTGACACAGGTGCGTCGAGCCTGGGCGCGGGAAGAGGGCGGACGCGCCCCAATGGAGGACCTGGTGCTGGGAGTGAGCATCGGACCGCTGGACCGTGACAGCCTGGTGCAGCAGCCTGTGCCCTTCCCATTCCAGCCTCGGGAGGACGCGTGGCTGCGTGTGCTCGTCAGCAGTACCGATTTCATCGTCGGCAGGGATCTCCACGACCTGGCACGCGGGGCGTCAGGCGTAGAGCAGTCGCTGCTGCTACCGGCCGACGGGTCACCGTCACTCACCGAAGATGGGCGACCGCAGTTGCGGTTCGCGCTCCGTCCGCGGGTGTTCAGCACGGCGCGGGCGCGGATCAGCTACTACTACCGCGATGCCTTGGTGCAGTCCCAGCGGCTCGACGCCTACCCTTCCGTCGCCCTACAGCAGACGTTGGTGTCTGTGGTCACCGATTACACTGCGTCCGCGATGCTGGACGGCCTCGAGCAGATCCCTGCCGCTCCGCGGCTCAGCATACTGGTCAACAATGGACCCGGCACCACCCATCAGCTCGTGCTTCGGCCACCAGCGAAGGCGGTTCCCGCCGACCACCCCGCGGTCCCTGTCTCACTGCCCACCGAGTCGGTCGGGCCACTGATCTCCAAGCTGCGGGCCGGACTCACGCAGATGGTGTCGTCGAGCAGGATGCGCAGGAAGCGCGATCTCGTCCAGGACCTGCGGCGGCTGGCCCCAGTCGGACTGGAACTGCACCGCAAGCTGTTCCAGCAGGCACCGGAGGTGCTCGGCCCGCTGATCCGGCCGGCGCCTCGCCCCCTGCTGTCCATCACCCGGCCGCGCAATGTTACGTTCACCATCCCATGGACCTGCCTGTACCAGATCGGGCTGCCAACTGACGTGCCCATTGAGCGAGTGGATGTCTGCCCGCTGGTCACCGATTCCTGCTCGTCGAGCGGCAGCCACTGGAGCCCGCGCTCAAGGCAGCCCGGTTCGCGTTCCTCGCCGTCGGCAACCTTTTTGGCCTGGTTTACAGCGCACCAGCGCACATGCATGGGCTTATCTTCACGTAATCGCTGCTCGCCAGCCGACTTCGGTCCAATAGGCGCGGTGACGGGGCATGGCGTCGTCTCGCCGCTCCAACCTGATAGCCTGCTCAGGATCAATTGCTGATCGCAGGAGGGTGAGGCCAACGCGAGAGGCCTGGATCAGCGTTTCGCTCGCTCATACGCCTACGAGGTGGAAGGCTGCCCAGTCGCTGGGATGACCGTAGGGCGTGGGGCTGAGATGACGCCGATGCCACCGACGAATACGGGGAATCACCTCCGTCAGAAGGTGTCGACCAGGACTTCTCGCGGCGGCATGGCGCAGTGTGCGTTCGAGCTGCGGCCGAGCGGCCAGATATGCGTCCTCGTCGGCACGCGATAACGTCCGAAGCCAGATCTGCGCAGCCCGCAGTGCGAACGCTGGCGCCCCTGGTCCGTCAGGCCGGTGGCGTAGCAACTCGTAGAACCTCGTCATGAACAGCGCTGTCACCTCGTCCTCAACGGGCCACAGCGCAGCGACGATAGCGGCGGCGCCGGCTCGCAGCAGGCCAGTCGGCAGGCCAACCACTTCATCCGGTGCCGTGAGGATGTCGAAGTGGCCCGACTGACAGGCGGACAGGACTACCAGCCGCGCATCGACCCGGACACTGGTTGTGATTTCGCGTAGCGTGAGCTGGTCCGCGCCGAGCAGCAGCGCCGAGTCCAAGGGATCGCCGAAGCTGCCCTTGCCGTGGCACGCGAGGTGGAGATGCGTCGCACCGTCCAGGTGTGCCAGGAGGAAGTCTTTGGTGCGCCTGCTCCACAGGCCAGGTCGAGCTGCTCGCCGGCGAAGACTTGGCCGATGCTCGCCAGCTCGGCTTGGGCTGCGGGGAGTTGCAATGGTGATGGGAGCGGGTTGCCCAAGCCGACCAGCACCGGCGATCGGCCTGCCAGGCGCCGCGCTCGTTCGCGTGCAGCCCGGTAGATCACCGCACTCGGTGCATATGACACGGTCACTTCATCTAAGAAGTGCCGGACCACACCCTCCTCACGCCACCAGGCAGCTTGGAGCGGGAGCAGCCCCATCGGCCCGCATGGGATCAACACGACTTGGGTCGCCTTCCTGTCGCGTAGGGCCTGCGCCAAAGGGAACAGCAGGGCCTGGCCCACGGCGAGCAGCGCACGGTCCAGCGCAGCCTCAAGCAGGGCGGGCGGTCCCTGTTGCGCGAGCAGCACGCCCGGACGCGGATGGAGGGAGTTCATCGGCATCATCAAGAGCTCGATGATGTCCTTGCTGGTGATGCCG
>WNFY01001952.1_pt1 | contig 27089 bp, 17 predicted proteins | sample 5400091 | NCBI WGS metagenome assembly WNFY01 (sample SAMN13153364, study PRJNA577476) | soil metagenome | isolation source: 60 cm soil or saprolite under grassland replicate 1 | place: USA:California | collected 2016-06-15 | reverse complement strand
GGCCGCGCTTTGGGGCGCGATCGTTCGCGCGCAAATTTGGTCGCCAGTCTTGCTGCCCTCGCCGCTCAGCGTCTGGGATTATGTGGTCAACGCCGGGCGCGACGGCACATTGCTGAGCGCTTCGATCGTAACATTACGGCGATTGCTGTCTGGTTATGCTATTGGCCTTGCGATCGGATTGCCGCTCGGTTTGTTGACCGCTTCATCGACTTTTGTCGAAGACACCATCGGCGTGCTCGCCTTGGGATTGCAGACGTTGCCAAGCGTCTGCTGGGTCCCGCTCGCGCTGCTTTGGTTCGGACAAACTGAAAGTGCAATGCTCTTTGTCGTAATCATGGGAACGGTCTGGTCGGTGGTGATCGCGACCGATACCGGAGTGCGCACGATTCCGCCGATCTATGCGCGGGCGGCACGCACGATGGGCTCGAGACCGTTCCATAAATGGACGCGCGTCATTTTACCGGCATCGTTGCCATATTTGGTGAGCGGAATGAAACAAGGCTGGGCGTTTGCCTGGCGCTCACTCATGGCCGCGGAAATTTATGTGACCATTCTCACTGGATTTGGTCTCGGCCATCTGCTCCATTACGGACGCGAACTCAACGCAATGGACCAGGTCATCGGAATCATGCTGGTGATCATTGTCATCGGGTTGCTCGCGGACAAAATTCTCTTCTCGCCGTGGGAACGTTTTCTCCATCGCCGCTGGGGCACGGGAAAACGCTAAGCAGGATCGATTCGTTTAACCCGCCGGCGCCGGGACAGGCAACTCGATCACAAATGTCGCGCCTTTACCGAGTCCTTCGCTGCGCGCGCAAATCGTGCCTCCGTGCATCTCGATGGTCGCTTTGCCAATGGCCAGACCGAGGCCAAGCCCTTCGCGGCGCGGATCAGCCTGCTCAAAGGCTTCGAAAATTTTCTCGAGCGATTCCGAGGCGATGCCCACGCCGCTGTCGCTGATCTCGATGACGAGCGAGTTCGGCCTCGGATTATATGAACGCGCGGAAATCGTGCCGCCTTCCGGCGTGAATTTGCAGGCGTTGCGAAACACGTTCCAGAAAACCTGCTGCAGGCGCGGGGGATCGACATGCACTTCGTGACGCGCAGCATCGAGAAACAGAGAAAGTTTGAGATGTCGATCTTCGATATCGTTGCGGACGATCTCCAAGGCGTCCCCAAGCAATTCGTGCGCATCGGCGGGGCGAAGCTGAAGTTGTAATTTGCCCCGCGAGATGTGGGTGAGATCGAGCAGATCATCAATGAGCCGCGCCTCCAGTTCGACATTGCGGCAAATCATTTTCAGTCCCTGCTGCATCTCCGGGCTAAGATCCGGCTGATTTGCGGTTCCACCCGCCCAGATCAGCACCGGGGTGAGTGGAGTCCGAAGCTCGTGACTGAGGGTGGCGAGAAAACGGTCCTTGGCTGCATTTGCCGCCTCCGCATTTTCCTTTTCGCGTTGTAATTCTCGCTCGATCCGGCGGCGCTCGATAAAGAAACCGATTTGACTTCCGAAGGCTTCGACCAGTTGCAACAAATCGCGGTCCGGTTCGGCAACGTGCCGACTGAACATCTCGATAACGCCATTGCTCGTTTGACCGGCAAAAAGAGGAAAAGCAAAGCCGCCGCGTAACTCTGCCTCGCGTGCCACGGGCGCCCTCGGAAAATTCGGATCGACGGTGACGTCGTAAATCCATGCTGGCTGATTCGATTCCCAAACCCGGCCGGGCAAACCGACGCCCATTGTAAATCGCACAGAGCGCGAGTGATCTCCGAACTTCTTCAGCTTTTCGGATCCTGCGTCCCAGAAAGCTGGACAACGTAACTTCCCCTCAGCCTCATCGTAAATCCAAAGTGCGCTCAAAACCCAATCGCCGATCGAGGCGATGGTTTGAAGAATCGCTGAACTGGCTTCCTCAAGTGTCCAGGAACCAGCCAGAAGACTTGCGACGGTATATTGCGCGAGGCGTCTTCGCTCGCTTTGCTTGCGTACGCTGATGTCCACAATCGCGCTCAAGACCATGACGCCTTGCGGGGTCTTGATGGGGCTGAGCCCGATCTCCACCGGGACTTCGCTGCCGTCTTTGCGCAGCGCAAACAAATCGCGCCCCGCGCCCATGGGCCGCGCACTGGGCTGATGCATGTAAGCGTTGCGGAAACCCGGATGTTTGGTGCGGAAACGCTCAGGCACGAGCATATCGACAGGCTGACCGATCAACTCCTCGCGGCTGTAACCGAATAGCTTCTCGGCATGGGCGTTGACCAGGATGACGCGCCCTTGTTCGTCGGCCATAATCATCCCGCTGGGTGCGGCTTCCGCGGCCATATGAAAGCGATCCTCGGCGGCCTTGCGCTCGGTGATGTCGCGGAGGTAAGCGATGAAAAGCGGCGAGCTGTCGATCTTGACCACCGTGATGGCCAGCTCGACGAGGATCTCGGAACCGTCGCTTCGTAAAGCCTCAATCTCGATGCGGTGCCCAAGCAGGGGGCCTTCACCTGTTTTCAGATAATGAGCCAGTCCTTTTCGATGTTGCTCGCGCATTCGTTCGGGAATAATCAGAGTCGCTAACTCCTGACCGATGGCTTGGGCGCGGCTGAACCCGAATGTGCGCTCGGCCACGGGGTTGAATTCGCGCACGCGACCGCTGGCATCCATCGTGATGATACAATCGAGGGCTGACTCAATGATCGCCCGGGTGATTGAGGCCAGTTCCTCGAGCGGTTGTCGCCCGGCTTTTGGCTGCTTTTGCTTAGATGCCATCAGGTCCTTTCGTGCCTACCGTTGAGCACCCTTGTGCGGTTCATTTAGTGCAGCACACGGCGTTCCGGCAGAGTAACAGCCTGACCTCTCGGCGATCAATGCCGATTAGAAGCAATCGCTCCGCGTCCCTGAAGCTCGTAACCGAAACGGGGGTCGAGCCGCCTCAACGCATCAATCGCATATTGTCGATCTTCGGCGGAAAGATAATCCTCGTAACCGCCAATCTTGCCTCGCCGCACTTTGAACGACTCCGGGTCGTGTATGTCGCGGGCTTGGAGAATTTTCGAATTGAAGACCCCGGCTGCCTCCAATTTTTGCATGTTGCTAAACTCCGAAAAATCGAGCGCGTCCTGAAAGATCGACAGGCTGGGCGTGGTTTCGCCAAGCAAGGCGAGCAAGGCGCGGAATTGTTCGGCCGGCGCCGCGCGCAACGATTCGTAGCGTAGGAGCGAAAAGTTGCTCCGGCCTGAAAATTCATCCAGCCAATCGTTCATTGTTTTAACGATGGAGCCGATGCCGAATTGCTGGTCGCGTAACATCTCACCGATGGTTCTCTGGCCAAATTCGGCACGTGTCCCGGGATCCCGCCTGGTCATTTGCAAATAGAGCGAAACAAAAACGTCGCGCGGATCGCGCGCGAGCAGCACGATCTTTGCCCGGCGCAGTTCTTTCGCTGGGACCAAGTATTTACCGCGGACCGCGTCCCAAAGGTTCCCCTTCGTCCTGTGCTCAAACAAATCATGCGAATAAATGACGTGTGGAATTGCCGGATCGCCGTACGGCTCCGGCGTGAGCGTGAAGTCATGGCCGCGGCACTTGCAAAAGTAAGCGCAGAGAAACGTCCGCAGCCAGGTGCGTCCGCTTTTCGGGATCGAGAGGACGATCATGTCCCCGCCCGAAAGAGCGCGAGCGCGGCTGCTCAAATTCCAGCGCGGCCGAAACATTCCGTATTGTGAAACGATCGTCCGCTCGCGTCCAGCGCGACGCCGCCTGGTTTGCAAAGCAACCCGACCGTGATTATAATTTATTCTCCAAAAATGGGGGCGTACTGGCTTCGACTTGTGGTTGGAAGCGCAGGCGGCATGTCGAGGATGGTTCGTTGGCCTCGTAAAAAACCGGACCAAAAAAAATAAACGCAGATCACGAAGATCTCGCTCTCGCGGCTTAATTGACCGCGACGTTTCCGGTGCGACGCCTGCTAGCATCGGGAACGTGGACAGCAGGCTGGCCAATCGGCGGGGCGACCGCGCCGAGCGGTGAATCGAATTTCGCGGACGCTCGGGGGCCGGCAGTGCGCCGGTGCAACGTTCGGCTCCTTAAAACTCATCGCCGGATAAACATGTAGATGGCTGCGTGGACAGCGACGAGGACAGGGGTTCAACTCCCCTCGCCTCCAGATTGCTGATAATAAAGATGTTGCAACGCGCGAATGGCATGCATGGGAATGTAAATGGGAACACGTCCACTACTGTCCGTTTTTTTTCGGCCCACGGTTTTTCACCCGTGACCCACCTTTTTTATCAGCGCACTTCCGCTTCGGAATGATCCGCACTTCGAAAAACTCGCGTCGACTGCACCAAAGACGGCGGAAGAATAAGGCGACGCGGTGACGGTCAGCAATCTCGTCACCGAACTGAAGCTGCAAATTGTTTTGCAAGGGTAGTCGCGCGCGCGGTCATAGGCGGCGTGCTAGCGAAAATGGTGCTGAGTTTTGTGTCACCCTTTGTGTCACCCGGATGCATAAAAATGGGCAGATTCCTGATGACGTGAGCTGACGCAGCTTCCAGCGTAACCTACTAACAAGACAGCAATTTGAGTAGTTGAGACGACTGCTGACGAAGTGTGATAAGACGCCATTTTCGTCTTAGGAAACCTCCGTTGTATCCGTTGACCTACGAGGACGACTGTAGTTGCGATTTTAGAACCGCGATTTGCGATTGCTCCAATCTGCAAACCTCACAGACTGACCCCTTTCCCGTTTAGGACGGATGGGACAAACGCCACGCCATCAACGCATAGGACCAAATTCATCGTCTGCGTGCTCTCAGATACGACCGCCCGTCCCACTGCAAACGAATCGAAGATGGAGATTATTATGGGAATTAATTATTGACGGATATTATGAATAAATCGTATACTCCCCATTAATTATGAATAAATCATATACTCCCCATTATTATGAATAAATTAAAACTCAGCTTATTGGCCCTCGCAATTTGCGCGGGATTCACCTCAGCGGCGAACGCCCAAACCTCCCCCGGCCCCGGATTCCAGTTTTCCGCAGACGCCTACGGTACGCACGCGACCCTTGGAAACACGGTCGTCGCAGGCAAGACGGCGGTTTCGACGCTGGGACCGTGCGGGACCACGGAGCCACCGGTGCACACCGAGAACACGGTTCTGACCGCCAGCTTACCCCCGCTGTTCACCACCGGCGTTATCAACACGACAGCCGACGGCAATATCCTGCCCGACGGCACGCTGCAGGCCGCGGCCACGGCCGACGTCCACGACGCCAGCCTGCTGGGCGGACTCATTACCGCGGACGAGGTCAAGGCCGTAAGTACGACCACACATGATGCCACCGGCTTCCACACGAGCGCGGCAGGCTCGACCTTCGCCAATCTGGTGGTGGCCGGGGTTCCCATCCTCGTCAACCCCGCGCCGAACACCGTTATCAATCTGGCCGGCTTCGGCCACGTGGTGCTCAACGAGCAGATTTCAAAGGTGAAGTCGACACGTGCGTCCCTCGAGGTGAACATGATCCACGTGTTCATCACGCAAGCGAACATCCTGAACATCCCCATCGGGACGGAGATCATCGTATCCCACGCCTTTAGCAGCTTGACCTCTGGGGTCAATGGAACCTTGGACGGGACGGCCTACGGCACCAAGGCTAGCGTTGGAAACGTGGTCACGTCGGGCCCAAGCGCCCTCGTGAAGATGTCGTGCTTGGGGACCAATGGTAACCTCAAGACCAACTCGGTTGCTCAGGTCCAGGTCCCTCCTCTGTTCTCGGTAGGCGAAGTGGTGGACACCGCGCTGGGAACTGTGAACGGCACCTCGGCGGTGGGTGAGACGACATCGACGGTCCAAGACGTCACCGTCGTCACGGACCTAGTGACGGCGAGCCTGGTGAAGGCCGACGCGCACGCTTCGAAGATCAATGGAAACCTAAGCTTCAGCGATACCGGCTCGACGTTCGTCGGCCTGTCAGTCAAAGGGTTCCCGGAGATCAACGATAACGTGCCACCGAACACAAGGCTTTCGATCGCCGGCCTGGGAACGCTCTGGCTCCACCGAGTTCTCCATACGTCGAACAGCATCGAGGTCCGGATGATCGAGCTCATTGTGACCGAGTCGAATACCATCGGGATCCCGGTCGGCACCGACATCCAGGTCGCTGTGGCGGAGGCATCTGTTCACTAGCCAGGCGGCGGTCGCCGAACGACGACGACGAGCATGCGAACAGGAAGGGCCCCGTCACGGGGCCCTTTCGATGATGTGGAGGGAGGAGGCGGGCGGCTCGCAAACCGGCGCCGATGCGGTGCGGGATCGCGATCAGCAGCATCACCGCTGCAACTGATTGCATCGGGGTGACTGCACCCGACGTCGCGATCGTAAACGCATCCGCCGCTGCTGGAAATTAACGCCTTTTTCACTGCTTTAATTTGCCTATGTTCAGGCACGCCTCGTAACGGTGAAGGAGCGCACCGCCGTTTTGGCTTGTCTTGTCTGGTTTTACTTGGTAAACGGAGGATCCTTTCAGGGCCATCTTGAAACAGATTCTTCTCAATCTGAGCGGTCACGCCGCTGTCATCACGGAGCCGCTCTTAAACGGGGCCTATCGAAGCAAAAGGCGTGTTCACCCATTGCTGAAGACGGCGGCGATGCTGATGCCGCTGCTGCTGCTAGCCGCAGAGGGCCGAGCGCAGTCTGCTGTGGACGGCTTCGATCCCGGAGCGGACCGCAATGTTAAAGCTTTGGCCGTGCAACCCGACGGCAAGATTATAGTCGGTGGAACTTTCTCCAGCCTTGGCGGTGGGGGGACCGGCACAACGACGCGCAAGCGGATCGGACGGCTTAACTCTGACGGCACGCTTGACACAAACTTCAATCCCGGTGCGAACGACATTGTCGATGCGCTGGCGGTGCAAGGCGACGGCAAAATCGTAGTCGGTGGATTTTTCACCATGCTCGGGGGCGGCGGCACAATCTTGCGCAATCACATCGGGCGAGTCAATCCAGACGGCACTCTCGACACCAGCTTTAATCCCGGGGCGAACGCGGAAATTACCTGTTTGGCGCTACAAGCAGATGGGAAAATATTGGTTGGAGGAAGTTTTACCACTCTCGGCGGCGGGGGCACCGGCACGGTCGTGCGCAATCGGATCGCGCGTCTGAATCCCGATGGCACGCTCGACACCGGCTTCGATCCCGGTGCGAACGATCGAATCTCTGCGATTGCGCTGCAATCCGACGGCAAAATTTTGGTCGGAGGAAATTTTACGACGCTCGGCGGCGGCGGCACCGGCACGATCGCGCGCAGTTGCATCGGGCGGCTGAATCCCGACGGCACGATCGACACTGCCTTTAATCCTGGTGCGACCGGCCGCGGGACGCATCCCGAAGACAGCACAGTTTTTACTATCGTGGTACAGGCTGATGGCAAAATCGTGATCGGTGGAGAATTGACTGCTGTCGGCGTCGCGCGTAGCCAAATCGCGCGAATCAATCCCGACGGGACGATCGACACCGGCTTTGATCCAGGTGCGAACAACGACGTCAAAGGACTGGCGTTGCAACCCGACGGCAAGATTTTGGTCGTCGGCGACTTCACAAAACTCGGCGGCGGCGGCACCGGCGTAACGACGCGAAACCTCATCGGCCGACTGAATCCTGATGGCTCGGTCGACAGCTTCGATCCGGGCGCGAACAACCCCGCGATGATTTGCGTGGCTGTGCAAGCGGACGGAAAAATTCTGGTCGGGGGCACTTGCAGCACCCTCGGTGGCGGCGGCTCCGGTATCTACACGCGCCACTTCATCGGTCGGCTTTACCCTGATGGCACACTCGACACGAACTTCGATCCCGGCGCCGATAACAGCGTGCGCGCGGTCGCAAGGCAAGCGGACGGCAAGGTCATAGTCGGTGGAGATTTCACCACTCTCGGGGGCGGCGGCATCGGCACCGTGACGCGTAACCGGCTCGCACGCATTAATCCCGACGGCACGCTCGACAACGCCTTTGATCCGGGCGCGAACGGCGAAGTCAATGCGTTAGCGATCCAGGCCGACGGAAAAATTCTCGTCGCTGGCAAGTTCACCACTCTCGGGGGCGGCGGTACTGGCACAAGTCTGCGCAACCATCTTGGCCGGCTCAATCCCGACGGCACACTCGATATCACCTTTACTCGCGGTGCGAATCGCGCTGTTCTTGCTCTGGCGCTTCAGGCGGACGGCAAGATTCTAATCGGCGGAGATTTCACCAAACTCGCCGGCTCCCCGGCCATCGCTCGGAGCCGTATCGCACGGTTCAATGCCGATGGCACGGCCGACATCAGCTTCGATCCCGGTGCGAACCGCATGGTCCGTTCGCTCGCGGTCCAATTGGACGGCAAGATTTTAGTCGGTGGAGATTTCACGGCGCTCGGCGGTGGCGGCACCGGCACAACAACGCGCAAGCGCATCGGCCGGCTTGACCCAGACGGCACGCTTGACATCACCTTCAATCCCGGCGCGGGCGGCTCTGTCCGTGCTCTGGCACTCCAACCGGACGGCAAGATCTTAGCCGGCGGAGATTTCACCACTCTCGGCGGGTCTGCGCGCAACTTCATCGGCCGACTCAACCCTGATGGGACTCTCGATACCACCTTCAATCCCGGTGCAAATTTCAGTGTCCTCTCTTTAGCGCTGCAAACTGACGGCAAGATTTTGGTAGCAGGATCTTTCACCACTCTCGGGGGCGGTGGCACCGGTACGGCCCAGCGCAACTTCATCGGACGGCTTAACCCCAACGGCGCGCTTGACGCAAGTTTCGATCCCGGCGCGAACGTCACTGTCCGCGCTCTGGCGGTGGAAACGGACGGCAAGATTTTGGCAGGTGGAGATTTCACCACCCTCGGCGGCGGTGGCGCCGGAACGACCCCGCGCAATTTCATCGGTAGGCTGACCAACCCCAACCCCGCTTCGCAGGAGCTTACCGTCGACACCAGTGGCACGACGATTAGCTGGCTTCGGAGCAGCGCATCGCCGGAAGTTGACCGCGTCACGTTCGAGCTCTCGACGGATGGCATCAACTATACTGGGCTCGCCGACCCAACCCGCGTCCCCGGTGGCTGGCAACTGACGGGACAAAGTTTGCCCACTCAAGAGAATATCTTCGTCCGCGCCCGCGGCTTCTATTCGACGGGTGAATCTGACGGCTCAGGCTCACTCATCGAGTCCGTAAGCAACACCTTCATCTCACCGCCATAGTCACAGACGCAGGTCGTTTCTCCGAAGACACATGGCACAAGTAGCTTCGACATCGAAGCTGCCGCTCACCGGGGTCCGGGCACCGAATGTCGCACGGGCGGAGCGTCGGCCAATGAGGGTCCTTCCGCGGTGCGAACAACCCGTCAAGAAGCAAATTACCGACCCGCGCGTAAAATAAAGCTCGACAAATTATCGCAATGCAGGAAAAATGGAAAATATGACAGCTCTGCACTTAAGAAAATCAAGCGGCCGTGCAGGCAAGACACCTGATCCCCTAGAGCGATGATCGACCCATCTCGTTCACTAACGCCGAAGAAATCGAGCCGTCATATTATCCGCGTAAAAATCCCGCGCGGCCGCAAAAACCGCCATCGCGACATCAAATCTCCTCTCGACCTTGGAGAAGTTTCCAAAATGTGCGCGACGATGTCTGTAATCTTTCCGGCATTCAATGAAGAAGGCAACATCAGAAGCACAGTAGAAGCAGCCGTAAAGGTTCTCCCCAAGGTTGCCATGAGCTGGGAGATCATCGTTGTGGACGACGGCAGCAGCGATGCCACCACTGCGATCTGCGACCACTTAAAAGTTCGATACCCCGAAGTTGAGGTGATTAGTCACGGGCAGAACAGAGGATACGGCGCAGCGCTTAAAAGCGGAATAATGGCAGCCAAATACGACCTTATCTTCTTCTCGGATTCTGATGGGCAGTTCGATTTGCGTGAGCTTCAGCAACTAATTTGTTGGGCAGAGGATTATGACATTGTCGCGGGTTACCGCGCAAAGCGACAGGATCCGCTCCACCGTCGTATCAATGCAGTGGGATGGAATGTGCTTGTGCGACTAGTGCTGGGCATCAAAATTCGAGATATCGATTGTGCTTTCAAACTATTCCGACGTGCAGTTTTCGACCAGGTCCAAATCAGGTGCGTGGGCGCGATGGTCAATACCGAAATCCTTGCCCAAGCGACAAGGCTTGGCATGCGAATACAGCAAGTTAAAGTAAACCATTTTCCGCGGCGCCACGGGAAACAGTCCGGCGCAAACGTCCACGTTATCATCAAGGCATTTCGTGAACTTTGTCGGCTTTGGCGGCAGCTTCGCCATGTCGCGCCCGACCAGGCGGGACTCTATTCCGCCTCTGAGGAAGCTTCCGCTGCCCCGATGTCAGCAGACCTTGAAAGCAAACGTCCGTCATATTGATCACGGAAGTTTCACGTCAACGGTCCACGCAACAATAGCGCTCGAATTCTCAACCTGCCCTTGGGAAGCATGTTTTACTGTAGGATTTGTTGTGGCTTTGGTCGAACGCCGTCATTTGCCTGAAGGCGCTTAAGTGTCATTTGGATGCTAAACAGAAAGCGAACCTTCTCGCTGTGGCTTGCGGGGGTGGCTGCTACGAACTCAACCTTTTCTCGGCAGAACAACCGGCCGAGCATGCCCAAATTGTAATCGACGATGGAGCGTTCATCTCGATCGTTATAATCCGGGGGTACTGGCCCATACTTACTGCGCTGCGAGGCCGGCTCAAAAAACAAAAATTGTCGCGCTTTCGTTCCGAGCGTATACAGGATTTGCTGGGCACCTTGATGTCCGAAATTATGGTGCCACTGGTGGTAAACGGATAGGCAGAGGACGACGTCGCAAACGGGCAGGGCCGTGACTGATTCAGGTGTAACGATGAAACGCATGAACGCTACCCCCGGGTTGGCCTTGTACTTGCGGCGGGCGGCGGATAGTGCTGCCCAGCTAGCCTCGACACCGATCGCAAACAACCCCATTTCGGCAGCCAACGCGGTCAATCGACCCAGATTGCAACCCACGTCCAGCAGAGACTGCGTCCCGGCGATCCGACTCTGGATCAAACGCCAGCGTTCTTCGGTTCCGGGGGACCGCGTCCTTTGGTAATCATGACGTTTCCCAAAGACGAGAGCTCTGATTTTCCTTAAGGTCGTTCTCACCCGCAGCCATTCTATATCGGCCTCAAAACGAAACAACCCAGAGGGGGTCGATGCTCACAGCCTTGGAGGCTATGAAAAACAGAGTCCGAGGCAAGTTTAAACGTTTGCGGAAAACACGCGATCTAACCCCAGGCCGCTGAACAAGGGCTTTTGGCGGTCGACGAATCCAGACCCGTTGCCAGCGCGTTATCGAAGTAAGCACGAAAAAGTCATTTACATACCAAACGTATAATGTTGACATATCAGTCCCTTTACGAAAATGAACTTCGGTAAGAACGCTGAATACCTGCCAGCAATTGAGCTCCCGGTTATCGACTTTGATCTCGGCCTAGTCCCAACGCCCACGTGGTCTTTGTTCAATCACAAAGCACCAATGTGCGTTCATCGCTTGATAGCGTAATGATTTGAAAAACCTGTTTTCTCCTGAATCCACGCGCGACGCAGCCTTGCATGCTCCTCCCGGAAAAGCACGGCCACGAGTCATGCTGATAGGACTCGACTGCGCGGCACCTGAGTTGGTGTTTGATCGCTGGCTTGATGATTTGCCAAACTTAAAGTGCCTCTGCCGAAACGGGGTGCACGGACCGCTCCGCTCGTGCGATCCGCCCATCACAGTCCCGGCATGGTCCGTGATGATGTCGTCCAAGAGTCCCGGCAGGCTTGGAGTTTACGGGTTTCGAAACCGAGCGGATCACTCGTACGACCGATACTTGATCGCAAACTCTCTCGCGATCAAAGAGGATCGGTTGTGGGATATTCTTTCGCGAAGTGGGAAGCGTTCGATTGTCATCGGCGTACCGGGAACGTACCCGCCTCGATCACTTAACGGATTGTTGATCGGCGACTTTCTGACTCCAGATACGAGCTGCGATTACACACATCCGCCCGAACTCAAAGATGAAATTGCGCGCGTAGTTGGAGAGTATGTTTTGGATGTGCGGGATTTTCGGTCTGGCAACAAGAATAAGATCCTAGCTGACATCTATGAGATGACCCGAAAGCGCTTCCAACTTGCCCGGCATCTCCTCGCAAAGGAAGATTGGGATTATTTTATGATGGTGGAAATGGGCATAGACCGAATTCACCATGCGTTTTGGGACGATATGGACCCAGCGCATCGCTTCTACGAGCCCGGCAACAAATTCGAGAACGCGATTCAGGACTACTACAAAGAAGTGGATCGTGAAATAGGCGAGTTGCTCGCGTTTGCTGATGAAGGGACGGATGTACTGGTGGTCTCCGATCACGGCGCGAAGCGAATGGACGGTGGTATTTGCGTTAACGAGTGGCTGATGGCCAATGGCTACCTCGCGCTCGCCGAAAAGCCGGCCAGCGTAACGCCGCTCTCTAAAGCCAAAGTGGATTGGTCCCGGACGAAGGCATGGGGTGATGGAGGTTACTACGCGCGCGTTTTTCTCAACGTCGCCGGCCGCGAGCCAGAGGGGACTATCGCACCGAGCGATTACGAAAAAGTGCGCGATGAACTGATTATCGGGTTGACGACCATTCCGGACGAGAAGGGAGAGGAAATTGGCACGCGAGTTTTCCGGCCACAGGAATTGTACAAAGAGGTTCGTGGCGTGGCGCCGGATTTGATGGTTTATTTCGGCAGTCTTTATTGGCGATCTGTCGGTACCGTCGGCGGCGGAAGAATACATACCTTTGAGAACGACACCGGCCCCGATGGGGCCAACCACGCGGAGAATGGAATTTTCCTGTTTCGGCCAGCGGGAGGTGGGATTTCAGGTGGACGGCGAATTGAAGGGCTGCGGATCACCGACATTGCGCCAACGATCTTGCAATTATTCGGCTTACCGGTTCCGCAAGATATGGAGGGCAGGGCGCTGACCTCGTCCTTTACGATACCAAAGCGCTAAAATTTATCAGCGACCGATAGTGATATGCTTGCACCTTTTGCAGAATTTTGATAGAAACCATGAAGATTAGCAATCTTTGATCACTGTGGAGACGACTTTGAACCCGAACCATCACCGCGAAGTGAAGAAACGTCCCAAGGCAGTAATCATAGGTTTGGACGCAGCGACGTGGACACTCATCCATCCTTGGATCGCCGAAGGTGGCATGCCGAACTTGGCAAAGTTGATGAAGGCGGGTGTGTCCGGAACTCTTCAGTCGGTCCTTCCACCAATTACGCCCCCCGCATGGACTTCGTTCATGACCGGTAAAAATCCTGGCAAGCACGGCGTCTTTCATTTTATCGAAACCGCACCGGACAGGTATGCGATGAATTATGCCAACGGCGGTTCACGCCGCTCACCCACGGTCTGGAGGATACTTAATGCGGCCGGGTTTTCCGTGGGCACGATGAACATTCCGTTTACCTATCCGCCTGAGGCGCTGGATGGCTTCCAGATTTCGGGCTTGGATACGCCATCGGCCAATAGCTCGTTTGTCCATCCGCCGGCGCTGAAACGCGAGCTGGTCGATTATTTGGGGAAGATTAATCATGATGTCCGCTTCCTCGGGTTCATGTCCACGGACCACCGGCGCGCTCAAGTGCTAGCTGAGATGGAAAAAATCGACCAGCAGTGGGCCGCAGTCGCTCTTTACCTTCTGGAACACCATCCGCAAGACGTGATGATGTTCGTCTTCATGTCGATAGACACAGTCCAGCACTACTTCTGGCAGTACATGGACCGCAGTCATTTTCTTTACGACCCGAAGGCCGAGCCTCGTTTTGGAAGTGCAGTGCGTCAGGTGTACGAACGACTCGACGCCGTGACCGGCCGAATAATCGAGAAGCTTCCCAGCGATACGACCGTCTTGGTTGTCTCCGACCACGGCGGTGGCCCGGTGGTCGATCGCACCTTATTTTTAAACCGGTACCTGTACCAACTCGGCCTCCTACACTACCGTAACAACGAAAGCGGCGGCCGACAGGGACGATTCGGGCTGCGCAAGATCAAGTTAAAAATCCTGCGAGGCGCATATTCGTTTCTGCGTGACTCGCTCTCGTCGCGCCAGAAGAGCCGTCTTGCGGAAATATTTCCTACCCTCAGAAAGAAAGCGGAACTCGCTTACACATCATTTGTAGATATCGATTGGGGTCGTACCAAAGCATTTTGTAGCGAAGTGCTCGCCTCGCCACCGAACGTCTGGATCAACTTAAAAGGGATAAAACCCGCCGGCATTGTAGAACCAGCGGAGTACAGCGCGCTGACTGACTTTATCATTGAGAAATTGCGGGAGCTCAAGGATCCGCGCACCGGCAAGCCGATAATCGCCCGCGTTTATCGACGCGACGAGCTCTTCCATGGCCCGTTTTCCAACGAAGCCGCCGACCTTATTGTCGATTGGTGGAGCGAAGACAGCCTCTTCTCGACGGCGCCAAGTTTGGCCAAGGATCGCGACAAGCCGGCCGTCATCATTCGCGAGCATCGTCCATCTGAAGATTCCGTCTGGGGCGGCACGCATCGTCTCCACGGGATTCTCGTTGCCTCGGGACCGGCCTTAAAGAGAGGAGCGGAGATCGAAAACGCGCAGCTCATCGACCTCGCTCCTACCCTTCTCCATCTCTTTGGAGTGGCTGTCCCAGAGGACATGGATGGCCGGGTCCTGGCGGATGCGTTCCGGCCGGAATTTTTAGCGACGCATCCTGTCAAAGCGGGCGCTGCTTCCGGCATTTCTGAGAGCGATCGCTCGACTGGTTACACCGAAGAGGAATCCGCAAAGGTCGAGGAACGCCTCCAAGCGCTTGGCTATTTGGAATAACAACTACTAAGAAGAGTTACTGCTATGTTTGAAAACATTCGTGCTGATCTTAACCGCAAGCGTCGTGGCTTCGGTGTCCGCCCGGAAGACCAGACTTTTTTCCGGCAATGGATTACGCCTTTCCTTGAATTCGGTACGTTTGGAGTCCTAGTCTATCGATTCGGACACTGGGCCTACAGCATAAAGATTCCAGTCATCCGGCAGCTGCTCATCGCGGTTTATCTCTTCGTCGATGTCTTCTGCATGGTCGTTACCGGAATCAAGATTCAGCGGGAAAGCAATATCGGGCCTGGGTTGGTTATACACAATTTTTCCAACATTCAGGTATTGGTCAAGCGTATGGGCCACAGCTGCACACTTAATCAAGGCGTCTCGGTGGGTAACATTCGCGGCTCCGGCCGCCCTACAATCGGCAATAATGTCTACTTTGGCGCCGGTTGTAAAGTAATGGGCGGAGTGACCGTCGGTGACAACGTTGTGGTCAGCGCAAATTCCTTGGTGGTTGCGGATGTGCCCAGCAACTGCACAGTGATGGGCGTGCCAGCTCGTATCATCTCGCGGCAAACCGTTAGCCCATATCTTAAATCTCCTGTTATGACCACATGAGCGAGCCGGCGACACATACCAGAAACACAAAAAACGGCGCAAAAGGCTACTCCATCGCCATGGTAGCCGCATGTCCCTTCCCTGCCAACCATGGCTCGGCGGCCAGCATTCGAGAAATGTCCGATACTCTTTCGCAGATGGGGCACGCCGTGCACATCGTGACCTACCGGTCGGGACAGGAAGATATCGTCGTTCGCCACGCGAAGGTTCACAGGACGGCACCATTTCGGCCCGAGACCAATGCCAAGGTCGGACCCTCGCGGGAGAAATTTCTGCGAGACCTAGCCCTTTTACGATTGCTCTGCCGCGTGATCCGGCGCGAGCACATCGAGATCATTCACGCCCACAATTATGAAGGCGCGCTGATCGGCGTGATAGCAAAATGGATCACCGGCCGCCCGCTGCTTTACAATGCCGTCAACCTTATGGCGGACGAACTAGCGGGATACCGCTTTATCCGTCCCGTCTGGGTCGCGAACGGGTTTGCGCGCGCGCTGGATTGGTTCACTCCCATTTTCCCGAACCACATCACGGCGGTGTCGCCTGAGCTGAAGCAATGGTTTGTCGAGCACGGAATTCCAGAACAAAAGGTGGACATGATTCCGGCAGGGATGCAGCCGGAAATGTTTGACAACCCCGCGCCGGAGAAATTACGCGCACGCCACGCAATCCCAGACTGTCCGATCGTTATGTACACCGGCGTGCTAAACGCATTCCAGAGAATCGATTACTTGCTTCGTGCCTTTGCGGTAGTCCTAAGAGAACAGCCGGCTGCTCTGCTGCTGATGGTGAGCCCGTTGGTCTGCGAATCCCACGAGAGAGAGCACAGAAAGCTGGCCGACCAGCTCGGTATCTCTCACGCGGTGGTCTGGATCGCACCGCATTCCCTTGAGGACCTGCCCAGTTATCTGGCGCTTGCCACGGTCACAGCGATTTCTCGACCGGAATGTCCGGGGCATCCAGTCAAGCTCTTAAATTACATGGTGGCCGGTAAACCGATCGTCTGTTTTACGGGCTCGGCGAAGGGGCTTCGCCACTTACACGATGCATTCATTGTCCCGAATCAGGATTGGGAGGCGCTCGGCAAGGGGATCGTCACCCTCCTTAAAGATCGTGCGCTGGCAGCAAAACTAGGAGCCAATGCGCGCGCTACCGTCTTGGCCAACTTCGACTGGCGACAGATTTGCGCGAAGATCGAGTGCATTTACGACAGACTTCTCGTGGCGCCGCCCCGAGCCGCTAGTACACAGAACCAGTCCGCGTTTGCTACGCGCGCTCACTAACGATTTGCCCGATGGCTTCCCCAATAGCACACAGCTTTGCTGGGTTCTGGACTTTTCTCTGTCTGCGAGCGCACTTCAAAACTCAACTGGCTACGCACTGGCGCCAATATCTCCCGCGTCTTGGAGTGCTGATCATGCTCGCTAATGCGCCTGATCTAGACTTGTTCATAACGCCTGGCTTCCCCGGGAACGCACTGCATCGCGGTTTTACGCACAGCCTGACAGTCGCTATTTTGATATCGCTGGCCTTAAGCTGCGCGTGGCGGATCGCGGCAGGTTTCTGGCGAAGTGCCATTCTCTACTTCACGGCGTACGGTTCACATCTTCTGATCGACCTCTTCACCGGAACTCAGATCGGCTGGACCAAGAGCGGCTCCGGTATCCCGCTGTTCTGGCCGTGGCCCCAAAATTTCAGCTCGCCGCTGATATTAATTTTTGGTATCCATCACAAAGATTTTGCCGCATTATTTAGTCTCGACAACGTTTGGTCGTGCACTTATGAACTGTTAACGTTCGGTGCAATTACGGTAATTGCTTTTGTATTATGGAAACGAAAACTGAAATCGCGGACAAACCGTCCGACATCGGAAGCTTCGGCACATCTTCTTTCCAAACTGCAGCATCAAAAATGAGAAGCCTCGATCCATCTTCCTTCCGAACTGCAGCACCAAAAATGAAACGCTCGCACTGGGTAATCCTTATTGTCATCTCTGTTCTTCTAGGATTTCTCGTCTTCTACACAATCCTCCACGTGATCAACACGACTACCAGCAAGGCTCGGGCCGTGCATGCACCGGCGCCAGTGGAGACCGTGCCGGTCCACCGGCAGACACTTGAAGAAGTCATCGGGGGCAGTGGCGCAGTCGAGCAAGCTGAGACTGTCAACCTCATTACTCAGCTCACCGCACAGGTTCTTGAGGTTCCAGTGAAGATTGGTGATCTGATAAAAAAAGGCGACCTGCTCGTTCGCTGGGACGACCGGCTCATCAAGGCGACCGTCCAGGCTAACCGCGAATACGTGGATGCCGATAATATTAAGATCCGGAACGAAACGCGGCAGGTCGAGCGCTACTCCACGCTGCAGAACAAGAATATGGGGACGGCGGTGGACTTGGAGAAGTATGAGATGGCCCTGGCCGACGCAAAAATAGACCTTGCCAAATCTACAGTTTCACTCCAGCAGGCTGAGATCGATCTTGAACACGTAAAGCAGACATCTCCCCTCGATGGAATCGTCCTTGAGCGACTTGTCAATCCGAACGAGTTCACGAAACCCGGTCAGGTGATCATAAAGCTTGGTGTTCTCAATACCGTGTTGATGGCAGCCAAGATCACCGAAGAAAAAATGCATTCCGTGCAGTTAGGACTCTCCGCCGAAACGAGTTTCCCGGCATTCCCCAGCGAGGTTTTTAAGGGCACGGTTGTGAAGATAGATCCGAACATCGACCCGGTCACCCGGACTTTCACGACCTACGTGAAAATAGAAAATCCAGATTTTCGGCTAAAGCCCGGTCTATCGGGATTCGCACGCATCCGCCGGACTGCCAAGGATGTCCTGGCCGTGCCCAGCATCGCGATCATGAATCCTTCAGGCGAACAAGACTCCGTTTTTGTCGTCGATGGCACGAACCGTGCAAGTCTGCGTAAGGTGCATCCCGGCATCGTGGTCGACGCCATGACGGAAATTACTAATGGGCTCAAAGAGGGAGAGAAAGTCGTAACCGTTGGGCAGTTTTATCTAAAAGAAAATGACAAAGTCCATACTACATCGAGATCGATCTTCAAATAACGTCGCTGCCGGTCTGGCGGCGCTGCTGTTCATCCTGCCATGTACGTCAGAGGCGCAAGACGCCTTGGAGGCTCCTCGCTCTCACCCGCTGACGCTTCACGACTGCATTGCTATCGCATTAGGCGAAAGTCCGGCTTTGGAAGGTAGCCGGTACGATGTGTTGTCTGCGGCACAGGAAGTTCGCGCCGTCCAGGGCTTGGCGTTACCACAATTGACAGGCTCGGCCGGCTACCAGCTTTTCTCGGGCAGCCGAACCGGCAAATTCTCGGTCGTTAACCTGGGAGAATCCAATGTAGCCTCCTCGCTGAATACGGTGGGTCTCGGCGCAGTCGAGATATACTCGGCGAAGTTGAGTTATGCGCTTTTCAAGGATGGAAGTATTTTAGGTTTGAATAATGCGCCTGCGATCGCGGAAAAGAAGGCAAAGAAACAGGCTCTCGCATGGACTGTCAATCTGACACGTGAGGCTGTAATCTACCGCATCACCGATGAGTTTGTCGCGACTGTTTCGGCGCGAAACCGAATGGGGTTAGCCGAACACAGGGTAAAGCTGCTCGATCAGTCAGTCACTATTACCCAGGAACAGCAAAAGCAGGGGCTGAAGTTACCGATCGACGTGAAGGTTGCAAAGGACGAGTTCAGCGCAGCGCAGACTCTTCTGAAGCTACTTCGCGAGCAAGCCGTGGCAGGGTCGCTGGGGCTGTCCAAAACTCTTGGCCTGTCGTCTTCGTCCAAACTTTCCTTAACGAACATACTCCCTGATCCACCTGACCCGCCACCAACCACCGTGCAGTTGCTCGGCGCATCGCTCAACTACCATCCATCGCTTCAGGTGCAGCGGGCGGTTATCGATCAGGCAAAGCAGGATTACCGGCTGGAACGATTCCGGTTGTATCCGTCAGTTTCCCTGGCAGGATCAGCTACCTATATCGACGATTTCAGTCCCGCAAACGGCTCTCTCTTTTTCGGCGGGATTACCGTCAGCGTGCCTATTTTTGACTTCGGAGCGCAGCTTGCCACCACCCGATCGAAGTTGATGAAATACAAGGCTGAACAAGCCAGGCTTCTTTCAACAGCCGACGATGTAAACTACGAGGTTCTCAAGATCTACCAAACGATCTACACCCTGACTCACAACATCCTGGGTCTTCAAGGAGACGTCTCTAAAGCCGAGAGGGATGCGCAAGTGCTCCAGGCTCAGCAGCAGCAGGGTATTGCTGAGCCGCTAACCGTGATTGAAAAGGAGCTGCATCTCATCGCCAAGCAAGATGAGCTCCAGGGGATCGAAGCGCGACGGCTCACGTTCTACGCGGCCCTGCAGAAAGCAGCCGGTGGCGCGTGGAAGTGGATTCCATGAAGCAGTCGCAGCGGATCGTAAAAAACGCCGTTTTCGGTATCGGAGCCAGCCTCGTTGGGGGTTTGGTCTATTTGGCTACCATTCTGACTATCGCTCGCATGGTCAGCGTTGTCGAATTCGGTAAATATTCCTTCGTTCTCGCATTTGCCATGTTCTTCCAGCTCCTCGCCGATGCTGGTTTACCGCGCATGTTGATCCGGGAAATCGCCAAAAATCCCGAATCACTCGTGTCGCTGGTTGGTGCCGCGACGTCGCTTATTTGGGTTGTATCGGTTGCGGTGTGTCTTCTGGTCGCGCTGATCGTTCCATTCCTGCATTTTGGCACGGATGTAAAGATAGCCGCTGTGGTCATGAGCATGGCAACGATGGCGACCTTCCACGCCGCCGGCTATTGCGCCGTTCTGCGCGCCTTCGAAGATAACGAGCTAAACTACCTGGGGTTTGTTCTACAGAAGCTTCTGCTCCTCGGCTTTATTGTCGTGACGATAAAGTTGAAGATGGGGTTGGTCGGCTTCGTCATTGCCCATCTTGTGTCAAACGTGCTTCTGTGGAATTTTTATCATATCGTAGTCTCACGCCTTTACGCACGCATTCCACTGCGTATTGATGTGTCGCTCTGGAAATCCCTCCTGATCGCTGCGCTGCCGATGGGTGGCGGGGTCATGCTTCGCCAACTCGCGCTCCAGCTTGACATCCTTATCCTTACCTGGATGACAAACCTGACGACGGTCGGCTTATTTAGTGGCCCTTATAGAATCAGCATGGCTCTGCGGGTGATTCCGCAGACTCTCTCACTCCCGCTCTACCCGCTCTACTCACGCACCGCGCACTTGTCGCCGGCACGCTTCAAGGAAGCTTACCAGTGGAGCGTGAAGTTTTTTGCGCTTAGCAGTATTCCCCTTGCTGCTTTTTTTATCGCGTGGTCGAAACCGATCCTTCGGTTGGCCCTGGGCGCTAAGTTTTTGCCCGCACTTCCCGCGATGCAGCTTCTCGGCCTTGGGCTGGTCCCGTTCTTCCTCTCGACCTTGTTTCAGTACCTTTTCGCAGCGCTCGATGAGCAGAGGCGCTTTCTCGCCAGCACTTGTGTGGGCTCAGCTTTGCGCATTCTCCTCCTGATTATCCTCATACCGAGATTTGGGTTTGCTGGACCCGCCATGGCGTTCGTCTGCGCTGAAACGGTGATCATTGGAATTTGGATGTTTCAACTGGCGCGGCTCGGTTTTCCGGCGAACTTGGGCAACGTCATCTGGAAGCCCCTGGCGGGGGGATTCGCGATGACACTTGTTCTTTTCGCCGCAGGCGGGGGACGGCTTCTCTGGCAGATTCCCGCGGCGGTCCTTTCGGTAATTGTCTATGCGCTTGTTCTATTAGCTCTCAAAACTTTTTCGATGGAGGAGATGCATCACGCGCGAGAAGGCATTGCGTTTGTCTCTCCCTTTATCGAGTCCTGGACGAAGAAACTTAAACGCAACACGTGAAGATAACCAAACGCCTGGCGTCATGGGCAGAGACAGGCGCTAAACTCTGGGCGGCTTATTGGCTGCTCATCCTTGGCAGCTTTCTGATTCTTGGTTCCGTTTTCCTTAAATGGGTTCAATATCCTATTAGCTCGAACCTTTCCGGTCTGGAGTTGCCTTTGTTACATGACACGGGAATCATCCCGCATGTTGCTCTGCTCTCTTTCGGCGCTCTTGGGATTGTTGTCTTGATTGCCGGAGTTGTTTTGCTTCGATTTTTCGTTTCGGCGCTCAGCCTTGCCGCAGCCGTCCTCATCACACTCTGCGTGCTGACGCCGGCCCACATTGCCTTTCAACAGCCGATGATGCTCCGCCATCTCACTGATGAACTCCAGGCGATGCCATCGCACAAGATTTTTACGAAAGATTACCTTCCCAAAAATTACGGTTCCCCTGAAGTGGTCCCGAATCAGCTGATCCTTTACACCGCGAGTGGGCGCCTTCTCGCTGCCTTTTCCTTCCTCCGGCTCGGCTGGACCTGCTTTGCGCTAGGCTCGCTGTTGGTTGCTGTATATGCAATGCGCCGTCTGCCGGATGGAAAAATGGCGACTGGACTGGCGCTGGTCTGTCTTCCCGTCGGCGCGCTCGCCATCGTACTCACGCCGCCAATAATCGGGCAGCATTACTTCACAAGTGGATCGATAGCCAAGGCGCGAGGCCACAATCAAGAGGCAATCGCTGACTACCGAAAGGCGATGAAGTGGGATGCGTGGCATGCGCAGGATATTGGTCTCTACGCAACGATCGGCGACCTCCAGAAGCAGAGTGGTATCGAAAATAATTCACCGGAGCGACATATCAGCCGAGCGCTGGAGTTACAAAAGGCAAATGAGTACGAGCAGGCGATTTTTGAGTTTAGCCGGACGGCCGAAGCGGGCGGCGCCCTCGCAGCGGCCGTGCGGCGCGAGTCCGCGAAGACTCGTATAGCGCTCGGTCTGGCCCTGTATCAAGGCGGCGGCATTGGCGGCGCCGTGACCAGCTGGCAGCTTGCGCTCGCTGATGATCCCACGCAGGAGGTCTATGTCCTCCCATACCTCGCCCGTGGCTATTTTGATCTCGCCCGTTATGAAGCTGCGCTCCAGACGGTCAATCGCCTCGTTAAAATTATAGCGGATCATAGCTCCATGGTGGCCGATACCTACTCACTTGGTGGGGATTGTTATGCGAAGCTTGGCCGCGACGCCGATGCCCGCCACTATTACAACCTTTCCTACGCCGCGGATTGGATCGTAAATTACTGGGCGATTAGCCGGCTGGCCGGCGAATAACTCATGCAAATTTTATCGACTCCACCCGGACATTTACCCTCGCGTGCCCAGCGATGGTCATGGGCCCTGGTCTTGGTCTGTGGGCTCATGCTCGGCTACTACGTACAGCAGACCTACTTCAGCCCTAAGCAGCGCCAGTATCAACTGGATTTCGGCGATGCCCAATGGATCGAACCTCCGGAGGTTGCTCCGCTAGCTTACTTCAGAAAAGAGGTGTTTCTCAGCGCGCCACCGGAGCAGGCCTGGGTGGAAGTTGCAGCACCTGATAACTACGAACTTATCGTTAACAGCCGCACCGTCGGAAAAGAAACCGCTGTGAAGACACGGGTAGCTGGAATCTATGACATCAAAAAGCGTTTGAAGGCTGGAACAAACGTCATCGCCGTTTCGATTTCGCGCACGTCTTACCCGGGTTCGGCGCAGCTTCTCGTTCGCGGCTTCATCAAGGAACCGGGTGGCAGAGTGACTTCATTGCTATCGGACGAGCATTGGAGAGTCGGCGCGAACAAGGGCATTGTAGAAGGCTCGGAGGAGTGGACCTCTCCCCTGGTAGAAGAAGAGCTTTGGCCAAACGCGCGGCGGTCCGTGATTAAGGAAAAGCCGATTCCGATCGCCTGGGTCGACACCAATCCGCTTCTGCTACAACTGCCCACCTCCGGTTCATGGATCATGGCCGAGAACGCCGGAACCGAGGCCGTCTTCTCGACTTCGATCAATGCGGACCAGGCTCGGCAGGAGTCATGGATTCAGGTGGCGAGTTCGGGAGATGTCGATCTCCTTGTCAACGGACACGCCATCACCCCCGCGATCCCTTCCTCAGCTCAAGGGAAACAGCTTCCCCATCTGGCCCTGGCCGCCCCGACCGCTTCGCCAAGTCAAAACCGCGAGGAAACGCATCCGGGGGGCAGCGCCACAGGGGGTGAGGCTCCAGCCACAACGACCACTTCTCTTTTTGAACCGGCTGTTCTGTCCGCCTATGACATTAGCTATTGGATAAAAAAAGGCCCGAACGCCATCGTTGCAGCGGTTCGCACTGATCATGGTCCGGCCTGTCTTTTTGCCAACGGTTTCCTCGTCCGCAGGGATGGCAGCACTGCGCGATTTGAAACCAACTCGGGCTGGCAGATAGGAGATCAACCGGCCGGTAATCAACTGGTGCGAAGTCATCGCCCTGTCGAATTCGGGAAGGATGGATCGGCGCCGTGGGGGTATCTTTCGCAAGACTTAGCCAGGCCGATTGATCGTTCTGGCTTCGCTACCGTAGCCAAGTCTTGCATGGTAATTTCGTCAACAGCCATCGCCGTCGTAGCTGTTTGGCTTTTGGTATCCGCAATTGCAGCTGGTCGAAGGCGGGAACCATTCGCCTACGCCATGTCTCGCGACGCCCTCTTTCATGGCCCAATCGCGGCCGGTTTGCTTTTATTGATCCTTCCAAATTACGACTTGCGATTTCCAACGGGCTGGTCGTTCCAGCCGAAATTTGTAATTGGCGCGATTCTGGCCCTTTTAGCCATTCGCTTGCTTCACCTCTGGGCGAACGGCCGAACAGCCTTTGGCTTGAAGAGCCGGATGGCGCAACTCCAGCAGACCGAGTTCCGTGCGGTTTTGCCCTATCTGCTACTCGTAGCGATTATGGCGCTCGGGTTTGGTCTGCGCTATCACAATCTCGGTTACATGTCCTTCGATCATGATGAGATGGGTCTGGTACAAAAATCCAAGGGTATCTACACGCTTGGTATTCCGTATGGCCTGTTTGCCGGAGAAGTTCGCTGGGCCACCACCTATGAGGCAGTGCCTTATCCGCTGGCTCTGTCCGGCTTGATCTTTGGCAATTCGGAGTGGGCACTGCGGTTGCCCGCCTGCGTCATGGGGACGCTCTGCATCGGGATCATCGCCCTGATGGGCCGCCGCCTCTTCAACTGGCGTGTCGGACTGTTCGCCGCTTTCGTTTACGCCTGCATGCCGATCAATATCCGGTGGGCGCAAAACGCCTTTTACCTGACGCAATGTCAGTTCATGTCGATGCTAACCATTTGGTTCTTTTACGAGGCAATCAGAGTTCGTCCGCTGCACCGCTCTTATCTGACCGCAGCTTCGGCCGCGTTTTGCCTGACTTATCTTTCCTGGGAGGGAACCGGCTTTCTTCTGCCCGCTTTTTTCATTGCGTTGATCGTTGTTCGCTGGGGCGAATGGTGGTGGTTAAAAGAGTTTCATCTCTACCGATGCCTCTTCTTCATGGCTGCCGTGATCGTCGCTCAGTACTGCTCGCGGACGATCGCCGCCGTCCCCTATCTTTTTCTAGGCTCGGGGCTTTCGAATGTTGCCGGCCCGTCGCTCTTTTTCCTGACGCCGGCATATACTCCAATGTTTTATATCGACAAGTTATGGCTGTCGGAAAACCACGTCTTCTTCACGATCATGATTTTCCTCGGCCTTCCATTCTGCTGGGCTCACCGTGGATTTCGTTATGTTTTCACGGTCCTTGTTATGCTATGGATTCTCCACACGAACTTCCTAGCCGCTTTGTCTCCACGCTATTGTTACTACTTTCAGCCGCTTGTCATACTTGCCGGCACAGCCGCTGCGATAATGCTTTATGATCGCGTTGTTTCTCTCGCTTACCGCGAGGGTAACTCGACTGTCGCCCGCGTTGCTGCGCATGCCACCGGACTGGCGGTGATGACTCTGCTCTTCTTGCAAAGCAATGAATGGCTGATGAAGGAGTACTCCCTTTCCAGCAGAGGCGATGAACCGGGCATGATGACGCGCATGAATACGTACCGCTACGACTACCGCGGCGCAGCGCAATATGTGAAGAGTCACTTCCAGCCTGGAGACGCGATTCTGCCAGGCATTCCACACGTGTTCGCGTACTACGCGGGAATGCCGGGCGATTATGTGTTGGATACTCTCCTCGGAACGAAAACCGGGTATAATCAGTTACTCGCCGAGCCGAGATTCGTCGATAAGTTTGCTGGCTTACCTGTGGTGCGCAATCTGACGGAGTTGCAGGAGGTCGTTTCTCGGTCGCGTCGCACTTGGGTTGTCTTTGCACCTTATGCTTCCTTCGAAAAATTGAGCAACCCGAATGTGCTGGATTATCTCGACCAAACCGGCAAGGTCGAATTTGAAACCTATCGCGCAAAAGTCATGTTGGTTGAGCGCGCAAAGCAGCCGAAGAGTATCGCCAAAACACCTTAGACCTAGATACTGGAATAGGCCCTGTTAATAGCTTTCCGGCCAGCCGCACGGATCGAAAATAGGGCAGAGCTAAGCGGGGTTTGAGTTCGCGCTCGCGCCGATTCCAACTCATGCGTGATCTGGCTAACTTCGGCTGCGTGTGTGTTGATGGCAGTCTGAAATATGTTTGCTGCGCAGTTGTAGAGCGAGATATCAAAGCAGTTTTTCTCTTCAATCAAATCGAGAGTCGATTGAGGAATATCGGCTTTCCTCGGCCGGGTGCGAGTCACATTGAAACTCGAGTAGCGTTGCAGTTTCCAACCGAAGCGTAGCTTCATCAGCGCGAGGCTTTCTTCGAAACGCTCGGACAGGCCGACCACACTAAAATACCGGACCAGGTTCTCCTTCGCTCTTTCACAGATCTCCGCCGTGCAAGGTTTCTCATACTCAGCTCCGCCGACAATCTTGCATTGGACGTTCTCTCTTGGCGAACGCCTGACAAAATCCTCCAGGCTCCAATTCTCAAATTTAAACTTCCAGTACAACGGGTGCAGCTTGTAGCTGCGCATAAAGTAGAAGGCCGAAATCACGCGGTCAACTGGCTCGCGCAGGACTGTAATGTAAGTCGCTGGCTGGGGAAGGATCGCGTGAAGGCCAAACAACATATGGCCTTTGAAGATACGCGTTCTCCTCAGTCGTTTCTTGGAGAGGCGCTGCAAGTGCCCCCACGAAAACCTGAAGAAAACCGGATCGATTGAGTACATCTCGAAGAGAGGGTATTCCCATTCAATCAGCCGATTGAGCGTGGAGCCGGCCGCCTTTGGAAGGTGTAGAAAGATAACCGCCTCCGCGGCGTTCGCGGCTGCCATCACGAGAAAGCTGGCGATGCTTTACTGATGCTTAACGAAACGCTTTTTCCGCATTGCAGTCAACGAAAATAAATCGCCGTGTAGTCCGAAAGGCATCAAGATGGCAGACGACTGCGGCGATCGGCAAAACACTCCCTAGCCTTACGGCTTCGCCTGAAGAGTTGGCGCACTAGGCCGTAGCGACGGCAACCATGTCTATCCTGCTTACGGTAACTGCGGGTGCCTACCCTGCGGTTACCGCGTCGTTGATATACCGAAGCAAATGTTGGTATTGGTGTCTCGGTTGGAGACGGCGT
>WNFY01000940.1_pt1 | contig 27121 bp, 24 predicted proteins | sample 5400091 | NCBI WGS metagenome assembly WNFY01 (sample SAMN13153364, study PRJNA577476) | soil metagenome | isolation source: 60 cm soil or saprolite under grassland replicate 1 | place: USA:California | collected 2016-06-15 | reverse complement strand
CTCCACTGCTCTATCGATTCGATCCCGTCAATTTCACAATCATCGACAAAGCTGTCTGGGACACTCCTACTCCGATAGGGGGAAGCGTTGGTTGGGAGGATGCGATCTGGAGTGGGTCTGATCCCGACATCATTTATGCCCACGACAATATTGGCATGCATTTATGGGCTTACAATGCAGCTACACAGACTTACACCCTAATCGCTGACTTTACTTCCCAGTATAATCCTGGTGATTACTTGTGGCAGATGAGTAAAAGCATTAAGAACGATAATGTTTTTGCTTTTACTCGTCGCGATGGGAGATACCACGTCGTGGGTTATCTGGTTTGGAAACGGGATACCAATCAAGTGATTTATAATGTGAACACGACTCAGCTGGACGAAGTTCAGGTTGATAAATCAGGAAGATATCTGGCTGTAAAAACAGGCCAACAGGGAGCTGGAGCTATTGAGGTTCAAGTAGTGGATTTGAAAACCTTAACAGTTGAAAATCTTACAGACAACGGCCCTGACTATGCGCCTGGGCATTCCGATAATGGAAACAAGATCGTCATCGGCGCTGACAATTGGAACAACCAAGTTACTTATCGGACTCTGGCAAATCCACATTCGTTTTATCCACTCATTAATTATCGAGATGACTGGACCCAGGATTACCATGTCTCCATGTTAGCGAATAATGAAAAGTGGGTCTTACTCAGCAGTTATTCAGGTACAGATGGGACGCCGGATGGTCCATTTCATGATGAAATTTACCAGGTAGCTACAAACGGCAGTGGGTCGGTGCGCCGAGTGGCGCATCACTTTTCAATTTATGGAGGCGATTATTATGCGAGTCCGCGTGCGGACATTAGTCGCGACGGCCATTTGGTCGCATTTACAAGTAACTGGGGAGTTGAGGGCGGCCGTAAGGACGTGTTTATTCTGAAAATCCCTTAAGTTCGAATGGAAGGTTGTTCGTCGTCATCAGACTCCTAACCATTTTGATGGCGACGGGCGACTGCAAGAAAGCTACGCCCCAGACAGAGCGGAGCGACTACAGGACACCGGCTTCGACCTCTCGTTTGCTTCGTAATCGCAGTTGTCCGCACGCGGCGTCGATGTCATGACCTTTCTCTCTACGAAGCGTCGCAGGGATTTTGTGCGCGCGTAAGATCGAAAGGAACTTTTCCTGTCGATTTCGCGATGGTCGCGACCACGGCAAACCCTCAACCGTGTTATAAGGAATCAAATTCACCTTTGCGGAAAGCCTTCTGGCGTGCCGCGCGAGAAGGTGCGCTTGCTCGTCAGAATCGTTCACGTCCGCGATCAGGATGTATTCAAACGTGAGCCGCTGTTTCCTCCGAGCGGCGTAATAGTCGCAAGCGGAAAGCAACGTCTCCATGTTGTACTTGCGATTGATCGGCATGATCTGGTTGCGCACTTCGTCGGTCGCGGCGTGTAATGAAATCGCGAGGCGAATTTGCAATGGTTCATCGGCAAGTTTTTTGATTTGCGGCGCCAGACCGCTGGTTGAGACGGTAATGTGTCGCGCGCCAATGCCGAGGGCCCACGGCGCGTTAATGATTCGAATCGCGCGCATCATATTGCTGAGGTTGGCAAGAGGTTCGCCCATTCCCATGAATACGATATTGTCGATCTTCTCTCCGCTTGCGTTCTCGATCGCAATGATTTGGTCGATAATTTCGTTCGAGCCCAGATTACGGGAAAATCCTTCCAAACCGCTGGCGCAAAATTTGCAACCGTAAGCGCACCCAACCTGCGTGGATATGCAAATCGTCCGCCGGTCCGAGCTGCCCCCATAAAGCGCCGGCGACGCTGGAATCAAAACAGATTCGATTAAATTTCCATCACTCAAACGGAATAGAAACTTGCGGGTGGTGTCGTGCGATCCGAGCACGCGCACGACGTTGATCTTGCCGAACGCGAATTGGTTTGCGAGGTGCGCGCGCAAGTCGCGCGACAGATCGGTCATCTCGTCGAACGAGTTTACTCGCTTCTTGTAAAGCCAGTCCACGATCTGTCTGGCGCGATAAAAAGGCTCGCCAAGTTTGTGAAGCTCTTCTTGAAGCTCGCCAAGCAGGAGAGATTTCACCTCGATCTTGTCGGCAGCGACCACCGCAAAGCTTACTGGACAGCAGAGCTTGCATCAAACTTTCCCGTGATTACGTTCGTCCCCGTGATCAAGCGCCTTGTCATTCCGGCTGCTTCGTTTTTAGCAATCGCCTTTCTGATCTCAGCCTGCGCCTCGCCCGACGAAGTGATGACGGAGCAGCAGAGCGGAGCCCCCGTTCCGGGTGAAAGACTTCCTGATGAGGGCAGCGTTGCTCCCCCAGCGCCTGGCTCTAGCGCAAACATTCATTGGTAATTTTCGGTGTAAACGCCGAGCCTCTTAGCACGCCGAAACCTAGCGAAGGCGGCTGGGGCGGAGCGACGCGCAGCTTTTAATCATCTCAGGGCCGCGCTTCGCGGAGCGAAGCGTCTACAAGTTCAGATTCTGCTTGATCGCCCGGTGATCCCCAGAAGTATCAGCGCCGATGAGGAAATCGCGGACTCCGCTCACTCTCGGTTGGGAAGCTGCGCGCGCGAACGCGATTCCGGCGCTCATTATTCAGGCGATCATGCTCGCTTTGCTGATCGCCTATTACACAAATCAGACCGTATGCCTGGGCCTGAATCAACTGGCCGATTACAAAAGCGCGCACGGCCTAATGTTTGTAATCGTCGCTTCGATCACAGCTGGCGCGATCATTCCGGAGATTTTCTTGATTCTTTTCTTTCAACACGGACGACCAAATTCGCGGAACCTTCGCAATTTGCTTTTTACGGTTCCGGTCTGGGGATTTGACGGGTCACTTGTCGATCTTTTGTATCGAAGTGAAGCAGCCTGGTTCGGCGACGTCGTGACGTTACCGGTCGTTTGTGCAAAAATTTGCGTGGACCAATTTGGTTACAATCCGTTTTTCGCTGCGCCATTCGGCGTGCTGACCTACGAATGGAAAAATAACGGGATCTCGCTGGGGCCATTGCGGCAGCTGTTCACCCTGGCTCATTATCGGGACAAGATTCTTCCGACATTGCTGGCGACTTGGGCGGTCTGGATCCCGCTGATGGCGATCATCTATTCGTTGCCCCTCGCGCTCCAATTTCCACTATTCGGGCTCGCGCTCTCGTTTTGGGTTCTGCTTCTGACTTACATGACCAACCGTTTTGCCGGAAAAATTGAAGCCGATGCGCCACTGGCGCTGGCGACAGCGGAAGTTAAATAGTTGTTGTAGCCCGCCTCGCTGTGTCGAGGCGTGCGGGGCGCAATCTACCCGCACGGCGACACAGCGCCGTGGCTACAACTTCACGCTTCAAACGTCGCCATTCGTAAAATGCAAAAGCGCTTCGTAAACACCGGCGCCGTGTTGTTTTCGGGCGACGTAACCGCCAGCCGCGCGCACGGCGGCTTTGACGTCGTCGATTGCATTTGCAGGACAGGATGGCATCGCAGCAACCTTTCCATCCAGCATCGAGATGTCGTTGTGATGATCGCCCGCCGCAAAGATGTTTTCGCGCGGGACTTCGATCAAACGCGCCAGCTCCGCGAGCGCCGCCCCTTTGTGATAATCGGCATGACAAAAGCGCAGATAAACGGTGTTTCGCTGGTAGTCTAACTTCGGGTGCCTGGCGCCCGCTTGCTCTATAAACGCCGTAATGCGCTCCATTTCTTCGTCGTTCTCCGCGACGAGACCCTCGAGGCGCTCGGAATCGTAGATAAGACGCGCCTTTGTTTTTTGGGTCACGAAGTCGATCACCTCAGCGAGCACTGACTGGGCCGAAGAGAACAGTTCGGTGTGATCCTGCGCACAGCGCTCGTTCCAATCGCCGAACGCTTCCCATTTGTCTCCATTTTGCCCGGCACGAAAAACGTCGCGTTCGGTCGTGAGGATGAAATCCGGGCGGATCGGGAATGAAAAATCGGCCAAGCCGGATTCGAGCAGGTCGACAGAGCGACCAGTATTAATTGCCCACATCGTGCCGGTGTCTTGCAATTCGCGAATCAATTCCATGCATTGGGTATCGAGAACCGGTTCGCTGACGCGCGAAACGAGTGTGCCATCAAAATCGAGGCTGAGAAGTTGAACGCGTGAATGCATTGATTAACTAACTTAGGAATTGATTTCTGACATGCAATGCGTCGATTACGATTACAAATACGAATACGATTAAGAGCTAAGATCGGACATGAAATCAGCTTACGAACTGGCGATGGAACGGCTGGAGAAAGCGTCGCCGTCGATTTTGCTCACAGGGGACCAGAAAAAGGAAATTGCGGAAGTTGATTCCGTTTGTCGGGCGAAGATCGCCGAGAAAGAGCTTTTCTTGAAAGACGAAATTCGCAAGGCACAAGGCGCTGGCAACCTTGAAGAGGCGGAATCACTTGAGAAGCAGCTTGCGTCGGAGATTCGACGGCTGCAGGAGGACTGCGAGGCCAAGAAAGAGAAGCTGCGCGCCAGTTTCGCGAAGCTGTAGCCGCGTCTCTGTGAGACGCGCGGCGCGCGTGATGCAAAACACCTCTGCGCCTCGCACAGCGAGGCGGCTAGAACAACTATCGCGCCGGCGAAGGGGCGCTCTCGCGGTCAGGCGCGCGTTCGCGTTCACCACGTTTTGGCAGATTCGGGTCGAGAAAGCCGAGCATATGCGCGCGCTTGATCGTGCGGACGCCTTCCTGTTTTTGCAGATCGGTAATGCTCTGCCGGAACGCTTCCATTTTCGTCCAGTGCACTTTTGGTCGGAAATGGTGTTCGGCGTGATATCCGTTGTAGAAGAAGAGCCAGTTGTAAATTTTTCCGTAGCTACTCACGCCCCACGCGATCGGTCTGTCAGGATTCGCGCCGTAATGGCGATAATAACCGTTCAGGTAACTGAAGCAGTGGCCAAGATAGAAAAACGGCAGAAAATAAAAGATCACATAGCGCCAGTTAAACAGGAACATCACCAAGAGCGTCGTGGCGAACGCAGCCAATTCGATGTTGCCCCAAAAAAGGTCGCCATTGCGGCGTTTGCCAAGTTCCCTGCGAATCGCGCCGATATCATCGCGAAAGAAACTTAGGAAAACGTAGCTCCACGGATTTTCCGCTTCGCCGTCGTGGCCATGTTTGTAAATGGAGATCCAGTCGATCGTGTCTCCATTTTCGTTTGGCCGGTCGGCATTCCCCTTGTGATGCTGCATGTGGACGGCGTTGTAGTAGGTCTGCGAAAAACAACACGCGATAGACTGAGTGACTCCAAAGAGCCGATTGAGCAATTTAGAGCGAAAGAAAGGGTTATGAATAAAATTGTGTCCAATGCCGTTGATGTTCGCGTTGACCATTAACGAGTAAATGAATCCAAGGATCAGCATTACCCAGAGCGGCGCGTGCGGGTAAAGGAAGAAGAGCCCCAGGAAATAACCGAGATGAAACAGACCCGCCGCAGCTGGAACCGCATCCCAGCGCGTATGCGCGAAGAGAGTTGAGTCCGTTGTAGGACGTTCTGTTCGGATGGCGTCGGTGGTCATAATTTTTGGGGAACTTACCAACGACATACTTTGGTGGAAGTGCGATATTTGGCAAGCGCTGGTTGGGTACCAGGGAGCGGCGGCTTCCCAGCCGTCGAGGGCACTGCTCAGTGATCCGCAGTCAGTTTCGTGGTTAAATCTGGCATTGCCAATGTCGATCTCGCACGCCTAACTTCGCGCCCCTTTCCGAATGTTTGCGCTTCAGCCAGAATTGAAGGTTTTCAGCGGCTCTGCCAACCGCGAGCTAGCTGAGCGGATTTGCAAATACATCGGTGTGCCGCTCGGTCAGGCGGACGATCAGCTCGTTCCCAGATGGCGAGACTTACGTCCGGATCGAGGAAAACATTCGGGGACACGATGTTTTCATTATTCAACCGACCTGTCCGCCGACTAATCAGCACTTGATGAAGTTGCTCATCATGGTGGACGCGGCGCGGCGCGCCTGCGCGGACCGGATCACGGCAGTCATTCCATTTTTTGGATATGCGCGTCAGGACCGCAAAGATCAGCCGCGCGTCCCGATCACGGCGAAACTGGTCGCCAACTCGCTGCATGCCGTGGGGGTGAGCCGCGTGCTCACCATGGATCTGCACGCGCTGCCCGCGCTTTATTTGCTTGTGTGCTTACGAACGCGCTCGAGGATTTATTCCACGGTTGAATAAGGGACAGAAATCGGAGCGCGTCGGCTGGTCCGAGATTTCGGTGGAGCGCTTCGATCCCATTCAGGCGAATCGTATTATCGTCGTCGAGTTTCTTCATCGTCGTTGTTTTCGAACATAATCGACCGGATTCATCACTTCAATATCGAGCTTTGCACGTGCCGCTCGCCGCAAGAAGATGTCGTCGCATGTAAGAACGTAAGTTGCCTTCGCGGCAAGAGCGGCGCGAGGTGCAAGGCGTCTTTGGGCGAAAGCCCGTGCTCACCAACCAATGCAAGAGCTTGCGCTCGAATTTTCTCTGTCGGTCCTTGCCGTCTCGCGCAAACGTTTGCCAGTCGAAGTGTCTCAAGTCGCCTTTCAGGGAACGGACAAACCCGCGCCTCGTCTTCGTGCATGAACAACCAGATCATCTCCACCGCTCGCGCATCGGCCCATCGAATCACTTCGATACACGCGACGGCCTCCAATTTGAATTCGAGCGCTCGACCGGGTCGTCGAACGGGCGCTAAAAACAATTATAGTCGAGGTAGATGCGATCCATCGGAAAGAAGGCGGAACGAATGAAGCAAACCTGAATCCGAATGGATCGTCGAGCAGGAAACGGTTATCTGACAGCAGAAAAAGGCTGCTTGCAGATCGGCCATCACGCCACTCGGTTCGTGGATCGCGCGCGAGGCTAGTCCGACTCAGGCGGGTTGCAATTCGCGAAAGAAATGGCTGCTGGCAAGTTTTGAAGATTGCCAAGCCCATTTCGAGACGACTAAGTTAGCCGCTCGATGTTTGCGCTTCAGCCAGAATTGAAGATTTTCAGCGGCTCTGCCAACCGCGAGCTGGCCGAGCGGATTTGCAATTACATCGGCGTTCCGCTCGGTCAGGCGACGATCAGCTCGTTTCCAGATGGCGAGACTTACGTGCGGATCGAGGAAAACATTCGTGGGCACGATGTTTTCATCATTCAACCGACCTGTCCGCCGACTAATCAGCATTTGATGGAGTTGCTCATCATGGTAGACGCGGCGCGGCGCGCAAGCGCGGACCGGATCACGGCAGTCATTCCATTTTTTGGATACGCGCGCCAGGATCGGAAAGACCAACCTCGCGTCCCGATTACGGCCAAACTCGTCGCCAATTTGCTGAACGCCGCCGGGGTGAGCCGGGTGCTGACGATGGACCTGCATGCACAGCAAGTGCAGGGCTTCTTCGATATTCCGGTGGATCACCTCTATTCGCTCCCCGTATTGATTAAATATCTGCGACAACATCTCACAGGAAAAACCGTGGTCGTTTCGCCGGATCTCGGCGGGCTCAAGATGGCTTCGGCCTACGCGGAGGCGCTCAACGCCAATCTCGCCATCGTGGCAAAGGAACGCCGCAGCGCTACTGAGACTGAGGCGTTGTACCTCATCGGCGAGGTAAAAGACAACGACGTACTTCTGATCGACGATCTTACTGAGACGGCCGGGACGTTAACTTCCGCGGCTGAGCTTATGAAAAAGCGCGGCGCCCGGAAGATTTATGCGGGTGTTTCGCACGCTGTCCTTGTCGATATGGCGATCGAGCGCTTGCAAAAGTCGAAAATCGCGGAATTAGTAACCACGAACAGCACGCCTGTGCGCACCGTGGAGGGTTTTAAAACGACGGTGCTATGCGTCTCCGAGCTTCTCGGGGAAGGTATCAAGCGGATTCATAACGACGAGTCCGTCTCCTCGCTGTTCAATATCGAGGACGGAGAAAATGGCAAAACAAGTTAAACTAAAGGCAGAACCGCGGACGAACGTAGGACGTTCTGCCGTGCGCAAATTGAAGACGCGCGGATTCATTCCAGCAGTCATTTACGGCGGCAAAGATAAACCGCAGCCCTTGCAAGTCGCCGCCCGGGACATCAATGCAATGATGAGCCACGCGTCCGGAGAAAACGTTTTGGTTGAGCTTGAGATCGCCGGTGAAAAATCGAATCGCACTGCGCTGGTGCAGGAAGTGCAACACTCCCCCGTAGGTGGCGAGATTCGTCATCTTGATTTTCACGCCATCTCCATGGACGAAACGATCCAGGCTGAGGTCCCCCTCGAGCCGATCGGCACGGCCAATGGCGTTAAAAATTTCGGGGGCTTGCTCGAGCAGAGTCTGCGCGGGCTGACAGTTGAATGCCTGCCGCGCGACTTGCCGGACCGCATCACAGTGGACGTCTCGGCCCTGAACATCGGCGATTCCATTCACGTTCGTGATATTCAGCTTCCGTCGGGAGTCGCGGCAAAAGTGCAGCCCGATCTCACCGCGTTTTCGGTCCTCGCTCCCATAGTGGAAGAAGCGCCAGCCGTTGCCACGGCCGAAGCCGCTGCCGGACCGGAAGTTATCACCGAGAAGAAGGAAGAGGGCGAAGCCGCAGCAGCACCCGCTGCGAAGGAAAAAGCTCCCAAGGAAAAAGAACAGAAGAAGTAATCCATTTTCGATTTTGGATTTCGCGACCGTGGAAGAAAAACCAATTCGGTTGATCGCCGGTCTCGGGAATCCCGGTCTGGAATACGCAGCTACGCGTCATAACATCGGATTCATGGTCGTCGATCAGATTGCGGCGCAGTTTGGATCGACATGGGAAAGATCAACAAAGTGGGACGCGCTATGGACGAAATGCGGCGGCGCGCTCGTGGTGAAGCCGAAGAGTTTCATGAACCGGAGCGGCTATCCGCTCTTCGCAATCGCGCAGTTTTACAAAATCGAGCCGCCCGAAATTCTCGTCGTTCTTGACGATCTTGCTCTCCCGCTCGGCCGTCTCCGGTTGCGGACTCGTGGTGGAACGGGTGGCCACAACGGCCTTGAGTCAATCATCATGCAATTCGGGACCGAGGAGATCCCCCGCTTGCGTATCGGCATCGGCCAGGCGCCACCCGAAGGATCGGTCGATTACGTGTTGAGCCGTTTCTTTGAGGAGGAAAAGCCGATCATCAGATTGACGATCGATCGTGCGGTGGAAGCGGTGAAATGCGCAATTGACAACGGCCTCATTTCCGCGATGAACACTTTCAACAAAACTGAAGAATCATGAAGAACCGTTATGAAGCGCTGCTTGTGCTGAATTCACAGGGCAAAGAGGACACCATCAAGGAGATCATTGATCGATTGGAATCCGAGTTTCAGAAAGAAGGCGCGCAAATCGAACAGGTGCAAAAAATGGACAAGCACCAGTTTTCGTACGTAGCCGGTCCACTTGACGCCGGATATTATGTGAATTTTATCTTCAACGCCGAAACTCAATTGGTTGCCAGGCTACGGGCGAAATTTAAGCTGGACCCGGAAGTTTATCGCCAGAATTATCAGCGCCTCTGGGAAAGGAAGGAGAAGCCGGCGAAAAAAGTGGCAAAAGCCAAATGATTTTGCTACAAGGCAGAAATGGCCAGCTTTAACAAAGTCATTCTCCTCGGAAATCTCACCCGCGATCCAGAGGTGCGCTACACGCCCAAAGGCAGCGCAGTCTGCGATCTCGGCATCGCTGTGAATCGCGTTTACACAACCGACAGCGGAGAAAAGCGTGAAGAAGTCACCTATGTCGATGTTGTGCTGTGGGCACGCCTGGCTGAGATCGCCGGTGAATATTTAAAGAAAGGACGGCCAGTTTTCATAGAAGGCCGCCTGCAAATGGACACGTGGGACGACAAGCAGACTGGGCAGAAACGAACCAAACTTCGGGTCGTAGGCGAGAGCATGCAGTTGCTAGGCAGCCGTCCCACCGGAGCCGGCGCTGCTGCCGAGACCGCCGGAGAAGATCGACAAACGAGCGCGGGTGGCAAAACCACCGCGCCCCCACCGAAAGCCTCTGCGCCCGCCGAGCCCGACGACGACGAAATTCCCTTCTGATTTCCGGTTGGGCGAGACGCCGTCGAGCCGACGAATTTGACCACGGCTCCTCAAAAGGCGGACCGAACAAGAATTGATGAACGCGACCGAGGCTTGCATCGCGCTCAATATGTTGCCGACCATCGGACCGGTGCGGTTGCGCAAATTGCTGGAGGTATTTAAAGAGCCGCAGCAAATCCTCGCCGCGAAACGCGATGAGCTTCGCAAGGTTGAGGGAATCGGCAATGAAGTTGCAGATCAAATCAGCAAGTGGGAATCGACTGTTGACCTTCCTGCGGAGCTCCAGCGAGTCCGCGATTTGGGCGCGACGGTCATAACGCAGGAATCCTCTTCCTATCCCAAGTCTCTCCGGGAAATTCATGCGCCGCCAATTGTACTTTACGTTTGGGGCGAATTGGAAGAGCGGGACCATCACGCCATCGGCATCATCGGCGCCCGGCGCACGACACATTACGGTACGGAGTCGGCGAAGAAACTGAGTTATCAGCTTGCCTATGCGGGATTGACTGTGATCAGCGGTCTTGCGCGCGGCATCGACACGGCCGCTCATCAGGGAGCGCTTGCCGCAAAGGGACGCACGATCGCAGTGATAGGCTCCGGATTAGCCAAATTATATCCGCCGGAAAACGCGGCGCTTGCCGAGAAAATTCGCTCCGGAAATGGCGCAATCGTATCCGAGTTCTCGATGGAGATCGAACCAGACCGCCAAACTTTCCCGATGCGCAACCGGATTATTTCAGGTTGGAGCCACGGCATTCTCGTAGTCGAAGCAGGGTTAAACAGCGGTGCCCTCATCACGGCAGCGCAGGCGCTGGAACAAGGCCGCTCGGTTTACGCGGTGCCGGGGCACATCAATGCGCCGAGCGCGATGGGATCGAATCGGCTAATCCAGCAAGGCGCGAAGCTGGTCATGGACGCCAGTGACATTCTGGATGACCTGCAAATTCTTTTGCCGGAAACAAAACCGTCGCCCGAGGCCGCAGCGCGCCCGTTGCCGCCGCTTTCAGAGGAGGAGCGCCGCATCTATGACGCCATCAATGCGGCCGAGACGCCGATCGATCAAATAGCTGCCCAGTGCGATTTGCCAAGCGCCGTCGTCTCTTCTACTCTTCTCCGGCTCGAACTGAAGCGGCTCGTTAAGCAGTTGCCCGGGAAATACTTCGTGAAACTGGCCTAGCGGCCGCGTTTCCCTCTTGCAGTTTGCAATTGACGCGAAACTAAGCTTCGGTTGCACCTCCAAATGCCCAAGACACTTGTCATTGCTGAGAAGCCCAGCGTCGCAAGCGACCTCGCTCGCGCGCTCGGTGGCTTTAAAAAGGAGGCCGATCATTTCGAAAATGATCGCTACATCATTGCGTCTGCGATCGGACATCTGGTCGAACTCGCTCTGCCGAGCGAATTGGATGTAAAGCGAGGCAAATGGAGTTTCGCGAATCTGCCGATCATTCCAGATGAGTTTGAGCTAAAGCCGATTGAGAAAACGAAAGCACGCTTCAATACCCTCAAACGGTTGATTCAGAGAAAAGATGTCGATCTTCTAATCAATGCCTGCGACGCCGGGCGCGAAGGTGAGCTTATCTTCCGGTATCTGGTGAAGCTGAGCGGGAGCAAAAAGCCAATCCAGCGTCTCTGGCTCCAATCGATGACAAGCGAATCGATCCGCTCGGCCTTTCAACACCTCCGCTCGAATGAGGAAATGATACCGCTGGCAAAGGCAGCCGTCTGCCGATCGGAAAGCGACTGGCTCGTTGGAATAAACGGCACGCGCGCCATGACCGCGTTCAACAACAAGACCGGCGGCTTCCAATTGACGCCGGTTGGCCGCGTGCAAACCCCCACCCTCGCGATCCTGACGGAGCGAGAACAAAAAATTCACGATTTCAAACCGCGCACGTTCTTCGAGGTATTTGCCGATTTCGAAGTCAAAGCCGGCGCCTACCGCGGACGATGGTTTCGCGAAGATTTCGCAAAAAATGGCGACGAAGAAGCGCGTGCCGAACGGATTTGGGACAAAACGGCTGCCGACGAAATCAAAAACCGTTGTCTCGATAAAACCGGCATCGCGACAGAAGAACGCAAACCAACGACGCAAGCGCCGCCATTGCTTTATGATCTCACCAGTTTGCAGCGGGAAGCGAATGCTCGCGGGTTCAGCGCAAAGCGCACCCTGCAAATCGCGCAGCAACTTTATGAGCGCTTCAAAGTGATCACCTATCCGCGCACTGATTCCCGCTACCTGCCGGAAGATTATATTCCGACGGTCCGATCGACATTGGGCAAGATCGAAAATCAATTTGCACGTAAAGCGCTGGATAATGGCTGGGTCAAGCCGTCCAAACGGATTTTCAATAACGCGAAAATCTCCGATCACTTTGCGATTGTCCCGAGTGGGCAGGCGCCGCACGGACTCGATGAAGCGCAGCAAAAAATTTACGACATGATCATGCGCCGTTTCATCGCTGTTTTTTTCCCCGCAGCGCAATTTGAGGTAACCACTCGCATCACGCGGGTCGAGAAAGATGCATTCAAGAGCGAAGGAAAGATCATGAAGGAGCCGGGCTGGCTCGAGGTTTATGGACGCGAAGCGCCGACTGACGACCAGGGCGGCCAATCGCTTGTCGCAATCTCCGAGAACGAACAAGCGAAAGTTCTCGATATCGATGTGACGCAAAGCGAAACGAAACCGCCTCCGCGTTTCAACGAAGCGACCCTGCTCTCCGCGATGGAAGGCGCCGGCAAATTGGTCGAAGACGAAGAACTGCGCGACGCCATGCGAGAGAAAGGTCTTGGCACACCCGCCACCCGCGCGGCCATCATCGAGGGTCTGATTTCACAAGGTTATGTCATTCGGCAAGGCCGGGACCTGATCGCCACGGCAAAGGGCATGGCCCTGATCACATTATTGCGTGGCATCGGGGTGACCGAGCTTTGTTCCCCGGAGATGACCGGTGAGTGGGAGTACAAGCTCAAGCGCATGGCCAAGGGTGCGATGAAACGCAGGGAATTCATGGCGCAGATCAAGACGTTCACTCGCGAGATTGTCGAAAAGACAAAGAACTTCGAAGGCGACAGCGTCAGCGGCGATTTTGAAACCCTGAAGGTGAAGTGCCCCAAGTGTGGCGCCGGTCCGTTCGACGAAGATTACCGGACCTTCAAATGCCGGTCGTGCGGCCTGATTATCTGGAAAACAATGGCTGGCCGGCTATTTGAGACCGCGGAAGTTGAGCAGCTTCTTACACAAGGACGCGTTGGCCCGCTCGAAGGATTCCGCAGCAAAATGGGACGCCGCTTTAACGCGACCGTAAAACTGAGCGAAGATTTCAAACAGGGATTCGATTTCGGCGAAGGCGGAAATGGCGCACCCGAAAAGGTCGATACCTCACGACATCAATCGATCGGCGTCTGCGCGGTTTGCAAACAGGGCCAGGTGTTCGAGGTGGAGAACGCCTACATCTGCGAACGCGCGGCGGCCGTCCCGAAAAAGTGCACCTTCCGCGTGAGCAAAACAATTTTGCATCGCGCTATTCCTAGAGAACAGGTGCAAAAACTGATGACGACCGGCAGGACCGATCTGTTGCCAAGGTTTATCTCAAAAAGGGGACGGCCGTTCTCCGCCTACCTAAAGTTGGAGAACGGAAAGATCGGCTTCGAATTCGCTGAAAAAGCGCCTCGCACAAAGAAGCCGCACAAAGCAGCTGCGAAGCTCACCTGAGCCAAACTCTGTCAAAAATTGATGCCCGACCCCTATTTTTTTTGTAGTATTTTATTTCTACGTAGGCCGTTATGGCGGCGGCACTTTCCCGTTTTCGGAATAGAACCACACGCCCTCGTTTAACTTCTTTGTCCCATAACCTTCGAGACCTTCCTGGAAAACGGAAATGCCGAAACTGAGGGACGGGCCACCAAAGTCTACATCAACCCGGTCATCGTACATATTGATCAGCGAAAAGCCGAGGCCTCTAAGAACCGTCGGAACTTCCGGGTCTGTGTTTGTGAAGTAGGCGTGGTCGACAAAAGATTCGTTCCAGCCATGAGCGGCGGCAAATTCCCGAACGATTGTCGCAAATACCTCGTGATCGATCTCGTAAAGAATTTGTCTTTCTTTCCGGACGTTTTGGGAATGAATAGTAAGAGAAAAAGCAATGACTGGTGCCACTCTAAACGCGACAATTCCCAACCCTCCAGCAACGACGAGGACAAGCACAATGCGAACCACTTTGACGCGCAACCCCTTGCTCGCACAATTTCGGATCCGGCTATAAATGTCCGCCATTCTCGTAATAGAAATAACCGAGGTGCGCCCAGAGCAGCTCGCCACCTTGCATTCCGGCTGGAAAAAAATGGTCTTTCCAACCGTATATAATCAAATCCATTTGCGGAATATCCCAACTCCCGCCTCTTGCCGCGAAACCCATGCCAATTCCAATGTAGTTGATTTCGTGGCCTGAAAACACCCCATGCAGTATCTGTAGCACACCCTGATACGAAAATAACTTGGTATTATAGAACTCCGGGATGTTTAGCGTCCGCATGTAAGCGACCCATTGTGACGGAGTCATATCCTGTAGCTTATCGGCGAAAACGTTTTTATAGACGCCGCTCAAGACTCTGAAGAGTTTCTCATCGGGTAAGACCTCCACTACCCAGGCGCTACCGGTTGGGAGTCCGTCAAGATTCGTCCACTGGCCTTGTGTGCTGAAGGGCGCTCCCGGCGAAAGTCCGAGCTGGCTTGGATCATGGCGAAGTCTAATGTTGAAGCGCCCGCCGCCACCTACTAGCGTGCTGCTCCCGCCGCTCATCGAAGAAAACGTGCCAAAATAGCCCCCACGCGCCTCTCGCCACTCGTTGCCGCCTCCCATCGATGTCAGCTCGCTTCCTGGAAACGTTCCAGGGACCTTGACCTCCGGGACCTGAGCTTCGCCATCGGTCGGGTTGATCTTGTTACCGTCAATGCCGCCGCTCGCCATCCCAGTCGGATCAGAGGAAGTCACCGGGTTATTCCCGCAGTAGCGATAGAGACTGGTCGCGTCCCCAGCGAACCCAACTGGATCAGGCTGGAGAAAGCGGCCGATATCGGGCGAATAGAATCTGTTCCGCAGATCATACAACCCAAGCTGGCTGAACCATTGCTGGCCGGTGAAGAGATGACGGATTCCGTAGTTTGTGCTTGGGATTTGAGTATTGGCGGCGTTGTAGAATATCGGGGTTCCCTGCAAATCATACCGGTACCATTCCAGAAGGGCGCCGCCGCTGCTGGCCAGATGCGACGTGCTCCCGCTCCCGTCTTGATAATAATAATTGCCGCTCAGCAAATTCTTGACCAGCCCGCTGGGACCATACAAATACGCCCCTATCTCGGTCGTCCCCTGATATTCCTGCACCAAATCCCACCCGTCCCATACGCTGTACCGGGTCGGCCCGTTCACGCCAAGCTTTCGAGTTACCTGCCGGTTGAGCCCGTCGTACGTAAAGGTATAGGTCACTCCATCTTTGCTCGCAGTGAGCAAGCGGTTCTGCGCATCATAGGTGTAGATGGATCCATCCACACCGGTGGTCAGGTCCCCGTCGTTATTGTAAGCCGCATTGATCGTGTCACGGCTGGTGTACTGGCTTAAGTCGTTGATGGTATAAGTATCGGTTGTCCCGTAGGGACTGAACGATGTCCGGTTCCCATTGGCATCGTAAACGATGGTCTGCGAACCCGGTTCCGTCGCCTCGGGACTTGGAATATCGAGCTTCACCGCTGTCACCTGATCTGCATAATCATACCCAAACACGTCGCCCGTGCCACCGTCCCGTTTGGCCCATTTGCGATTGCCCACATTATCGTAGTCGTAAGCGAACGTGCGCGGCGTGCCATTGAGCGCGTGGGCAACGCTCGTCACCCGGTCCAGCTCATCGTAGCCGTAGGTGGTGTTGGTCGAGTTATCGAGGCTGCGCGAGATAAGATTCCCGTCCAGGTCATAGCTGTAGGTGGCGACTGTGGTCGCGCCACTCATGATATTTTTGAGTTGGTTGCGCCCGGTATAATCGTAGCTGAACGAATAGCCGGAAAATTCGAGGCTAGCCCTGTTCCCATCCCCGTCGTAGCCGTAATTCACAGTTCTGGGAACGCCGGTGATGGTTTCGGTCTCGGCCCTGAGCAGATTGTCGTTGAAATACGTCCGCGAAATGGTGGCGTTGGCGTTGTTGATCGTAATCAAACGCGAGCCAATGTCGTAGCCAAAAGTGACGCTGGGCGTCAGGCCGTCATTCCAGCTAAACCCGGTCATCCGGTGGAGCGCGTCGTAGGTGAAGGTCTGCACGTTGCCATTGCGATTTTTGAACGTCGCCAGACGCCCGGCGGTATCGTAAGTAAATTGTTCGGTAGCGGTAGTGCCGGGATACGTTGCCCACGTTTTGCGGCCCGTCGAATCGTAAAGGTAGCCGTAATTCTCGCTGCTGTTGGCGGCGACAAGGCGCGGATCCTGCATGGTGGCCAGCAAGCCGGCCTGGGTATAGGTGTATTTAGTCACCGCATTTGGCTCGGGAGTTTGAGTTGCGGTTTGTTGGAGAAGCCGGTTCATGGCGTCGTAGCTGTTGAACGTGGTGAGCTGGCCATTGGGACGGGTCACGCTCAGTTTGCGGCCGGATAGGTCGTACTTCAACGTCGTAATCTGACCCATGTCGTTAATCGAGCTTGGGCGGTTGCGCTCATCGTACACCGTAGTGGTGGTATGACTGGTCAGCGGCTGGGTCACCTTGGTCAGATTGCCGACATTATCGTAGGTGTAGCCGGTAGTGGCGGCATCCGCTGTGTTAAAGCCGGTTGTCACCGAGATCTTGCGCCGGTTATCGTCATAAACGGCCTTGATCCGCTTGCCGCTGGGAAGCGTCACATAGGTCACTTTTGAATCGGCGTATTTGTAATCGTCTCCGGCCCCGGTGGTGTCGTAGTAGAAATACGTGGTCCGCGGCGTCGTGTCGCCCGCAAAGCGCAGCGGTGTGGTCATGCTCTTGAGGCGCTTGTAATCGTCGTACTCGTAGGTGGTCACTTGATTGATTTGGTCGATTCGCGCGTACGGCGTGCCGTCAAGATTGTAGTTCGTGATGATGGTGTGCCGGACGCCATCGACGGGATCGGTCGGCAGCGTCGTCTTTGTGAGCTGACCACGCAGATTGTATTCAAAACTCGTAGTGTGATTAACATCACCCGAAGTCGATCCCAGCGCGTCAGTCACACCAGAAACCCGGTCATATGCATCGTACTGATAGCGTGCGGTCTGATTGCCGGTGATGTTGCTTGGGTTGCGGTAAGTTGACATCACATAGCCATTAGTTGAGTCGTAGCTGAAGATTTCCGTGCCGCCGGTGGTCATGCGATGAGTGAGCACCTGACCAAATGAGTTGTAGGCAAACGTCTCGTAACCCCCATCGGGATAATCGATCTGTGTGATCCGTTTGTTCGTGTCGCGCCAAAACTGGGTGACATGGCCGGCTTCATCCGTCGCTGTGCAGACGTAATAGGGAATGCTCCAGTCCTGATTGTTGGAATCGGCGCAGCCTCCCCAGCCGTAGGCGTAATGGATGGTCGGGCGCGCCGTCTGGCCCGGGGTGTCGCCCGCAGTGAGCGGAAAAGTGGTCCACGTCATGTTGCCGTTCAGCGCGTCGCGGATGAAGTCGGTCTGGGGAGCTCGGTTGAAATTGATGACCCAACTGACATACTTGTTCTCGTCGTAGGCCTGTGAGGATTGATGCCACATGAAATCGGAGACCCACGTGACATACCCAGTGAACATGTAAATAAATGTTCGCGTCGCATTATCGCCGCGCGTTTCCGTGCGGATATTCGAATTACTTGTAGCGCCGACGGTCAATGTAGAGACCGCGGCACCGGTAGCTTCATGTCCTGCGACTCCATCCCAATATCTCTCGCTGAGGATTTGACCGTAAACTGGCGCGGTTCCATCCGGATTGTTCGGTGTTGCGGGTTTATACTGATAGGCGATTCGCTTCATCGGTCCCGAATACATCGGATCATCGGCCGTCAAAAGAAGCGGCACGCCGCTAGCATTGCCCGCGTTGTTTGGGCTTTTGTAGGTGTAGCGCGCTGTCCAGGTTCCGTAATAAGTCACGCTGGTCAGCGCGGTATAGCTGGTCGTCCCCGGCGGGAAAGTGGAGGTCGTGTAGGTGTACTGCACAATTCGCCCGTCACTGGCTGTGACCTTGTCAACGATATTGGTCTGCCCCGTGAACGTTCGATAATAAAACTGCAAATAGCGCCCAGCTGGTTCCGTCACCTTACTCAGACGAGGCGGACTGTTCGTATCGTAGGTAAAGGTGGTGCGCAACCCGTAAGGATCAATTATGGCCTGGGCCACGTACTCGTTCCAGTAGAGGTTCGGATCCCCGTTGGAACCGAGTTCGCTCACGACAGTGGCTTTGAATTCCACTTTGCCACCATCGGGCAGCAGCAGATAACACAGGCTAGTTAGCGGAGTAAGTTGCTGGAAACGGTCCCGGACGCCGGCTGTGCTCCGGAAATTAGGATCCGAGCCGCCGGTATCCGTGAAGGTTTCCGTGCGTCCATCGGGAAAGACCACCCTGTAGGAGGGCGGTTCATAATGGGGAGGCGGGGAACCCCAGGTGCTGACTGGAGCCGAGGGTTGCAAGAGCCACTGATAATTATGGCGCCATGCCCCGGGCTGACCGAATGCGGTGCCCGAGGCATCGCGCGAGTTAGAGGTACGCGTGAGCGCCAGGGGATATTCTCCTACTGCACCGGCCACCACAATGTCGGTGATGGTGCGGTGGGCGTTGCCGGTATAGGGGTCGTAAGAGCAACCGGTGGTGACCTGACCGTTAAAGATTCCCGAGACACCGGTGGGATTGTTGTTGCCGACTTGCGCATAGAGCTGCGGGAGAGAGGCGAGCAGGAGTAGAAGTAAGAAAAAGAGGAAAAGGCGGGGAAAGTTCATGGGATTATTCCTCCTATTCTGGCGGGTTGGGCAGTTCGAATTGTACCATCCCAACTGAGCTTCCCCCGGCGGTCGCCTCAATCCGGTAGAGTCCGGGCAGATCGGAGACTTGGAATTGGAACGACACGGCACCCTCGCCATCGAGGGTGGCCGGTTCGCCAATGCCGCTCAGCGCACCGCCATCCAACGCCTGCACAATTACCGACGTGCCCGCAAGCGAAGTGGAGAATTGCAGCTTGACGGTGATCGTTGCGAACGGGTCCAACGTCACCGGCTCGAACGTGCCTTTCGTGCTGAGGCCTTGAATCTGCTCCTGATTCTCAAATGTGACTTCATCGGAAAGAGCCCACGACGGATCAGGTTCCTGCGCGGTCGCGACTGGGCGACCGCCGGGCCATAGAAAAATAACAAGGAGCAAGCTAAACAATGGGGTTTTTTTCATGTGTTTGTTCCTTTCGGGAAGCGATGGGTTTACGGCACGAATCGAGCGGACTCTCTGCCGTAGTGACAGCCGTATCGGCTGCGGTGGACTAATCTTGCACCGCCAACCTCCGACGCTATCATTCTGGGCGTATAAGTCGGCGCACGCTTTTCTGAAACGCCGCAACGAGAGTCAAGACCTCTTTTAATATTTTTTAATATTTTTGTCGCCAGGATTAAGTGGCAAGTCAGGACAGACTCCGAAACCGCCCACGAGCCGCTCCTTCGTATCTGGGGTTGCTCGGGTAACCAACCCCGCATGTCTTTGATTGCCGATGCTGAACATAAAAAGAGAAATCGACAAAGTCGTTGCTAAGGCCAAGCCAGACATTGCCGCTGTTTGAATTACTCAGGATGCGCAACAGTTGTTCGTATACTTGCCGAAAAATTTCACCATCGCGTTGGTGCAGTTCAGCGTTTGCGTCTGAAGGCGTCCGGCGTGACGCTTTTGGGTCTCGCCAACAATGAATCCCGACAAGCTCTTTGACTACCTGGAAGGCAGATTGCCAGCTGCAGAACGCGCAGCGTTGGAAGATCAGTTGATCTCGGACCGGCAACTGCAACGCGAGCTGGCCGTCGCGCGACGGATTCACGCAGGCATGCGCACCGGTTCTCAGGAGGTTTTCCTGGCAGACCAGGCGGATGTGACGAGGCGCGGTCGCAAAATGGCGCTTCGCGTCGGCGCGGCGTTTATTATTCTCATGGCCGTCAATGTTGGCGCAGGTCTCTGGATCATTGCGCGACACGAAAGCAAGAACCCGAATCGGGCACTGCTCGAAACGCAAACGCGAGAGCAAATAATGAAGTCGCTCCAGCAGGCTGCCGCCACGGCGCTGACGCCTTCGCCGTCGTTCGGTATAAGCGAGATCACAATTTCAGCCGCACAGGGCCGACTGGATGTCGTGGCAAACGAAGTTGTTGCTTTGGCTGGGCAGTTGGGCGGTTCGGCGACAAAAGGACTCCCCGACGAGGATCGCATCGGCGTGCTTGTTGATATTCCATCAAACCGCGAATCGGAGTTTCGAGCGGCGATTGCTTCCGTTGTGGGGGAAAAGCTGGGGTCGCCGATCCCGGCAACAGTCCAGGAAACTCCAGGATCAATGACGCCCGCGACACCCGAGAAGAAGAGCTTCGTTGTGCAAATCGTCGAGACAACGACGAAGTAGATTTACCCCGTGAGATAATATTCGATGGACAATCGGCAGCACTGGCGGTGTTATCTCACGGGGTAAATGATTGCGGTCACGTTTGCTTTGCCAGCGGAAAGCTCGGCATTCTTGCGCCGCCTCGGCAATAAATCCACGAGTCATTGCCAGGGCATCAGAACAATTCGCGGCAAGATCGATGATTGCACGATTGAGATTCTCCATACCGGCGTTGGAGAAAAAACATGCCGTCAGCGGATGGCGAACTTTCTTCAGGATCAACAGTTCGATTGTTTGATTAGCGCCGGTTTTGCAGGCGCGCTTAACGATAGATTGCACACTGGTGATCTCTTGTTTGCGGAAAATTTCTCAACCATTCAACTGAACGAGATCGATTCGGGCGGCAATTCTCTCATCCATCGCGGGAAGCTTTTGACCGTGCCGGCGATCATCGATTCGATTGAGGAGCGACAAAAAATCGCACAAACCACGGGTGCAGACGCTATTGATATGGAGACGGAATTTATTGCGCGCGGCTGCGCCGAGCACGGTGTTCCGCTCCTTTCGCTTCGAGTGGTCAGCGACACGCCACGCGAACCTCTCCCGGGCCCGTCGAAGATTCTGTTCGATGTTGAACGGCAACGAACCGATGCCATGAAGCTTTCGTTGCATCTCTTAAGACATCCGACCGCTGTTCTCCAATTGATTGCATTTGCAAAACGCATCGCGCGAGCACGAGAGACTTTGACGAAGGCGCTTGTAGCTGTAGCCACGGCTCTGTGAGCCGTCGACGTTTTCTCTACTCCTTATCTGACCGGCCACAGGCCGGTGGCTACAGGTTTTGTGCAGGCTCGATGTGAACGAGCACATCGGCAATGCGTGAATCGCTTTGCTGAATTGCCCTTTTTACTTGATGCGCAATCTCGTGCCCTTCATGCACGGAAATGCTGCCGTCCACTCCGACATGAAGATCGACATAGAAATCCAATCCCATTTTGCGAATCAGGCACTTTTCGACTTCGATTACTCCGGGGACGGCGGCGGCAGCATTTCGAACTGAGACGACAATCGGCCCGCCCGGTGCCGTGTCCATGATCTCGTATAACGCCGGTCGAAAAAGCCGAATGCCATTTGCGGCGATGACAGCGCAGGCGAAAAGCGCCGCCCAATCATCCGCGCTTTGCCAGCCACTGCCGCCGATCAGGGCGACGGAGATGCCGATGAATGCGGCAGCGGACGTGAGCGCGTCGCTGCGATGATGCCAGGCATCGGTTTGCATGGCCGTGCTCTCGACGTGGCGCCCGATGCGGTTAACGTAACGGAACAAAATTTCTTTTACCACAATCACCACAATCAATATCCCGAGCGTGAACGGCGCCGGTCCGTGGTGCGGCGTGAGAATTTCGCGCACGCTTTGAATTGCCAAACCGGCCGCGGCTGCGAGCACGCCGAAGGCCACGACCACCGCCGCGATCGGTTCCGCTTTGCCGTGTCCGTAAGGATGCGTTTCATCCGGCGGACGGGCCGCGAATTTCAATCCGCCCCAAATCACGAACGAGCCGGCGACATCGAGGCCGGACTCGATGCCGTCGGCGATCAGGACGTAGGCGTGGCCGAACAAACCGCCGAGAATTTTCGCCGCAGCGAAAATCAAGTTCACGAGCATGCCGAAAAGCGCGGCGCGCGCCCCGGTTTGCAGATTGTTTGCGGAAGCCTGAGGATGCAGCGCCGAAGTCATCGATGAACAAGAGTATAAAAGCGGTCGTTTACGAAAGGCACGGAAATCCTCCGGATGTTTTGCGCGTGGAAACGCAGCCCTGGCCCAAAGCGACCGTCGGCGAAGCGATCGTGCAAATGCGCGCCGCGCCGATCAATCCGGCGGACCTGAACCAGATCGAAGGAAAATATCCGGTCCGGTTTCCTCTTCCAGCGACACCTGGATTCGAAGGCGCTGGAATCGTTGTCGATCTTGGATCCGAAGTCACTAACGTTGCGATTGGCGCTCTGGTGATTTTGCCGCACAACGTCGGAACCTGGCGCGAGGCGATGGTGGTCAAGGCAAATGAATTGGTTGCAGTTCCTTCAGGAATCGAATCCGTGCACGCGGCAATGTTGAAGATCAATCCAATGACCGCCTGGCGTTTGTTGCATGATTATGTCGATCTAAACAAAGGAGACTGGCTCATCCAAAATGCGGCTAATTCCGCTGCCGGACGCGCAGTAATTCAAATAGCGCGGGAGTTGGGCTACAAAACGGTCAATGTTGTTCGCCGGCCAGAATTGATCGAAGACCTGCGCGCAGACGGCGGCGACGTCGTGTTTGTCGATGGCGAAGATCTCCGTGAGGAAGTAAAGAGGGCGACCGGCGACGCGCCGATTCGCTTGGGATTGAACGCGGTCGGTGGAGACAGTGCGTTACGTCTGGCAAATTGCCTCGCGCCGGGATCAACCTTGGTGACATTCGGTGCGATGGGCTTGCAGCCGCTGAAGATTCCGAACGGCCTGCTCATTTTCAAAGACCTGCGGTTCCGTGGAATCTGGATCAACAAGTGGTACGATAACGCAACGATCCAAGAGCGAATGGATGCGTTTCGTCCGCTTTTTGAAATGGCGGAGCGCGGTTTGTTGAAAACGAAAGTGGAGAAATGCTATCCGCTGAGCGAAGCGAACGCCGCCGTCGCGCATGCCGCGCAAGGGAAGCGCAGCGGCAAAATCGTCTTCGAATTTGGCGAGTGAATGCCACTCAAGCCAGTCGCACCGCTTTGGTGATCGCTGCGAGCCTGGTCCTTCTCCGTCACGACCCTAAATATTCGAGAGCTATCCCGCAAACTTCGGCAGATCTGTGCGCCCGATTGCTCAAAACCTATTCGGTACGGACACGCTTGTTTTTGAAGGTCCCTCGCTGGCCATGGGTTCGAGCGATCGCGAAGTTGATCGAGCGCATCACGATCCCGGGAATTTTGCTGCATTACGCTTTGCGAAAGAAAAATATCTCCCAACTTGCCCGGGCGGCGCTTGTTCATGGAACCAAACAACTCGTCGTAATCGGGGCCGGTTTTGATCCACTGAGTTTGGAATTGCACAGAGAATTTCGGACCGCGCAATTTTGGGAAATCGATCACCCGGCGACACAGGGTCACAAAGCACGAGCCTTCCCCGAAATCGACAATCAACGATTTCATTTCATCGCAAACAATCTAAGCAGTGCCGCTCTGGATAAAAACGCATTAAGAAACAGCGGCTTCGATTCAGCTCAACCCACGTTTTGGATTGCCGAAGGTCTCTTGATGTACTTGCCGGTCGACACTGTTTCGAGGTTGATGATGACGCTAAAAGAACTAAGCGCGCCGGGCAGCCAGTTTGTATTCACATTCATGGAGAAGCAGAGCGATGGCCGAATTCGTTTTCATTCCCAAAGCAAACTCGTCGATTGGTGGCTGAGTCGAAAGGGCGAGCCTTTCGTGTGGGGAACAACGCGGCACGAGCTGGTCGATTTTGTGCGGCCGTGGCGGGTCCACCGATTCTTTGATCATAATGATTTGCGCGAGATAGATTCCGCTCTGGCGGATGAACCGCTCGCGACCGGCGAGGTGATTTGCCTAGCTGAAATCTGACCAGCACGATTAAGCTCCCGCCGCATGCTAACGCGACGCGAATTCATTCGGACGGCGGCGCTGTTCGCGCTGGCGCCCCACGTCCTGGCGCAACGCCGGCAGGAAATTTGGGTAAACGATGTTCATTCGCAACTCAATCGCACTCGCGTCCGCGAACTACTCACACCGCGCACCAGCGATGAGCTTTCCCAGATTGTGCGCTCTGCATCGCGAAAAGCTTTGCCCATTTCCGTGTCGGGCTGTCGGCATTCGATGGGTGGACAGCAATTTGCCACAGACGGCATTTGCATCAACAGCCGATCGCTAAATCGAGTGATTTCTTTCGATCGCGAATGCGGTTTGATCGAAGCGGAGGCAGGTATTCAATGGCCCGAGTTGATTCGCAATTATCTCGAAGCGCAGCGGGACACGGTCCGGCCATGGGGGATCGCCCAGAAACAAACCGGCGCGGATACATTCACGCTCGGAGGGAGCCTCTCTTCGAATGTGCATGGCCGGGGTCTGGTGATGAAACCGGTGATCTCCAATGTCGAAGCATTCACGCTGATTGATGGGAACGGGAAAACGGTTCGGTGTTCCAGGACCGAAAATGATGAGCTCTTTCGCCTTGCGATCGGGGGCTACGGTCTTTTCGGAATGATGAACACGGTCACACTTCGGCTTGTCCCCCGTCAAAAACTGCGGCGCGTGGTTGCACTGATCGAGGCAAAAGATTTAGCCAGGCGTTTCGAGGAACGAATTGCGCAAAAGTTTATCTACGGCGATTTTCAATTTTCAGTCGACGAAAAGTCGCCGGACTTTCTCCAACGGGGCGTGTTCTCTTGTTACGAGCCGATTGATGAACAGGAGCCGATTGCGGCCGAGAAAAAGTTGCGTGACGATGACTGGCTGGATCTTCTGCGGCTGGGTTACACCGACCGCGCGAAGGCTTTCAAGCGTTATAGCGACTATTATCTGTCGACCAACGGTCAGACCTATTGGTCGGACACAAATCAGCTCAGCGCCTATCTGCCGAATTATGCCCAGAAGCTGCGCGAGCAGCTTGGCGGCGAGGAGTCGAGCGTCATTATTACCGAGATTTATGTTCCGCGCGCAGCCCTGGCAGATTTTCTGGAACAAGCGGCAGAGTTGCTCCGCTCAAATGGCACGCTGGTGATCTACGGCACAGTGCGTCTCATCGAAAAAGATGACGAGAGTTTTCTCGCCTGGGCAAAAGAATCGTATGCGTGTGTCATCTTCAATCTGCTGACGCCGCACACCAGCACAGGTATGGAAGCGTCGGCCAGTTCTTTTCGGGGCCTGATTGATTTGGCCATAGCGCGACATGGCAGTTATTACCTCACCTACCATAAATTCGCGAAACCCGAGCAGGTCATGGCTTGTTACCCGCAGTTCAAACAATTTCTCGACCTGAAAAGACAGTACGATCCCACCGAACGTTTTCAGAGTGATTGGTACCGCTATTATCGGAAACTCTTCGCGAGCTGATTACCAGAGGAGCAGAAGCACGATCACTTTCATGCCGCCGTTTGCCATCATTGCTTTGGTTCTGATTCTCGCACGAGTTCTCGCTCAGCTATGGCTGAACCGACTGAACCAACGATACGTCCTCGCGCACGGGAATGAAGTGCCGCCTGCATTTCGCGGGATCATTGACGAGCCAACGTATCGCCGTTCGATCGATTACACGCTGGCGAAGAGCCGTTTTGGAAATGTCGTCGACGTGTTCGATACCTTAGTGCTCATCGCAGTGCTTTTCAGCGGCGTGTTGTCATGGGCGTTTGGAGCATTCAGCGCGAGCTTCGGCACGTCGATCTGGGCGATGGCTAGTTTCCCCTTACTTGTGGGCATCGCGTTGAGCCTCCTCGGATTGCCCTTCGCCTGGTACGCGCAATTCAAACTCGAAGAGCAATTCGGTTTTAACACGACAACGATAAAGAGGTGGATACTCGATCGCATGAAAGGATTTCTGCTCGCGCTGCTGCTCGGCTATCCGCTGCTTGCCCTCGTGTTAAAACTGATCGAGTGGACGGGCGCAAATTGGTGGCTCTGGGCCGCGGCGGCTGTCATCGCCTTTCAAATGCTCCTACTGCTCATCGCGCCGGCGGTCATCATGCCGCTTTTCAACAAGTTCACGCCGCTGCCAGAAGGATCGTTGCGCGAGCGCCTGTTCGACCTGGCGCGGCGTACCGGTTTTCCGACGCGCAGCATCGACGTGATGGATGGCAGCAAACGTTCGCTCCACTCAAACGCTTTCTTTGCCGGGATCGGACGTTTTCGGAAAATCGTTCTGTTCGACACGCTTATCGCGCAACTCACTGAGCCGGAACTGGAATCCGTGCTCGCCCATGAAATTGGCCACTACAAAAAGGGCCACGTAATGAAATTACTCGGCGTTTCCATCACCGCCGTGTTTGTGGCGTTCGGCGCGATCGCATGGCTGGCGCATCAGGACTGGTTTTACCGCGCGTTTGGTTTCGAGCATTACGGAGGCTTTGCGGCCGCAAATGTCGTCCCTGCGATGCTGTTGTTTGGACTGCTGGCCGGGACGATAAGTTTCTGGCTTTCGCCGTTCATCCACATTTGGTCGCGCCGTTTCGAATACGAGGCGGATGCATTCGCGCGTGCGACAACGAGAGAGGCGCAATCACTCATTGAAGCGCTGCGCAAATTGAACAAAAAAAACCTGAACAATCTCACCCCACACCCGCTCTACAGCGGATTTTATTACTCGCATCCGACCCTGCTCGAACGGGAACGCGCGCTACGAATGGCAGTTAGTATCGGCGCTTGACACAAACGCCGCTACAACGTGCGCTTTTTAATATGTCGAGAGTCATCATCGTCGGCGCGGGCATTAACGGCGT
>WNFY01000939.1_pt1 | contig 27123 bp, 28 predicted proteins | sample 5400091 | NCBI WGS metagenome assembly WNFY01 (sample SAMN13153364, study PRJNA577476) | soil metagenome | isolation source: 60 cm soil or saprolite under grassland replicate 1 | place: USA:California | collected 2016-06-15 | reverse complement strand
GCCGCTCCGCGCACGCGTTCCGGATCGGTGTCGAGAGCGATGACTTCGATGTGTTCCTGCTCCAGCAGGTGCGCCAGGCGCTGGCCCGTGCGGCCGTAGCCGCACACGATGACGTGCCGTTCGGTCGCGAGACTCTGCGCGGCCACGCGGTGAAGCGCGAGCGATTGCAGCATCCATTCGGCGCTCGACCAGCGCAGAGCAAGCTTGTCGCTTGCCTGTATGACGAACGGGGCGACAAGCATGGAGAGCAGCATCGCCGCGACGACCACCTGGGAAAAGTCGCGATCGAGCAATGCAACCGACTGCGCCAAGACCATGAGCACCAGACCGAACTCGCCCACCTGAGCGAGAGCCAGCCCCGTGCGCACGGCCGCGCCGGGACCGGCTCCGAACAGGCGCGCGAGGCCGGCGACTAGGATGAACTTGAACACGATCAGCAGCGCCGTCAGCGCCAGCGTCAGCGAAAAATTCGCCGCAACCGTTCCCAGGTCGAGTCTCATGCCTATGGTCACGAAGAATAGACCCAGCAGGACCTCCCGAAACGGCCTGATGTCCTCCTCGACCTGATGCCGGTATTCGGTTTCGGCTATGAGCATGCCGGCGAGAAACGCGCCCAGGGCCAGAGACAGTCCCGCCCGATCCGTGAGCCAGGCAAGCCCGAGCGTAATCAGCAAGACGTTGAGAATGAACAGCTCATGCGAGCGGCGGCGCGCCACGATGTGAAACCAGCCGCGCATGAGTCTCTGCCCGACGAAGAGCAGCACCACGAGCACCCCCGTAGCCTTGGCGAGCGCAAACCCCAGACGCTGCGCAAGCTCGCCGCTCCCCTCCGCGATCGCGGGAATCAGGATCAGCAACGGCACGACCGCGAGATCCTGGAAAAGCAGCACGCCGGCGATGTCACGTCCGTGGGGGGTTTCCAGCTGAATGCGTTCGGCGAGAATGCGCATGACCATTGCCGTCGACGACATGGCGATCGCGCCCCCAACCGCGAGGGCGGCTTGCCAAGGAGCTCCTGCAAGTGAGGCGGCAGCGAGCACGGCGCCGAGCGTGAGCAGGACCTGGGCAAACCCGAGCCCGAACACGGCGCGACGCAGCTGAAACAGCTTGGGCAGGCTGAACTCCAACCCGATCGAGAACATCAGGAACACGACGCCGAATTCCGCAAGATGCCGTCCTTCGACGGTGTCGGGAATCCATGCCAGCGCGAAGGGTCCCACTGCGACGCCTACCAGGATGTACCCCAGTAGCGGAGGCAAATGCAACCAGCGGAAGAGCACGACGACGAACACCGCGCTGGCCAGCAGGATCAGCACCAGCTCAAGCGTATCGCTCATCCGGAAGTCCTTGTTTTTTCGGGATCACGTGGAAAAAAGCGTGGAATCCGTCTGATATACTCCGCACCTATGATAAAGGCTGCTCCCGGCGCGGGCCAGCGCCGTTTTTCTCGATGAACGATCGATTGAAGAAGGCGAATTCAACGTCCGCGCTTGAGCTCGCGCGCAAGGTGCTCGCGATCGAGGCCGATGCGGTGAACGGCCTGATAGCGCGGCTCGACGAGCGTTTTGTCGATGCGGTAGGGCTGATCCTCGCCTGCCACGGGCGCGTCGTCGTGAGCGGCGTCGGCAAGTCGGGGCACATCGCTCGCAAGATCGCATCCACGCTGGCGAGCACCGGGACACCGGCTTTCTTCGTCCACGCCGCCGAGGCGGGACACGGCGATCTCGGCATGATCACGCGCGATGACGTGATGCTTGCGCTCTCGAATTCCGGCCAGTCGGAAGAGCTGCTCACGATCATCCCTCTGATAAAACGCCGGGGCGCGAAGCTGATCGCAGTGACCGGCAATCCCGACTCGGCGCTTGCCAGGGAAGCCGACGTGCATCTTGACGCGGGCGTCGCGCAGGAAGCCTGTCCTCTGAACCTTGCGCCGACGGCGAGCACCACGGCGGCGCTTGCGCTCGGCGATGCGCTGGCGATCGCGCTGCTCGATGCACGCGGTTTCGACAAGGATGATTTCGCGGATGCGCACCCCGGCGGCGCGATCGGCAGGCTTCTGACGCGGGTATCGGACGTCATGCGCACCGGCAGCGATGTTCCACGCGTCACCGATGCGGCTCTTTTTTCCGAGGCGCTACTCGAGATGTCCCGGAAGAGCATGGGCATGACTGCGATCCTCGGCCCAGGCGACAAGTTGGTCGGGATTTTCACCGACGGCGATCTGCGCCGGACGCTGGAGCGCACGCCCGATATCCGCTCGCTCACGATCAAAGAGGTCATGACTCGCAACCCACGCACGATCACTCCGCACAAGCTTGCGGTCGAAGCCCTCGAGTTGATGGAGCGTTACAAGATCAATCAGCTGCTCGTCGCGACGGAAGCGGGAGAGCTGATCGGCGCCCTCAACATGCACGATCTGTTCCGCGCCAAGGTCATTTGATGCGCGACGACGTTCTGGAACGAATACGGCGGCTGCGGCTGATGATCTTCGATGTCGACGGGGTGCTCACCGACGGGACCCTGTACTTCAGCGAAACCGGAGCGGAGTTGAAGGCATTCAACGCACGGGACGGCCACGGGCTCAAGATGCTGAAGGAGAGCGGGGTCGAGGTCGCCATTCTTTCCGCGCGTCGTTCGCGCGCCGTCGAGGTCCGCGCCGCGGAGCTGGGCATCACGCTCGTCGAACAAGGTGCCGGGAACAAGAGTGCGGCTTTCGAAAGCCTGATCGGCCGGTTGCGCGCCCCGGCCGCCGCCGCCGGATACATGGGCGATGATTGGGTGGATCTGCCGGTGCTCGCGCGTTGCGGGTTTGCCGCGAGCGTGCCCGAAGCGCCGGAGCTCGTGCGGGAGCGCGTCCACCACGTCACGCGCGCTCCCGGCGGCAGAGGCGCCGCCCGCGAGGTCTGCGAGCTGATCATGCGGGCCCAAGACACGCTGGAGCGGGCCATCGCCCGCCAGCTTGCATGAAAACGCGCGTTACTCCTTCTCTCCCGGTTGTTTTGATGGCGTTTCTCGGGTTGCTGACCTTGTGGCTGCAATACGCCGTGCTGGACGGCCCCGGGGGGGACGCAAAGCCCGCGGGGCACGATCCCGATTCGATTGTCGAAAACTTCACCGTCCAGAGGCTGGACGGTTCGGGCAAGCTCCTGTACACATTCTCTGCACCGAAGATGATGCATTTTGCCGACGACGGTTCAGGCGAAGCGCTTTATCCGCGCTTCGTTCAAATTGCCGCTGACGGCGGCAACTTCATCGCGACGGCCAATCGCGGCACCATCAATCGCCAGGGCGAGGAGGCTTTCTTGTACGGCAATGTGCTGTTCTTGCGCGAGGCAACGCCGGAGCGACCCGAATTCCGCGCCAGCACGGAATTCCTGCACGTACTCTCCGAACAGGGGATCGTGCGTACGGATCACACGGTCACGATTTCCGAAGGACGCTCGATCTTGACAGGGGTCGGGATGGTGGTGAACAACAACAAACAACAATTCATGCTGCAATCGCAAGTCAAGGGCTTCTTTGATGTGCCATCCAAGAAATAGGGCGCACGCAGCCGCGGCCCTCGGTCTTGCGGCAATGTGGGCTTTGGCGGCAGGATCGGCGCTTGCCGAGAGAGCCGATCGCGACAAGCCGATCAACATCGAGTCCGACAGCATGATTTCCGACGACGCAAAGAAAGTTGCCACTTTCGAGGGAAAAGTCGTGCTGACCCAGGGCTCGCTCATCATCCACGCAGACCGAATCGTCGTGCGGCAGGACGGCGACGGCTTCTACCACGGCGTCGCGAGCGGCAAACCGGCGACGTTCCGCCACAAGCGGGATGGTCCCGGCGAATACATCGACGGAGAGGCGTTCAGGATCGAATACGATAACAAGCTCGAGCGCGTCGAATTCGTCAACAGCGCCCGTCTGCGCCGCGACAGCGGGGACGATATTCGCGGGGATTTCATCTCCTACGATGCCAGGACGCAGCGTTTTACGGTGAATTCAACCGGCGCGGCGTCCGGGACTGACCGCGACGGACGCGCGCGCGCAACCATCATGCCGAAGAAGCCGGCGGAGCCCCAAACCCCGCCTGCTTCCGGCACGAGCCGGCAAGACTGATCTCCCCGTACTTTCCGAACCGGGCGAAACTCGATGAGTCAGCTGCAGGTCCACGAGCTGAAAAAGCACTACGGCTCGCGAGTCGTGGTCAAGGACGTGTCGCTCGAGGTGTCGAGCGGTGAGGTCGTGGGGCTGCTGGGTCCGAACGGCGCCGGGAAGACGACTTGTTTCTACATGATCGTGGGGCTGATCGCCGTGGACGACGGAGCGATCCATCTCGACGGCAAGGAAATCAGCCATTTCGCGATGCATCGCCGCGCCCGCATGGGACTGTCGTACCTGCCCCAGGAAGCCTCCGTGTTCCGCAAACTGACCGTCGAAGAGAACGTCCGTGCGGTGCTGGAACTGCAGGAACTTCCCGAGGAGGAAATCGAGTCCCGCCTTTCCGGCCTGCTGCGCGATCTCAACATCGCGCATCTGCGACAATCTGCAGCCCTGTCGCTGTCAGGCGGTGAGCGCCGCCGCGTCGAGATCGCGCGGGCGCTTGCGACGCGTCCGAGCTTCATACTGCTCGATGAGCCCTTCGCGGGCGTCGACCCGATCGCGGTACTCGACATTCAGAAAATCATCCGGTTCCTCAAGGAACGCGGCATCGGCATCCTGATCACGGACCATAACGTGCGGGAAACGCTGGGGATTTGCGACCACGCCTACATCATCAACGACGGATTGGTGCTCGCCTTCGGAAAGCCCGACGAGATCGTCTATAATGAAAACGTAAGACGCGTCTATCTCGGCGAAAACTTCAGGTTGTAGGGGACAACGCATCCCGCGAACCACCCCCGTTCCCATTTTGGCGCGTCTGAACTACGATCCTCCTGCCGAGGTCCTCGCGCCACATATCGATGAAGCAGACCCTACAGCTCAAGCTTTCGCAGCACCTGACGCTGACGCCGCAGCTGCAGCAATCGATACGTCTGCTGCAGCTCTCGACCATGGAATTGAATCAGGAGCTCGAGAAATTTCTGGCCGAAAATCCGCTGCTCGAGCGCGCAGACACCGATAGCGAGATTCCGGCACCCCCTGCGCACATGAATGGCGAGCCGGCACCCGCCCTTCAGGCACCCGCGGAGGAGGCGAGCACGGAGAATTCATCGCAGACGGACATTTTCTCCGCTGACAACGACTGGGGGGGCGAAGGCGGTCCGAGCTCGGTCGCGCGCGACGACTCCGATGACACCGATTCTTTCCAGGTTCCCGCCGAATCTCCCAATCTGCGCGAGTATTTGCACCGGCAACTCGCTCTGACCAAGCTGGAACCGCGCGACCGCAACCTGGTCGCGTTCCTGATCGAAGCGCTGGACGAAGGCGGCTATCTCACGCAGCCCATGGAGGAACTCGCGCAGCTCGTGCCGGAGGAGCTGCAGATCGAGCCCGAGGAGCTGTATATCGCTCTCAGGCATCTGCAGAATTTCGACCCCACGGGCGTGGGTGCCCGCAATTGCGCGGAATGCCTGGAGTTGCAGCTGCGTGCCCTGCCCGAGTCCACGCCGAGCCGCGCCTCGGCCCTCGCGATCGCGCACGAACACCTCGAGCTCCTCGCGGCCCGCGACTTCGCGAGGCTCAAAAAAGCGCTGCAATGCGGAGACGACGAGCTGCGCCAGGCCCAGCGACTGATCCAGAGCCTCAACCCGCGTCCCGGCGCCGCGTTCTCAACCAACGAGACGCGCTATATCGTACCCGACGTCGTAGTGAAGAAAATCAAGAATGTCTGGGTGGCGAGCCTCAACCCCGACGCGATGCCGAAGCTGCGCATCAATCGCATGTATGCGGATATCCTGCAGAGCAACCGCAGTCATTCGGGCAGCCAGCTCTCGCATCAACTGCAGGAAGCACGCTGGCTGATCAAGAACGTGCAGCAGCGATTCGAGACGATCCTACGCGTGTCGCAGGCGATCGTAGACCGTCAGCGCCATTTTCTCGAGCACGGCGAGGTCGGGATGCGGCCGCTGGTACTGCGCGAAATCGCAAGCACGCTCGGCCTGCACGAATCGACCGTCTCGCGCGTTACGACTCAGAAGTTCATGTTCACGCCGCGCGGCATTTTCGAGCTCAAGTATTTTTTCGGGAGTCACGTCGCCACCGAGACGGGGGGCGCCTGCTCGGCCACCGCCATCCGGGCGTTGCTCAAGCAGCTGGTTGCCGCGGAGGATGCCCGAAAGCCTCTTTCGGACAGCAAGATCTCCGAGATCCTCAACCAGCAGGGCATCGTAGTCGCGCGTCGCACCATCGCCAAGTACCGGGAGGCCATGCAGATTCCTTCGGTGAGCATGAGAAAGTCTCTTTGACGCGAAGGCACGCCGCGCATGAATCTCGTCATCAGCGGGCATCACATGGCGGTCACGCCGTCGATCCGCAGTTACGTCGAGGGCAAACTTTCCAGGATCCGGCGGCATTTCGATCACGTCATCGAAGTCAGCGTGATCCTCGCCGTGGACCATCTCACACGAAAGGCGGAAGTCAGCTGTCACATCGCCGGCAAGGACATCGTCGCCAAGAGCGACGACCCGGATTTGTACGCCGCGATCGATGCGGTGGCGGACAAGCTCGATCGCCAGGTCATCAAGTACAAAGACCGTTTGCATGCTCATCCGCACGCTGCGCTCAAGCACCAATCCCCCTCGGATTGAGATTTCCACGCGGGAAGCGCTCTCAACAGCCCCCTGAGCCGTTGGTGTAGAATTCCACGCCTTTCCGGTGCGCCGGGCGCGGTTTCTGCGCGCGAGGGCCCGAACTGGCCGGTTTTCAGGGTCTCGATGAACCTAATTGCGAAGCTCCTGCCCCCGTCGAACATCCTTCTGGATCTGGATGTGACGAGTAAAAAACGCATGTTCGAGCAGGCCGGGCTGCTCTTCGAGAACAACCAGGGCGTGGCGAGGAGCCTGGTGTTCGACAGCCTGTTTGCCCGCGAGCGTCTCGGCTCGACGGGGCTGGGGCAGGGAGTCGCCATTCCGCACGGCAGGATCAAGGGTCTGAAGGAAGCAGTCGGGGCCTTTGTGCGCCTGGCACAGCCGGTTCCGTTCGACGCGCCCGACGGCAAGCCCGTCAGTCTGGTGTTCCTGCTGTTGGTGCCGGAACAGGCGACCGAGCAACACCTGCGCGTCCTGTCCGAGCTCGCGCAGATGCTGAGCGACCGTGAGCTGCGCGAGAAACTGTCGACCGATACCGATGCTGGCACGCTTCATCAGCACATCACCGCCTGGCAGCCTCATGTTGCAGATCAGCGTCGCGCAGCTGTATGACGACAACCGCGACAAGCTCGGGTTCGCCTGGATCGGCGGAAAAGCCGGCGGCGCGACCAAGCTTTGGCGCGACAGTACCGGCGTCGCGGCGCTCGTAGGGCATCTCAATCTCATCCATCCCAACCGCATCCAGGTTCTCGGCAACCACGAGATCGCCCACCTCGCCGCGTTCGGGGAAGCCGAACTGTTCCAGATGCTCGGCAATCTGTTCGCGGTCCACCCTGTAGCCATCGTCGTCGCCGATGGAGCGCCCGCCGACGTGCGCATGCTGAAGGCGGCCGAGGCCTCGGGCACGGCGGTGTTCGCCACCGATATGCCCGGCGCGCAAGTCATCGACCGGCTGCGTCGCTATCTCGGCAAGGCGCTCGCGGAGACCGCGCAGCGTCACGGAGTATGCATGGACGTGCTCGGACTCGGGGTCCTCATCACGGGCGACTCCGGCGCCGGAAAAAGCGAGCTCGCGCTGGAACTGATCAGCCGCGGCCACGGGCTCGTCGCGGACGATGTCGTCGACGTCTCGCGCATCGCGGTGTCCACGCTCGAATGCCGCTGCCCGCCGGTATTGAAGGATTTTCTGGAGGTGCGCGGCCTGGGCGTGCTCAACATCCGCACGATCTTCGGCGAGACTGCGGTGCGCCCGAAGATGAACTTGCGGCTGATCGTGCATCTCGATCGCCCGGGGACGAACGAGCTGGAGCGGCTCCCGCTGCACGAACAGTCGGAGGATATCCTGGGCGTGACCGTCCGCAAGGTCGTCATTCCGGTCGCGGCGGGCCGCAACCTCGCGGTGCTGCTCGAGGCCGCGGTGCGCAACTACATCCTGCAGCTTCGCGGCATTCACTCGACGGCCGAGCTCATGCAGAGGCAGCAGGCGGAGATGAAGAAGGATTGAAACGGACGAGCGAGCTCGCCGTTTCAATTTCGCGCAGCTACCGTCAATCCGCTAAGGTATCGAAATGCAGCTCGTGCTCATCAGCGGCCTCTCGGGTTCGGGCAAGAGCATCGCCCTCAATGCCCTCGAGGACAGCGGTTACTACTGCGTCGACAATCTCCCGGGACAACTGCTCCAGCAATCGGCGGGACTGCTCCGCAGCGCGGGCCACAACCATGTTGCGATGAGCATCGACGCCCGCATGGGCGATTCGCTCGAGCTCGTCCCGGAATACGTGGCGGCGCTGAAGGCTCAGGGCGTGGACCTGCGCCTGCTCTTCCTCGATGCGAAAAACGATACCCTGATCCGGCGCTTCTCCGAAACACGCAGGCGCCATCCGCTCGCGACCGGGACGCGCACGCTCGAGGAGGCCCTGACGCGCGAGCGCGAGGTCCTCGCCTCCGTGGGCGAGATCGGCTACCGCCTCGACACGACCGATTTGCTGCCGAACATGCTGCGCAACTGGATCAAGGAATGGCTGGACATCCGCACCGAAACGACGATGCTCCTGTTCGAGTCCTTCAGCTACAAGCACGGCGTTCCCCTGGACGCGGACCTGGTGTTCGACGTGCGCTGTCTGCCCAATCCGCATTACGACCCGCGGCTGCGACCGCTTACCGGCCTTGACGCTGAGGTCGTCGCGTTTCTAGAGAAGGAGCCGAAGGTCGGCACGATGCTGGGGGACATCCGACGGTTCGTCGAGACCTGGCTGCCCGCATACGGGCAGGACAACCGCAGCTCGCTCACGGTCGCTGTCGGCTGCACCGGCGGCCGGCACCGCTCGGTGTACCTCGTCGAGCGCCTCGGCGCTTATTTTCGCAGCCATGCGCCGGTGCTGATTCGGCACCGGCACCTCGTCCCTGCAGCATGAAGCCGACTGTCGCCGTCGCGCTGACCGGCGCTTCCGGAATGCCCTACGGCCTGAGGCTGGTCGAAACCTTGATACGCGCCGAAGCCCGGGTCTGGCTCCTCTATTCCCAGGCCGCCCACGTGGTCGCCAAGCAGGAGCTGGGGATCGCGTTGCCGCCGCGCGCCTCCGACGCCGAGCGCATGTTCGGCGAGCGCTATTCGGCGAAACGCGGCCAACTGCGGGTATTCGGCCGCGAGGACTGGTTTGCTCCGGTCGCTTCCGGCTCGAATCCCGCCGACGCCATGGTCATCTGCCCCTGCACCGTGGGCACGCTCGCCGCGGTCGCCGCGGGCCTCTCCGACAATCTCATCGAGCGCGCGGCCGACGTCATGCTGAAGGAAGGCCGCAAGCTGATTCTCGTCCCGCGCGAGACGCCGTTTTCGGCCCTGCACCTGGAGAACATGCTCAAGCTCGCGCGCGCGGGCGCGGTCATCCTTCCGGCCAATCCGGGCTTCTATCACCGCCCCAAGCGCGTCGAGGACCTGGTCGATTTCATCGTGGCGCGAATACTCGATCACCTCGAGGTCGAGCACGATTTGATGCCCCGCTGGGGCGAAGAGCCCTAGGCCGGACCCGCTCTTGGAATCGCTGCGCGTCCCTATTTTCCCGCTCAACACGGTGCTCTTTCCGGGAGGCCTGCTTCCGCTGCGGGTATTCGAAGCGCGCTACATGGACATGACGCGCGAATGCCTCAAACGTAACAAACCGTTCGGGGTGTGCCTCATCCAAAAGGGGTCCGAGGTCGGCGCGCCCGCCGTGCCTGAAGGAGTCGGGTGTCTTGCGAAGATCCAGGAATGCGACGTGCAGCAACAGGGCATTCTCAACCTCAAGACCCGCGGCGGCCAGCGGTTTCGCATCCTCGAGCGCCAAATCAATACGCAAGGTCTGATCTCGGCCGACGTCGAGCTGATCGCTCCCGAAGCAAGCGTCGCGGTTCCCGAGGAGTTTGCCGATTGTGTACGGCTGCTGGCAATGGTCGTCGTCGACCAGGGCAAGTCCGTTTTCGCCGAACCGCACGCCTTCGACGACGCCGCGTGGGTCGGCTACCGCCTGACTGAAATCCTCCCGGTGCCCCAGCTCGCCAAGCAGAAGCTACTCGAGCTGACCGACAGCCTAGCGCGGCTCTCCATCCTGCAGCGATTTCTCGAAAGCCGCGGTCTCGCGGCCGCTAAGCCGCCCACAGAGAACTAAACCGGGGACAGACCACGGTTTTCGTCGGGGGTCCGTCCGCACTAGTTGAAAACCGTGGTCTGTCCCCGGTTTTTCCCCAGGGAGTTGAGCAGTTTCCTCACGGGCGCGGGGACCGCCGCCTGGGCCGCTTCTTCGACAGGGAGCCAGACCTGCCCCGGCTCCGAGGCGCACGGCGATGCGCTCGCCACCCGGCAGACGAGCGGCGTGATGTCCAGGGTGAAATGGGTGAAACCATGCCGCAAGAGCGGCAGGCGCTCTGCGCTGGCGAGCCTTGCGCCCAATCGACGCCTGCAGTAATCGCCCGGATCGGCACCCGGGGAAATTTCCGGGAGACACCATAGCCCGCCCCACAATCCGGCCGGCGGACGCTTCTCCAACAGCACTTCACCTTCGCGCAGAAGCAGCAGCATCGCGGTTTTCTTGAGCGGCACGGGCTTCCGCGGACGCGGCCGCGGATACGCTGCCACTTTTCCCCGCGAACGGGCCGCGCAGCTCGCCTCGAGGGGACAATCTGCGCACGCCGGCCGCGCTCGAGTACAGACACCTGCACCCAGATCCATCAGCGCCTGGGTGTAGCGCTCGATGTCCTTCCGGGGCAGCTGCGACTCGGCGAGCTTCCACAGGCGATTCTCGACCCGTTTCTCTCCGGGGTAGCCGCGCACCGCGAAATGACGCGCGAGCACCCGTTTCACGTTGCCCTCGAGGATCGCTTCGCGCTCGCCGAAGGCGAACACCGCGATCGCGGCCGCGGTGGAACGGCCCACCCCCGGCAGCGATGCGAGCGCCTTGCTCGTCCGCGGAAAGCCGCCGCCGTGTGATTGCGTCACCGTTTGCGCGGCCGCGTGCAGGTTGCGCGCCCGCGAGTAGTAGCCCAGGCCGCTCCACAGCGCCAGCACGTCGTCGAGCTGCGCGCCGGCGAGCGATCTCACATCCGGGAAACGCGCGAGGAAGCGCTCGTAATAGGGGATGACCGTCGCGACCTGGGTCTGCTGCAGCATCACTTCCGCGAGCCAGATGCGATACGGATCGCGGGTCTTCTGCCACGGCAGGTCATGACGCCCGTGCCGGACCTGCCAGCGTATGAGCCTGCCGGAAAAAGCGCTCACCGTCTGAGAAGGCCCTTGAGCCGGTCCTGCGCACGTTCTTTCAGCTTCTCCTTGGCCTTTTGCTTCACCGCGTCGCCGGCTGCCGTGCCCAGATCGGCGCGGAAGCGCGGCGCATCGAGCGGGCCGGTGATCTTCACCGGCACCGTCACACCGCGCAGCCCGGCGAGATCTTTGCCGCCCTGCCCGGCCGAGGATCCGACCACCGAAACTTTCGCTACGTAGTCGATCGAATTGGCCCCGATGTCGATGTCGCCCGAACCGGAGAGGCGCAGCAGCGGCGACTTCGCCGAGAGATCGTCGTTGTGCGCGACGCCGTTCTTGATGACGAAGCTCGCGCCGAGCTCGGTGAAATCGGTCCGCTCAGCCGGGGTCGCCCGCTGCTCCGCCGGAGGATTCGATCCACGGAGCGATCTTGCCTTGCGCAGCAACTCGGCCAGATTGACGCCCTTCAGACTGCTGTCCCGCAGCGTCAGGCTGGCGCTGCCTGCGAGCGCCTTCTTCATCGCGCCCACGGTGCTGCCGCCGGTCTGTACGTCGAGCGCGACGTTGCCGCGGCCTTCGAGAAGGTCGTTGTTGAGCGCGTCGCGCAGCAGCGGCCCGATCGCGACGCCCCCGAGCTGACCCTTCATCGAGAAACGGTTGGTGTGGGCGTTGACGATCGCGCTGCCGGTCAGGTTTCCCTGATAGAGGTTTGCGGAGAGCGGTTCGACGTCGACCCGGCCGCCTGTGGCGCGCACGCCGAAATCGACTTTTTCCGCCTTGACGTTCGAGACCGTAAGTTGACCGATTTTCAAATTGCCCTTCAAATTGAGCCTCTTCAGCGCCGAGAGATCGATCGCTTCTTCCGGCCGGCTCGCAGACGCCGCGGCCGGCGGCGTTCCATCCCCCGGAGACGCTTTTGCGGCGGATGGGCCCGCTTTCGCCGGCGGGGGCAGAACCCGGTCGAAATCGAGCTGGTCGACGGAGACATTGAACCGGATCGCCTGCGGCGACCACTCGACCTCGCCCTGCATCGAAGTCGGAGGAGCCGTGGAGCCCGATGCGCCCTCCGAAATCTTGAGGTCCAGCCCCGAGAGCGCGAACGACTCCTTCTCCAGATCGAGACGGTAGTCGCCGGAAAGTCTGACCTGAAGGTCGGCCTTGGGCTGCGTCGCTTCGACCCTTGCGGAAAGCGAGAGCTTGCCCGGCACGCCGCCCGCGATGCGGCCGGTCCTGAACTCGGCGACGCTCGCCTTGAACCGGTTCCCGCTCGATTCGTCGTGCCAGCCGATGGCGCTCGAGCGAATCTCGATCCCCGCGATGTCCAGGTGCATGGCTTCCCGTTGGGCCGCCGGCTTGGGCTGAGGCTTGACGGTCCCTGCACGCTCGGGCGCACTCAGCAGATCATCGAAATTGGTTTTACCGTCTTTGCGCTTGACCAGATCCGCCGCGAGTCCCGAGAGCGTGACGCGATCGACCACCACCTGCCTGGAAAATAACGGCAGCAGCGCGACCGATGCTTTCGCTTCTTCGACGCGGGCAAAGATCCTGCTGCTATTGGGCTCGGACAAGGACGCCTTTCCGACGGAGATCCCGAGGCTCGGAAAGACGCTCAGGCCGAGACTGCCCTCGATCGCGAGCGTGCGTCCGGTCTTGTCCTTCACCGCCGCGGCGATCTCGGGTCTGTACTTGTTGGGATCAAAAGTCGCGATGACGACCGCGAGGGCGAGCGCCACGACCGCGGCGACGGCGACGACGGCGAGCAACAGCGTTCTCAAGACTTTCATGCCCGGCTCCGTTTCCTATTCATTGGCGACGCCGAACGGGACATGCCCGGTCGCGACGTGCCGGCTCGCCGACTCGCAGTGGCCGCGCTGGTCGTCGAAAAAAATGTCCGCGCCGAAAGCGTTCAGGAACGGGCCCTTGTCCAGTCCGCCCAGGAACAAGGCTTCGTCGATGCGGATGTTCCAGGCGCGCAGCGTGCGCACGACGCGTTCGTGGGCGGGAGCGCTGCGCGCCGTCACCAGGGCGGTCCGGATCGGCGCGCGGTCCGCCGGAAATTCGGACTGGATGCGATGCAGCGCCGCCAGGAAACCCTTGAAAGGCCCGCCCGACAGGGGTTCCTTGGCCGCTGTGACTTCGCTCGCCGTGAAAGCGTCCAGCCCGTCCCGCTTGTAGACGCGCTCGGCCTCGTCGGAGAACAGCACGGCATCCCCGTCGAAGGCGATGCGCAGGCCCTCGGTCACCTCGACGTTCTGCCCGACGTTGGAAGGCAGGATCGTCGCGGCCGCATGCCCCGCGTCGAGGGCCTTGCGCACATCCACCGGATTGGCGGAGAGAAACAGATGCGCATCGAACGCCGGCACGTAGGGATAGGTGTTCTCCCCTCCGGTGAAGGCCGCGCGCGAGATGTCAAGCTTGTAGTGCTCGATCGAGTTCATGATCCGCATGCCCGTGTCGGCGGTGTTGCGTGAAAGCAGGATCACCTCCACCCGGGGTTGGGCGGGGGCGAGCGCGTTGAGCCTCAGGAGTTTCCTGACCAGCGCGAACGCAATGCCGGGCGCGAGGATTTCATTCTCGTGCTCGAGCTGATACCGGTAGTAGGCGTTCACGCCCTGCTCTTCGAATACCCGATTCGACTGCTCCAGATCGAACAAGGCCCGCGAAGAGATCGCTACGACCAGCTTTCCATCGAAAGAGGCGGGCATGGAGTCGAAGAGGGATCGTCAGGACGGCCTATTTGGAGCGGGCGAAGGGAATCGAACCCTCATTTTGAGCATGGGAAGCTCTCGTTCTGCCATTGAACTACGCCCGCATGATCAGTGATTTTACCCTCGCGTTGTCCCCCGGTTCCTCTATTTGAGGTCCCGCTCCTTTCCCTCGGCCAGGGTCTTGACCGTCGTCCGAGCCGGTGCCGTCGCGGCTCCCTCGTAGGCGAACCTCGTCCGCACCAGTTCCTGCATCCGGTCGGGCGAGAACATGTGCATGAGCACAAGACGGTTCAAGCCATCGTATTCGAACGTGGTGAAGGTCACCAACTGTTCTCCGGGCACGATCACCTTGCTCAGCTCGAGCGCGGTCTGCCTTGCCCCGTCGGCGATGCCCACGATGAATCCGCCAACGGTGCCCGCGGCGGCGGGCGCGGCCAAGACCGCCAGCACAAAAAACCCCGTCTCACTACTGCTACTTTGGATCTGGACCGATCTGGCGCTATTGAGGATGGCTTGCGTGACATTCGCCCCAAGCGTGAATCCCTTGCCCGTCCACTCATAGACCACCTGGAGCGGTTTGGCGAAGTCCGGCCTTTGCCTGACCACGACAACGTCGTAGCTGATCACGGGCCGGTCCCGCAGGAAACGCACCACGGTGAAGTGATCGCCCGGCTTGGAAGGGCGTTCCGCAAGGGGTGTACCGGGAATCGGCAGCCCCTTGTCGTCATAGCCGATCGCGCGGACGACGGTGTAGCGGGTCCCAGGCGTCGCGTGTTCTTCCTGCCCGACATGCTTTGTGGCGCACCCTGAAATAAGGATGGAGGTGAGGCAAAGGCGTACAAATGTTTTGCGCGCTGCCACAACTCCTCCCTATCCTGCGGAACCCGCAGAGTTCGAGGGCTTTCGTTCTACCATTGAACTACGCCCGCATGATAAGATGATTTTACCCGCCGTTCCCGGGGTTTCAAAGTGATCCAGCTCTCAGTCAACGGTCAGGTGCAGCGTCTCGAGGCCGGCGTAAACGTCGCGCGGCTCCTCGAGGCGCTCGAGCTCTCGGGCAAGCGCGTCGCAGTGGAAAAAAACGGCGAGATCGTTCCGCGCAGCCGCTACGCGCAAACGCGGCTTGCGGACGGCGACGCGCTCGAAATCGTCGTCGCCGTCGGCGGAGGCTGACGCGATGAACGCCCCGACGCGCCTCGCGGAGGAGATCGCAGACCCGCTCCTCATCGCCGGCCGCGCCTATCGCTCGCGGCTTCTGATCGGCACGGGCAAGTACCGGGATTTCGACGACACGCGCCGCGCGGTGGAAGCGAGCGGCGCCGAAATCGTCACCGTCGCCATCCGCCGCACCAACATCGGCCAGAACGCGAACGAGCCCTCGCTGCTCGAGGCCTTGCCGCCCAGCCGATACACGATTCTTCCGAACACGGCCGGCTGCTACAACGCCGATGACGCTGTGCGCACGCTGCGCCTTGCGCGCGAGCTGCTCGACGGCCATGACCTCGTCAAGCTCGAAGTGCTCGGCGACCCGGACACGCTCTATCCGAACATCGTCGAAACGCTCAAGGCCGCCGAAACGCTGGTGCGCGAAGGCTTCAAGGTGATGGTCTATACGAGCGACGATCCGATCGTCGCCCGGCAGCTCGAAGAGCTCGGCTGCGTCGCGGTCATGCCGCTCGCCTCGCTGATCGGCTCGGGAATGGGCATTCTCAATCCCTGGAACCTGCAGCTCATCATCGACCACGCCAAAGTGCCGGTGGTGGTCGATGCCGGCGTGGGCACCGCGTCGGATGCCGCCATCGCCATGGAGCTCGGCTGCGATGCGGTGCTCATGAACACGGCGGTCGCGAAGGCGCACAACCCGGTGCTGATGGCGCAGGCGATGAAGAAAGCGGTCGAAGCCGGGCGTGAAGCCTTCCTCGCCGGCCGCATGCCGAAGAAGCTCTACTCCGCCAACGCGAGCTCGCCGGCCTCGGGCCTGATCTCTCCGAAGGTCGCGTAAACCCGCTTCCTTGCAGGAACGGCGCCCGATCCGCAGCTTCGTCTTGCGCCAGGGGCGCATCTCGAACGCGCAGCGCCGCGCCCACGCCGATTTCCTGCCCGTATACGGCGTACCCTTCTCCCCTGCCGCGCTCGATCTGGACCGCGTGTTCGGCCGCGCGGCGCCCAGGATCCTCGAGATCGGGTTCGGCATGGGCGAGACGACCGCGACAATCGCGCAGCAACATCCCGAAAAGGACTTTCTGGGCGTCGAAGTGCACACCCCCGGCGTGGGGAGTCTGCTGAAACGCGTCGCCGAGCTGCATCTCGGAAACGTGCGCGTCGTCCAGCACGACGCGGTCGAGGTGCTGCAGCACATGATCCCCCACGCAGCGCTCGACGGCGTGCATGTTTTCTTTCCCGATCCCTGGCCGAAAAAGCGCCATCACAAGCGGCGCCTCATGCAGCCCGCGTTCGTTGCGCTGCTCGCCTCCAGGATGAAGCCTGGCGCATGCGTGCATACCTGCACCGATTGGGAGGAATACGCCCGGCAGATGCTCGAGGTCCTCTTGGCCGAGCCGGCGCTTCAGAACACGGCGTCCGGTTACGCCGACCGGCCGGAGGCTCGACCGCAAACCAAGTTCGAGCGCCGCGGACTCGCGCTCGGCCACCGCGTCTGGGATCTGGTTTTCAGAAAAGTCTGACCACCCCGCCCGCTGCGCCGGCACCCCTCCTCGATGAGGAGGGGACAAATGGGAACGCGATGCTTTCCCCTCCTCTCTTGAGGAGGGGTGGCGCGAAGCGCCGGGGTGGTGAGCCGGTCAGGCTCGCTTTGCGTCCGGCAGGAACAGCTGCAGCAGATCGTTGAGGAAGCGCTGCCCCAGATCCGTCGGCCGGATGCGCTCGTGGTCGCGGGCGATCAAACCGCGCGCCTCGGCTTCCCGCAGCGGCCTTTCAGCGACCGCGATTTGCAGACCGGTGCGTTCCACGAACGAAGCGACCGGAAAGCCCTCGGTCAGCCGCAGGGCGTTCATCATGAACTCGAACACAAGGTCGTCGCGCCCGACCTCGTGGACTTCCTGCACCGGACGGCCTTCGCCGACCCGCTGGAGATATTCCTTGGGCTGCTTCCAGCGCGCGGTCCGCGTGACGCGATCGGGAAAGCTCACTTTGCCGTGGGCGCCCGCGCCGATGCCGAGGTAATCGCCGAAACGCCAGTAGTTGAGATTGTGGCGGCATTCGCGGCCGGGCTTCGCCCAGGCCGAAGTCTCGTAGTGCGCGTAGCCGCGCGCAGCAAGGGCGGCGCCGATCGCGTCCTGCATCGCAGCCGCCTCATCCTCCTGCGGCAGCGCGGGCGGATGCCGGTAGAAAAGCGTGTTCGGCTCGAGCGTGAGGTGGTAGAAGGACAAATGCGTCGTTCCGGCCTCGAGCGCGGCTTCGACGTCGGCGCGCGCCTCGGCCAGCGTTTGCTCGGGAAGCGCGACCATGAGATCGAGATTGATGTTGTCGAAGGAGTCCCGGGCGATTTCGATCGCGCGTCGGGCTTCGCCGTCGTCGTGGATGCGGCCGAGCGTCCTCAGGTGTTTCGGGTTGAAGCTCTGGATGCCGATCGAGAGCCGGTTCACGCCCGCTTCCCGGTAGCCGCGGAATTTTTCCGCCTCGAAGGTCCCCGGATTCGCTTCCAGCGTGATCTCGCAATCGGCCGCGAGCGACAGCCGGGCGCGAAACGCCGAGACCAGGGTCTCGATCGCGGCCGCCGAAAAGAGGCTGGGCGTGCCGCCCCCGAAGAAAATACTGTAGACGCGCCGCCCCCACACGTCGGGCAGCGCGAGCTCGAGATCGGTGACCAGGGCCTCGACGTAGGCCCGCTCCGGGACGTCGCCCCTCGCCTGGTGGGAATTGAAATCGCAGTACGGACACTTCTTCACGCACCAGGGAATGTGAACGTAGAGCGCGAGGGGCGGGAGAACGCCAAGCCGGATGCCAGCGGGCGAGGGAATACCGGCGGGCGAGAGAATATTCCTTTCCCCTCCTCGCTTGAGGAGGGGTGGCGGCCGAAGGCCGCCGGGGTGGTCCGGCATCAAGCGCCCTCTTTCAGTTTCGCCAGCAGCCGCCGCAGCGCCTTGCCGCGGTGGCTGATGAGGTTCTTCTCGCCCGGGTCGAGCTCCGCGGCGGTTTTGCCGAGGTCCCGCAGAAAAAAATACGGGTCATAGCCGAAGCCGTTCGCGCCGCGCGGCTCGGCGACGATCTCGCCGGCCCAGCTGCCTTCGGCGATGATCGGCTCCGGATCCTCCGCGTGGCGCATGAGCACGATCACGCAGTAGTAATGCGCGCGCCGGGTGTCCTTGTCGGCGAGCAACGCGATCAGCTTTTCGTTGTTGCGCGCGTCGGACCTCGGCTCGCCGGCGAACCGCGCCGAATGCACGCCGGGCTCTCCGGCGAGGGCCTTCACGCAAATGCCCGAATCGTCCGCGAGCGCGGGGAGCTCGGTGCGGCGGCTCGCGTGGCGCGCCTTGGCGAGCGCGTTCTCGACGAAAGTGCCGTGCGGCTCCTCGGCGTCGGAGACGCCCAGGCTCGCCTGCGGGACGATCTCCATCCCGAGCGGCGCGAGCAGCGCTTCGAACTCACGCAGTTTCCCGGGATTGGAGGACGCGAGCACGAGTTTTTTCACGCATCCATTTTAACCTGCGAGGGCGACATACCTTTCCCCTTCTCCAACGAGGAGGGGAAGATGGTCACGGCGATATTGCTCTCCCCTCCTCGAATGAGGAGGGGTGGCGGCCGAAGGCCGCCGGGGTGGTCAAGCAATCGTGAACTGCCGCGCAATCACCACCAGAACTCCTTCGAGATTCTCGATGACTTCACGATTCTCGAATCGGACCAGCCGGATTCCGGCCCTTTCAAGGAACCGCGTGCGAATGGCATCGCGGTCTTGCGCAGCCTCATGGTCGTGAACCGCGCCGTCCAACTCCACAGCGAGTCTTTCTCCGGGACAGTAGAAGTCCAGAATATAGGGCCCGACGCTGTGCTGACGCCGGAATTTTCTGCCCCGCAGACTCCTCGCTTTGAGATGTTCCCACAGGCGCGCTTCCGCGATTGTGAGTCGTCGACGAAGTTCCCGGCGGCGCGGCTTCAGTCGCGCAACATTATGAACAAGAGCCATGCACGGTCAACGCTCGTCCGCGACGAGAGTTGACGAGCGAGGAGAGGCCTCAGACCCGACCACCCCGCCCGCTGCGCGGGCACCCCTCCTCAAGAGAGGAGGGGAAACCCGACCACCCCGCCCCGCTGCGCGGGCACCCCTCCTCAAGAGAGGAGGGGAAACCCGACCACCCCGCCCGCTGCGCGGGCACCCCTCCTCAAGAGAGGAGGGGAAACCCGACCACCCCGAAATCAGGAGACTCCCAGCGCCGCTTTCTGTTTGGCGATGAGCTCGGCGATCCCCTGCTTCGCGAGCGCAACCAGCGCGCCCATCTGCGCCGTGGAGAAGGGCTCGGCTTCGGCGGTTCCCTGGATCTCGACGAAGCCGCCCGAGCCCGTCATCACCACGTTCATGTCGGTGTCGCAGCCCGAATCCTCGGCGTAGTCCAGATCGAGGACGGGCACGCCCTCGAAGAGGCCCGCCGACACGGCGGCGACGAAATCGCGGATGGGCGACGCAGAGAGGACTCCGCGCTCGAGCAGCGTCCCGAGCGCATCGTGCAAGGCGACAAAAGCTCCCGTGATGCTCGCGGTGCGGGTGCCCCCGTCTGCCTGGATCACGTCGCAGTCGAGCTTCACGGTGCGCTCGCCGAGCTTCTCGAGGTCGGTCACCACGCGCAGGGAACGGCCGATCAGGCGCTGAATTTCCTGCGTGCGCCCGGATTGCTTCCCGCGCGCCGCTTCGCGGTCGGTGCGGGTGTGAGTCGAGCGCGGCAGCATGCCGTACTCCGCAGTCACCCAGCCCCTGCCGCGGCCCCGGAGAAATCCCGGCACGCTCTCCTCGACGCTCGCGGTGCAGATCACGCGGGTGTCCCCGAACGCGACCAGCACCGAGCCCTCCGCATGCCGCGTGTAATGGCGGTCGATGGCGATGGGACGCAGCTCGTCGGGTTTGCGCCTGGAAGGCCTCATTGCGGCTTTTGCGGCATGTGTTTGCGGATCGCGGAGCGGATCTCCTCGATCGCGCGCTCGATCTCCTCGTCGCTGAGGTCGCTGTCGTCGGCCTTGTTGAAGTCCTCGAGCTGCGTGGTGACGCCGTCCCGCTTCAGCGTCTGCGTCGACACCTCCCCGCGAAGCACGCCGGGATGTGTTTCCGCCCAGGTCATCGCCACGACCGAAAGGTTGTCGCGATCCGCGCCGGCTCGCAGTTCCGCCAGATCCAGCAGCTCGGGAATCGCCTTCATGAGATCGCTCTTCAGCAACGCCGCCGTGATGAGCTTTCCCGTAAGCGGGCCCCACCAGCCGTCGGTGCACAGGATCAAGGTGTCGTCTTCGCGCAGCAAGGTGGGCTTCGACAGCTCCACTTGCGGGAGCGTGCCCGCCCCGATGCAGTTGAAGATCTTGTTGCGATCCGGATGGGCCGCGACGCCCTCCTCGCGAACGCGGCCCTGGTCGACCAGCATCTGCACCCGGGAATGATCCCGCGTCTGCGCCTGGATGCGGCCGTCCCGAATGTGATAGAGCCGCGAATCGCCCACGTGCGCCCAATAGGCGGTCGAATCCTGCACGACGCAGGCCACGCAGGTGGTCCGCGGCGACGCGACCAGGCTGCGCGCCTTGGCGTAATCGCCGAGCGCGAAGTGTGCGCTGGTGAAGCTCTTTTGCAAAAACCCGGACGGATCGGCGAGCTTGGGCTTGGCTTCGCGCCGGAACGCTTCGGTGATGAACTGCGCGGCGATCTGCGAGGCCACCTCCCCGTGCAGATGCCCGCCCATGCCGTCGGCGACCACCATGAGCAATGAGTCGCGGCTGTAGGCGTAGCTGGTGCGATCCTCGTTCGCCTGGCGGCCTCCCTTGCGGCTTTCCTGAAAGATCGAGAATCTCATCGTCCGAGCCGCTTCTTCAAGGCGCTGCGAACGGTCGATAGAAGAGAGCTCTTGCGGTGCACTTCGGGGTCCTTTTCGCGCAACAGCACCTTCTGCAGCGCAAACACGCTTTGCGGGCGCTTCAGGTGATCGAGCTCCAGGCACCAGTCGATCGTTTCGAGCAACTGCCGGGAATACTTGCCGTTCCACACTTTCGCCGCGGAGACGTAGCGGTCTTTCTCGCTGCGGTCGTTGGCCGCCTGGGGCGCCGCGCTCGCGAGACAGGCAAAAATGCTCGCGCCGATGGCGTAGCAATCGCTCCAGGGCCCGAGCAGTTCGCGGTTCTTGTATTGCTCGGGCGGCGCGAAGCCGGGCGTATACATCGGGCTCAGGCGGTTGCCCTCTCCGAGCGTCTGGCGGGCGGCGCCGAAGTCGATCAGCACGGGCGTGTTGTCGTTGCGGATGTAGATGTTGGCGGGCTTGATGTCCAGATGAAGGAGCTTGTTCGAGTGCACCTCCCGCAGCCCGTTAAGCAGCAGCGTGAACACATGCCGGATGAATTTTTCCTTGATCGTTCCGCGGTGCGCCTGGATGTGTTCCTGCAGCGTGCGCCCGCGCTCGTAGCGCATCACCATGTATACGGTCTCGTTGGCGCGAAAGAAATTCAACACCCGCACCACGTTCGGATGCGACAGTCGCGCGAGCGAGCGGCCTTCCTCGAAGAAACACCGCATGCCGTAGCGAAACGTCGTCAGGTTTTCCTCCGCGATCGAGGGCAGCGCGTCGCCCTGTTTTCGCAGCGCGAGCTGGCTCGGGAGGTATTCCTTGATCGCAACCGGCTGGTCGTTTTCGTCGTAGGCGAGATAGACGATGGAAAAACCCCCGCAGGAGAGCACGCTCGCGATGCGGTAGTTTTCGAGCTGATAGCCGTCCGGCAGCGGCTGGTTGGCCTGCTGTGGCATTAAGGGGGTAGCGGTGCGGCGTTTGTAACCGTTATCATAGCGGCGTTTTCAATGGCCGCCGGCATTATACGGCGCGACTCATCGCAATCCATGATCACCAGCATGACCGGCTACGCGGCGGCGACCCGGGAGCTGCCGACGGCATCGCTCGCGGCGGAGGTGAAAAGCGTAAACGGCCGCTTTCTCGACGTGCAGTTCCGGCTCCCCGAAGAGCTGCGCGCAGTGGAGCCGGCGCTGCGCGAGCTGATCCAGGCGCGCGTGGGCCGCGGCAAGCTGGAGTGCCGGGTTTCGGTCACTCCGCCGACGGGCGCTGCACCGCGGATCAGCGTGAACGAAGGCTTGCTCGCCGAGCTCGCCGAAACGTCGAAAAAGATAAGGGCGGCGGTCCCCGACGCGCGCCCCTTGAGCGTGGGCGAGGTGCTGCACTGGCCCGGCGTGCTCGCAGACGACCGGTCGGAGGCGCTGCGCGAGGCCTGCGTGGCGCTGGTGCGGGAACTTCTCGAGGACTTCGCGGCGACCCGCTCGCGCGAGGGCGGTAAGCTCGCCGCCATGCTCATCGAGCGCGTGGAGCGCATGAAATCCCTGCTCGCCTCGATTCAACCGAGACTGCCCGAGGCGATCGCCGCCTACGAGGAGAAGCTGTCGGCGCGTCTTCGCGAGGTGCTCGGCGGCACGGACGAGGAGCGCATCCGGCAGGAAATGGCGCTTTTCGGCATCAAGGCGGACGTCGCCGAGGAACTCAATCGCCTGGGAGCGCACCTGGAAGAGGTGCACCGCGTGGTCAGAGCCGGAGGAGCGGTCGGCAAGCGGCTGGACTTCCTGATGCAGGAGCTGAACCGCGAAGCGAACACGCTCGGCTCGAAGTCCGTGTCGAAGGAACTCTCCGACGCGAGCCTGGAATTCAAGCTGCTGATCGAGCAAATGCGCGAGCAGATCCAGAACATCGAATGACCGGAAATCTTTTCATCGTCTCGGCGCCCTCGGGCGCGGGCAAATCGTCTCTGGTGAGCGCCGCGCTCGCCGAGGACAAGCGGCTTGCGCTCTCGGTTTCCTTCACCACGCGGCCCCCGCGCGCGGGCGAAGTGAACGGGCGCGAGTATCATTTCGTCGACCGCAAGACCTTCGACTCGATGCTGGCGCGCGGCGAGTTTCTGGAATCGGCCGAAGTCCACGGAAACCGCTATGGCACCTCCCGGAAGTGGATCGCCGAAGCGCGCGCCAGGGGCCTGGACATCCTGCTCGAAATCGATTGGCAGGGCGCCCGGCAGGTCCGGACGGCTTTTCCCGACGCGGTGAGCGTCTTCATCGTTCCGCCGCCCCCGGTCCTCGAGGAACTCGAGCGCCGGCTGCGCGGCCGGGGCCAGGACACCGAAGAAGCGATCCAGCGGCGATTGCGCGACGCCCGCGGGGAAATCAGTCACGTCGCCGACTTCGACTATGTTATTATAAACAAAGAGTTCGAAGAAGCCCGGCGGGACCTCACCGCGGTCGTGCGCGCGACCCGACTGCTCCTTTCCCGCCAGAGCGCACAGCATCCGGAAATCTTCAAATCATTTGGCTAAACTAAACAGAGGGACCCATGGCACGCATCACCGTCGAAGATTGTTTAAAGAGAATCCCCAACCGCTTCCAATTGACGCTCGCGGCCACCTACCGCGCGCGTCAGCTCGCCCAGGGCGGCACGCCGCACATCGAGACCTCGCGCGACAAGCCGACGGTCATCGCATTGCGCGAAATCGCGGCGGGCAAGGTCGGCGTGGAATACCTGAACCGCGTCCACACCGGGTGAACCCGGACGGTCACGGGGTGAACGCGGACCGTGACGGATTGAAATCTTCTTTCCCCTCCTCGGATGAGGAGGGGTGCCGGCGACAGCCGGCGGGGTGGTCGAGCAGACGGCCAACCTCCCCGGCGCTTCGCGCCACCCCTCCTCAAGAGAGGAGGGGAAACCCGACCACCCCGCCCGCTTACGCGGGCGCCCCTCCTCATGCGAGGAGGGGAAAAAAGCGCCAAACCCGCAGCGCCAGCGTCTGACCATGGCCGCTGTTGCAATCACCGATCTCAGGCAACACCTCGGCTACCTCAAGCCGAGCGACATCGTCCGCATCGAGGAAGCCTACCAGTTCAGCGATGTCGCGCACCAGGGACAGTTCAGGAAGAGCGGCCACCCCTACATCTCGCATCCGGTCGCCGTTGCCGAAATAGTCGCCGACTGGCACCTCGACGCCCAGGCGGTGATGGCGGCGCTGCTGCACGACGTGATGGAGGACACCGAGGTCTCCAAGGAGCAGATCACCGAGCGCTTCGGCAAGCCGGTGGCCGAGCTGGTGGACGGCCTTTCCAAGCTCGATCGCATCGAGTTCCAGTCCCAGGCGGACGCGCAGGCCGAGAACTTCCGCAAGATGCTGCTCGCGATGGCGCGCGACGTGCGCGTCATCCTGATCAAGCTCGCCGACCGGCTGCACAACATGAGAACGCTCGAGGCGGTCGGCCCGGAGAAGGGCCGGCGCGTCGCGCGCGAGACGCTGGAGATCTACGCGCCGATCGCAAACCGGCTCGGCCTCGACAGCCTGTTTCGCGAGCTGCAGGAACTCTCGTTCTCGAACCTCTATCCGGGGCGCTACAAGGTGCTCGCCAAGGCGGTGAAGGCGGCGCGCGGCAATCGCCGCGAAGTCGTCGACAAGATCCTCAAGGCGCTGAAGGAGCGCCTGCAGTCGACGGAAATCGAGGCCCAGGTCACCGGCCGCGAGAAGCACATCTATTCGATCTACGACAAGATGCACGAAAAACACCTGTCGTTCTCGCAGGTGCTGGACATCTACGGTTTTCGGGTCGTGGTAAAGGACATTCCCGCCTGCTATCTCGCGCTCGGCGCGCTGCACAGCCTGTACAAGCCCGTGCCCGGAAAATTCAAGGACTACATCGCGATTCCGAAGGTCAACGGCTACCAGTCGCTGCACACCACGCTGATCGGCCCTTACGGCATGCCGGTCGAAGTCCAGATCCGCACGCAGGCGATGAACCGCATCGCCGACGCCGGCGTCGCTTCGCACTGGCTGTACAAGAGCTCGGACGCGGAGATCAACGAAGTGCAGCAGCGCACCCACAAATGGCTGCAATCGCTCCTGGACATCCAGCACACCTCGGGCGATCCCGCCGAATTCCTGGAGCACATCAAGGTGGACCTCTTTCCGGACGAGGTCTACGTGTTCACTCCCCAGGGCAAGATCATGGCGATGCCGCGCGGCGCGACGGCGGTGGATTTTGCCTACGCGGTGCACACCGACATCGGCAACCGCTGCGCCGCGGCGAGAATCAATTACGAGCTTGCGCCGCTCAGAACCGAGCTCAAGAACGGCGACCGGGTCGAGATCATCACCGCCGCGCACGAGCATCCCAACCCGGCCTGGCTCGCCTACGTGAAGACCGGCAAGGCGCGCTCGCAAATCCGGCACTTCCTGAAAACGATGCAATACGAGGAGGCTGCGACCCTGGGCGAGCGCATGCTCACCCAGGCGGTGCGCGCGCTCGGCGTGAAACCCTCGGAGGCGACCCCGGATCGTTGGGAAAAGCTGGTTCGCGACCTCGGGAAGAAATCGCGCCAGGAAGTCGTCGCCGACATCGGCCTGGGGAAGCGGCTCGCGGCCATCGTCGCGCGCAAGCTGCTGTCGCTGACCGAGCCCCGTCCGACGGACGGGAAGGCGCCGCCCGGCTCGATCGTCATCCACGGCTCCGAAGGACTGTCCGTCCAGTTCGCCAAGTGCTGCAACCCCATCCCCGGCGACCCTATCAAGGGGTTCATCAAGAAAGGGCAGGGTCTGGTCGTCCATACCCACGATTGCCCGACCGCCGCCAAATCGCGCGGCGATCCCGAAAAATGGCTCGATGTGCAATGGGCGCCGGGAACCGACAAGATGTTCGACGCCGGGATCCGGGTGACGGTCACCAACCAGCGCGGCGTGCTCGCCAAGGTGGCCACGGCGATCGCCGAGGCCGGCTCCAACATCGACAACGTCAGCATGGACGAGGAGCGCAGCCTCTACACCACCATGCACTTCACCCTGCAGGTCGCCAACCGCCTGCACCTCGCCAAGGTGATGCGCGCGCTCCGGCGCATCCAGGAGGTGGTGAAGATCGCGAGGGTGAAAGACTGAGCCCCTGGCGGAGGAAACCGGTTACCCCCCGCTGAAGGCGGCCGAATTACAGCTCTGACGCGTGCGCGGCGCTCCATTGCTGCCAGCGCCACGCGTCACGGCACATGTCGTCCAAGCCGCGCTCGGCGCGCCAGCCGAGCAGCCGCAGCGCAAGCGACGGATCGGTGTAGCTCGCGGCCACGTCTCCCGGCCGCCGCGGCTCGATGCGATACGGAATCGGCCGGCCCGAGGCTCGCTCGAATGCGGCCACGACTTCGAGCACGCTGTGGCCGCGGCCGGTGCCGAGATTCACGCACGTCGCTCCCGGAAGGCGCGGAAGCGCGGCGAGCGCGGATACGTGGGCCCGCGCGAGGTCCACGACGTGGACGTAATCGCGCACCCCGGTGCCGTCCGGCGTCGGATAGTCGTTGCCGAACACCGCGAGCTCCTTCAACCTGCCCACCGCGACCTGGCTCACGTACGGCATAAGATTATTGGGAATCCCGGCGGGCTCCTCGCCGAGAAGGCCGCTCTGATGCGCTCCCACCGGGTTGAAATAGCGCAGCATCACCGCCTGGAACCCGGATCGGCTGGATGCCATATCACCGAGCATATGCTCGATCGCGAGCTTCGTGTGGCCGTAGGGATTCGCGGGCGCGAGGGGGTGCTCCTCCGCGAGCGGCAGCGACCTGGGCTCGCCGTATACGGTTGCGGAGGAGCTGAAGACGATGCGCTCCACGCCGTGCGCGCTCATCGACTCGAGCAGCCGCAGGGTGCCCCCGACGTTGACGTCATGGTACTTGAGCGGCATGGAGACCGACTCGCCCACCGCTTTGAGCCCGGCGAAGTGAATGACCGCGCCATAGCG